>Ga0209184_1000047_pt1 | contig 156619 bp, 130 predicted proteins | sample EN8Hudsemesocosm_2_FD_184627 | JGI IMG/M metagenome (GOLD analysis project Ga0209184, IMG submission 184627) | Methane-oxidizing microbial communities from mesocosms in the Hudson Canyon - EN8C Hudson Canyon (SPAdes) (version 2) | ecosystem: Environmental > Aquatic > Marine > Cold seeps... | reverse complement strand
ACTTTAGAACAATTCATTTTGAAACGTTTAGTTAGCTAATACTCAGTAAATGAAAGTAGATAACTTATCAAAACATCCAGTTGGTTAAGCTTTTTGCCTGAACCCCTTGGAACTGGAGCGCATTGTATAGATTTCTTTTATGAGGTCAAGCGTAAAAAGCATCTTTTTTTATTTTATTTATCAATTCTAGTTCAAGTGTTCAAAGCTTGCACAATTTAAATAAAAAACGTTCAAATAAGATGCTATTCTCTGGTTACATTGCCAATCCACCATCTATTTCAACGACTCTGCCAGTAAAAAATTCATTTTCGAAAATATACTTTGCCGTATGGGCTATTTCTTCTGCTTCACCTAAGCGGCCAACAGGTTTCATTTTCTCTAACCTATCGCGCATTTCTGGTTTCATAGCATCGGTCATTGCTGTACGAATAACACCAGGTGCTATCGCGCCAACCCTAATACCATGACGTCCAAGCTCTCTTGCCCAAGTTGTTGTCATCGCAACCACACCAGCTTTTGCTGCCGAATAATTGGTTTGCCCCATATTTCCGCCACGAGCAATAGAGGACATATTAACAATGACCCCCTTACTGCCTGATTCAATCATGTGCACTGCAGCTTCCCGACCACACAAAAATACACCTGTTAAATTGACATCAATGACTGATTGAAATTGTGCCAATGACATTTTTTTACTCACTACACCATCTTTTGCTTTAACAAACATGCCGTCACGTAATATTCCAGCATTATTAATTAAACCATCAATACCGTTAAAGTCGTCATTGATCTGTTTAAACGTACTTTCGATTTGTTCCTCAATACTTACATTTGCTAAATAGTATTTAGCTATAACACCACTTTTCTCAACAAGCTTTACTGTTTCTTGCAACAGCTCTTCATTTAAGTCAATTAAAGCGATATTGGCGCCACTTTGGGCAAAACTAATTGCCATAGTACGGCCTAAACCTTGACCACCGCCAGTAATGACAATAGTTTTATTTTCTAAATTCATAATATTCTCTATATACTTTCAATAAACGTTACTTGTTGAATAGGTTAAATATGCTGGAAAAATCTTTACCACCATTACCTGATGCTGCATGCATAGCATATAAGCTACGTGCTAATGCGCCCATAGGCGTTGATGATTGACTACCAACAGCTGTATCCATAGCTAACCCTAAATCTTTTGCCATAAGGTCAACCATAAACCCCCCTTGATAATCATTAGATGACGGCACACTTTCCATCACATCAGGGCAAGGATTATAGACGTCTAATGTCCAGTTACTACCTGAACTTTTACTCATGATATTAGACAATACTTTTGCATCTAAACCATTTGCTAAACCTAATTGCAGTGCTTCACTGGTACCAACCATTAATACAGACAACAGCATGTTATTGCAGACTTTGGCAATTTGCCCAGCACCATGGCCACCAGCATGGAAAATATTTTTCCCCATTGCATTTAAAATAGACTCAACTTGTTTAAATTCGTCATCACTGCCACCCACCATAAAGCTTAATGTACCAGCAACAGCGCCGCCAACACCACCAGAAACGGGCGCATCAACAAAATTAATACCTTGCTCAGCTAATGCAACGGCTACTTTACGTGATGTTGTAGCATCAATAGTTGAAGAGTCAATCACTACGCTGCCTTTAGCAATATGATTAATCAACCCCGTTACCGGTGATAAATAAACACCATCAACATGCTTACCCGCAGGTAACATAGAGATAATAAACTGAGCATCCTTAACACAGTCTATCGCACTTGCTTTAGTGCTAGCGCCTTGCTCTACCACTTGAGCTACAGCAGACTCTGATAAATCAAAAACACAAACTTCGTGCCCAGCTTTAACTAAATTAATGGCCATTGGACCACCCATATTACCTAAACCAATAAATGCGATATTTGCCATTGTTCTTTCCTTATAATTTTGTAAATAATAGTTCTTTTCTAAAATTGAATTTTTATTTGTCTGTCACTTATATTTAGCAGTTAAAGGTCTAGATCTGCTAATGGATGCTGTTCTTTTGACCATTTCGATTCAAAAAACCAGTCAACTACCTTTTTATCAACCGCATCAACAGAGCCAAAATGCCACTTAGGTGTGTTATCTTTATCAATTAAAAGAGCTCTTACCCCTTCAACAAACTCACCAAATTGACCTGATTTAACTGATAAGTTTAATTCCATGCGAAAACAGTCCGCCAAGGACAATGACTTTCCAAACTGCAATTGTTGGTAAGCTAAAGAAGCACTTAATGCACTACCATTTTTGAGAGATTTTTGTGCTCGACTGAACCATTTATCTTCGCATTCAACGGTCAATATTTTGCTGACTATATTTTTAAGATTATCAAAACTAGTGACTTGCTCAATTAACGCCTTGTGCTCGTTAAGTTTAGACTCTGGTAGCAGGCTTGTTGAGTCTTGTTCGAAGCCTAGTAATAAATTTGTAAGCTTTTCATGATTAAGGGTTATTGATTCTTGCCAATCTAACTGAGTTAACTGTTCAATAAATACTTCCTTATTAGTATTAGCAACAAAATAATCAGCCAAATGACAATATTTAGCATCAGCAGCATTAATAGATGCACCTGTTAGACCAAGGAATAAACCGCAATTATTAGGCATGCGATTTAAAAAGTAGCTGCCACCAACGTCAGGGTAAAGACCAATACTTATTTCAGGCATTGCAATTCTTGAGTTTTCAGTAACGACTCGATGACTTCCGCCAACCATCATTCCAAGACCACCGCCCATAACAATACCGTTACCCCAAACAATAAAAGGCTTATTGAAAGTATGAATGAGATAATCAAGCTGATACTCTTTGGTAAAATATTCTTCAATGCCAGGTGAAAACTCACCTTTATTTGCCTGCATTTCATTGTACATGTGCACGATGTCACCGCCTGCACAAAATGCCTTATCACCCTCACCTTGAAGTAAAACAGCGGCAATATTATTTTGCGTTTTCCACTGCATCAATTTTGGATAGATTAAATCAATCATTTCTCCACTTAAAGCGTTTAATGATCGAGGAGAGTTCAACGTTACAACCGCTATTTTATTACCGTTTTCACAATCAAACTCTTGAAAAGTCACTACCTGAGTCATCTAAAAATCCTCCTTATTTTACTATTAACTTGTTTGCCAGTATTTATTTATTCGCTACTTATTTCTGCAACTATTTATTTAGCCAAAGTGGTTTACGTTTTTCTAAGAAAGCTTGTACACCCTCTTTTTGATCAAGAGAGTCAAATAAATCAACAAATGCTTGACGCTCTTGTGGTAATGCTTGTGTTATTGGCATTACTCTACTTTTCTGAATTAGTGATTTACAAGCCGCAACAGCCACCGGACTTTGTTTTGCCACTTTGGCTGCTAAAGCTAGCGCTGCCGCCTTGCTTTCACCTTTAGCAATAATTTCTTCAACTAATCCTATTTGCAAAGCACGGTGTGCATCAACACGATCGCCACATAAAATCATGCGCTTAGCCCAACCTTCGCCGACTAATAATGCTAAGTTTTGTGTGCCACCAGCGCAAGGCAACAAACCAACACTAGCTTCTGGTAGCGCCATTACTGCATGTTCCTCGGCTAAACGAACATCACAAGCTAGAGCAACCTCCAAACCGCCGCCCATGGCATAACCATTAATAGCGGATATTGATACACCACGAAAGTTAGACAAGGTTTCAAAAGCTTGACCAAAAATATCACTCATATCTTTAGCTACTTTCTTATCTCCATCCGCAAATATTTTTAAGTCTGCACCTGCTGAAAAGAATTTATCTCCACCGCCAATAAGCACTAGAGCATAAATATTTTGGTCTTCATTTAGATTTAAAACCAAATCGCGCAAATCAGTTAAACTTTGCTGTGTCCATGTATGAGCAGGAGGGTTATTAAAAGTAACTACCGCTGTATGCTGCGTTACTTCTACCAATAAAAATTGTGACGAATAGTCTGACATTTTATTTCTCTTTTATATTTAGTATATCTTTATGCTTATTATATTTTGTGCGTTCAAGATTAAAGCAGTTGGCCTGCTCCTTCAGTTAACAAACGACGTGCAATAATTACACGCATGATTTCATTTGTACCTTCAAGTATTTGATGAACACGTACATCTCTAAAGTGCCTCTCTAATGGATACTCTTTGATATATCCATAACCACCGTGAATTTGTAATGCTGCATCACATACTTGGAAACCAATATCTGTTGCAAAACGTTTTGCCATAGCGCAGTAAGCCGTTTTTTCTGGATCATTTCGATCCAATTTATATGCAGCCAAACGTACCAACTGACGAGCAGCAACTAACTCTGTGGCCATATCAGCAAGCTTAAATTGTAATCCTTGAAAAGCCGCTAGTGGTTTGCCAAACTGTTCTCGTTCTTGCATGTATCCCATGGCAACATTCAATGCTTGTTGTGCAGTACCAATTGAACAAGTGGCAATATTAATGCGACCGCCATCAAGCCCTTTCATTGCCATTGAAAAGCCTTCACCTTCATTACCTAGTAAGTTTTCAACAGGAACTTTGACGTTATCAAAGGTTATTTGACGTGTAGGTTGTGCATTCCAACCAAGTTTTTCTTCGGCTTTCCCATAGATAATACCGTCTAAATCAGCAGGTATCGCAAGTGCTGAAATGCCTTTGGGGCCAGCTTCTCCTGTACGAACCATCACGACTAAAATATCAGTAGAGCCTGCGCCGGAAATAAAAACTTTTGAGCCATTAATAACATAATGATCACCGTCTTTTTTTGCCGAGGTACTTAAAGAGGCAGCATCAGAGCCTGAGCCTGGTTCAGTTAAGCAGTAAGAAGCGAGTTTTTCGCCGGTAACTAATGACGGGCACCAAGCATCTTTTACACTGTTTTTTCCCCAAGATGCAATCATCCAAGTAGCCATGTTATGAATGGTCATCATCGCCGTTGTTGCGGTACAACCCATTGCTAATTGTTCAAAAATAATAGATGAATCTAAACGGCTTAGGTTTAATCCTCCTGCGTCTTCAGGGGTATATAAAGCACAAAAACCTAGTTCGCCCGCTTTGGCAATAACGTCTTTCGGGAAAATATGCTCTTGATCCCACTTTGCTGCATTAGGTAATAATTCACTGTCACTAAACTGCTTAGCAGTATCAGCAAACATTTGCTGATCTTCGGTTAAATCAAAATTCACATTAAATCCCTAAATATCTAAGTTAACTAAGGAGTGCTAGTCAATAGACGAATATCTATAGCTAGCACTGATAAAATACAATGCATTGAATAGTTATTTTCAATTTACTCAAGCAAATTAATAGTACATGTACTAATTAAAGCAAATAAATTATTAAAAATACATTGATTAACTTGCCACTTTAATGGATTATCTTGCTATATATTCAAGGAATTCTTAAATGAGTACAGCATCCAACTGGCCATTGCCAAAAAACAGTATTAGATACCTAATACCCAAACCATTAATAGATCAATTAGCACTAAATATATTAAGTCGTGGCCTTTACCCTTCATCATTTGGAAAATATGTCTCTGCAAATAATCATTTCACTAAAAGGCACAACCATAGCGATAATTTAATTATTTTTTGTTTTGATGGTATTGGGCAATTTAGTTCATCTAAATGCCAAGGTATGATAAATAAAGGTGATGTACTTTTTTTACCTAAAGGGACAGAACACCAATATAAGTCGAGCAATAAAGAACCTTGGTCAATTTATTGGGTTCATATTGAGGGACACTTATTTGAACAGTTCATGGATTTTATTGGTGTAAACAGCACTAATTTGATTTTAAATATCTCTAACCAAATAGCCTTTGTTAATGAGTTCGAACAACTGCTTGCCACAAGAAATAAAAGCTATCAGTTAAGCTCCTTTATTCTTGCTTCAAATATCATCAAAAAAATGTTTGCTCTATTTACAGTTAACAGCCCCGTGAAACTAGAACAATTAAAGCAAGACTTCAATTTATCTAAAGTGACGGGCTTTATGGAAGAAAATATTAGTCAAAAAATAAACTTACAGCAAATAGCTGACTCTCTTAAATTATCAAAATTTTATTTCTCAAAAAAGTTCTTACAACATACTGGTGTTAGCCCTATACGGTATTTTTTAGAGTTAAAAATAAAACATGCTTGCAAATTACTTGATGAATCGAACATTTCAGTTAAAGACGTTGCTTTGCAAATTGGCTACGATGATCCTTATTATTTTTCACGGCTTTTTAAAAAAATAATGGGATTGTCGCCCTCTCAATATCGACAATCCCAATATGGGCATTAAAAAAAATGTTCTTCAATTACAAAAACAAAAATTTTTAAAGTAACCTTTATTAAAACAACTCAAGAGCAATAGCTGTTGCTTCACCGCCACCAATACAAAGGGATGCAACACCTTTTGTTAGGCCTTTATTTTTTAAAGCATGAATAAGCGTTACCATAATACGCGCACCACTTGCACCTAATGGGTGCCCTAAAGCACAAGCGCCACCATGAACATTGACTTTATTAATATCTAAATCCATGTTTTTAACAGCAAGCATGGTCACCATGGCAAACGCTTCATTAATTTCAAATAAATCAACATCGCTTGCAGTCCAACCTGCTTTATCTAATAACTTATTCATTGCTCCAACAGGTGCAACGGTAAATTCGGCTGGCTTTTGCGCGTGAGTTGCATGAGCAACCACTTTGCAAAGTGGTGTCAAACCATGAGCTTTTGCTGTTGATAGTTTCATCATTACCAGTGCTGCTGCACCGTCGGAAATTGAGCTAGAGTTAGCCGCAGTTATAGTACCGTCTTTTTTAAATGCTGCTCGCAGAGATGGAATTTTATCTGGGCGAGCATTGCCTGGTTGTTCATCTGTATCAATAATAGTTTCTTTGCGTCTGCTTGTTACCGTAACAGAGGTAATTTCATTTTTAAAAGCACCAGAATCAATTGCTGCATTAGCACGAGATAAAGAGCGAATAGCAAATTCATCCATATCTTCACGACTAAAGCCTGCTTCATCTGCTGTATCTTGAGCAAAACACCCCATAGAAATACCATCATAGGCATTTTCTAACCCATCAAGCATCATATGATCAAGCACTTGCCCATGTCCCATACGCATACCTGTTCTTGCTTTAGGTAAAAGATATGGCGCATTACTCATGCTTTCCATACCTCCAGCTACAGCGATTTCAATTGAGCCGGCCAGCAATGCATCATGAGCTTGCATAGCAGATTTCATACCTGATCCGCAGACTTTATTGATAGTAGTACAGACTGTTGATAATGCTAAATCAGCAGCAATAGCAGCTTGCCTAGCGGGTGCTTGTTTTAAACCCGCAGGTAAAACACAGCCCATGATCACTTCATCCACTTGCTCACTACTTAATCCAGCTTGAGCTACGACAGATTTAATCACAGTTGCACCTAGTTCAGGCGCAGTAACATTCGCTAAACAGCCACTAAAACCACCCATAGGGGTTCTTAATGCTGAAACGATTACAATAGGATCACTATGTGACATGAGATTCTCCAAAATAAAGAAGTGATATAGATTTTAAATAGTAGTAGGTAAATAGATTAACTTGATATAACGTTTACGTCAACGTGAACTTTAGTGCTAGTCTTTAATCTTCTTTACTATTTCGTAATGGCTTAGTTACAGTTAATGCGATTAAAGATAGTAGAAAGAATTTAAAAATGTGCTAACTGGCTAAAATTTAACTATGCTTTTTTAAAATATTCTAAAACATTACCACAAAACCAACTTTACGTTTACGTAAACTTCCTGTAGAGTTATTTTAATAATTACATTCATTGTAAATAAGTTAACACAATAATGAACATGATAAATAAAACAAACCAAGCTAACTACTCTATCGGAGAGCTATCAAAAGAATTTGATATTACAACCCGTAGTATTCGATTTTATGAAGATCAAGGGTTACTCACGCCGACACGTAAAGGTCAAACTCGGATTTATAACCAAGGAGATAGAGTTAGACTTAAACTAATATTGCGTGGAAAACGTTTAGGCTTTTCTTTAGCTGAAACTGGGCGATTGTTTGAACTTTACGATGCTGACAAATCTAGTGCTAAACAATTAACAAGCATGATGGAATTAATAGCAGATAAAAAAAACGACCTGAAACAACAGCTTGATGATATCAACGCAGTATTAATCGAACTTAATGATTTAGAAGATAATTGCCAGAATATATTGACGCAATTAACCGAATAGAAAAGACCAAATAAACAAAAACTGTAAGTAAAAAACTATAGTTAATCAGATTTAAACAAAAGGAAAAAACATGATCTCTTCATTTAGCTCACTTAATTTTAACTTAGGCGAAACCGTCGATATGATCCGCGATCAAGTTAACGCCTTCGCTCGCGATGAAATAGCTCCACGTGCAGAGCAAATTGACATCGACAATGAATTTCCTAGCGATTTATGGCGCAAATTTGGCGACATGGGTTTATTAGGCATGACCGTTGAAGAAGAGTATGGTGGCTCGGGCTTAGGTTATTTAGAGCATATTGTTACTATGCAAGAAATCTCTCGAGCTTCTGCTTCTGTGGGCTTAAGTTATGGCGCTATGTCAAACTTATGTTTAAACCAACTACGCAAAAATGGCTCACATGAGCAAAAATCAAAATATCTCCCTAAACTTTGTACTGGCGAGCATGTTGGTGCATTAGCCATGAGTGAGCCAAATGCAGGATCTGATGTTGTTAGCATGAAACTACGTGCTGATAAAAAAGGTGATAAGTACATTCTTAACGGCAATAAAATGTGGATCACCAATGGCCCAGATGCGGACGTTTACGTGATTTATGCTAAAACCGATACCAGTGCTGGTTCTAAAGGCATCACAGCATTTATTGTTGAACGTGATTACCCTGGATTTTCTCGTCATCAAAAGCTAGATAAGTTAGGCATGCGCGGTTCAAACACTTGTGAACTAGTGTTCCAAGATTGTGAAGTGCCTGCGACAAATATTTTAGGCCAAGAAGGTAAAGGTGTTCGCGTACTGATGTCAGGTTTAGATTATGAAAGAGTAGTATTATCTGGCGGCTCATTGGGCATTATGGATGCTTGTATGGATTTAGTTGTGCCATATGTTCACGACAGAAAACAATTTGGTCAGTCAATTGGTGAATTCCAATTAGTTCAGGGCAAAGTGGCTGATATGTACACACAAATGAATGCCGCTAAATCATACGCTTATATGGTAGCCGCAGCATGTGATCGTGGTGAAACAACCCGTAAAGATTCTGCTGCCGTTATTCTGTACGCGGCAGAATTAGCAACCAAAATGGCACTTGATACCATTCAATTACTTGGCGGTAATGGTTACATTAATGAATTTCCTGCGGGGCGTTTATTACGTGATGCCAAGCTTTATGAAATTGGTGCAGGTACTTCTGAAATCAGAAGAATGTTAATAGGGCGTGAGTTGTTCAACGAATCGAAATAACTATTCATCTTGTTGCTGTAAAGCCCAATTTATTCGTCAAAAGTACTCATTGATAGTCATCAACTCCGTGCTTTTTCCTTTTAATTGAGCCGTACAGCTTAAAGCTGAACCGTTATGACTATAAAGAAATAAAAGGTTTTTATCGTGGCAAAAATAAAAAGTAAGATTAACACCCGCAGCCAAGATTTCTTGGACAATGCTGCTCACATGCAAACACAAGTTGATGACTTGCGTACTAAGCTTGATGAAATAAAACTTGGCGGTGGTGAACGTTCTCGCGAGCGTCACCTTAGTCGCGGAAAACTATTACCTCGTGATAGAGTAAATGCCCTGCTTGATGATGGCTCTGCATTCTTGGAGTTTTCACAACTTGCTGCCTACAAAGTCTACGAAGATAATGTACCTAGCGCGGGCATTATCACAGGTATTGGCCGTGTTGGTGGTCAAGAATGTGTCATTGTTGCTAATGATGCGACAGTAAAGGGTGGTACTTATTACCCGATAACGGTGAAAAAGCATCTTAGAGCGCAAGCTATTGCACAAGAAAATGACTTGCCGTGTATTTATTTAGTTGACTCAGGTGGTGCGAACTTACCTAACCAAGATGATGTGTTTCCTGATAAAGAGCACTTTGGTCGTATTTTCTTTAATCAAGCGAACATGTCAGCCAATAGCATTCCACAAATAGCGGTTGTTATGGGCTCATGTACTGCTGGTGGTGCTTATGTACCTGCGATGGCAGATGAGTCTATTATTGTTAAAGAACAAGGTACAATATTTTTAGCCGGACCTCCTTTAGTAAAAGCAGCAACAGGTGAAGTAGTAAGCGCAGAAGATTTAGGCGGCGCAGATGTGCATTGTCGTACTTCAGGTGTTACCGATCACTATGCTCAAAACGATCATCATGCTCTTGAAATAGCACGCTCTGCCGTTGCTAATTTAAATAGAGTCAAACCTGTAAATATTAATTTTAAAGACGTTACAGAGCCAAATTATCCAAGTGAAGATATTTACGGCATTATCCCAAAAGATACTCGCCAACCATATGATGTACGCGAAGTCATTGCTCGAATCGTTGATGGTAGTGAATTTGACGAATTTAAAGCACTTTATGGCAACACCTTAGTTTGTGGTTTTGCAAAAATATTTGGCTATCCTGTTGGCATCGTCGCTAATAACGGGGTCTTATTCGGCGAATCTGCAGAAAAAGGAGCTCACTTTATTCAGCTGTGTGCCCAGCGAAAAATTCCTCTGGTATTTTTACAAAACATAACCGGCTTTATGGTGGGTAAGCAGTACGAGTCAGGCGGTATAGCCAAACATGGTGCCAAAATGGTTACTGCGGTCGCCACCGCACAAGTACCTAAATTTACTATTTTAATTGGTGGTAGCTTTGGTGCCGGCAACTATGGCATGTGTGGTCGTGCTTACGATCCACGTTTCTTATTTATGTGGCCAAACGCTCGTATTTCAGTGATGGGTGGCGAGCAAGCGGCTGGTGTTATGGCGCAAGTTACTCGTGATAAAAAAGAAAAACTAGGCGAAAGCTGGAGTGAATCCGACGAGCAAGCTTTTAAACAGCCTATTATCGATAATTACGAACATCAAGGTCACCCATATTATGCTTCAGCACGATTATGGGATGATGGCATTATCGACCCTGCTGACACTCGCCAAGTTTTAGGCTTAGCTATATCAGCATCATTAAATAAACCTATTGGTGATACCAAATTTGGGATCTTTAGAATGTAAGGCCGTATGTAAAAAGCCAATGTAAGCCCGTATGTAGCATAAATCTAGGTTGAAAGTTATGAATACCAATAACGAAAAAGTATTGTTTGAAGTCAGTGGGCAAGGTATTGCTACCGTGACATTAAACAATCCTGACAAACACAATGCATTTGATGATGGCATCATCAAACAATTAACGGACATTTTTAATAACATTCGTAAGCGTGATGACATCAGCATTATGGTGCTAGCCTCAAATGGAAAAAGTTTTAGCGCCGGTGCTGATTTAGGTTGGATGAAACGTATGGCTAGTTACTCTTATGAAGATAACTTAAAAGATGCTAATGCCTTAGCACAGATGTTAAAAGCCTTAAATTTTTTGCCGCAAACCACTATTGCTAAAATTCAAGGCGCTGCTTTTGGTGGCGCGGTGGGTTTAGCAAGTTGTTGCGATATTGTTATCGCCAGTACTAAAGCGAGTTTTTGTTTAAGTGAAGTAAAATTAGGCCTTATTCCTGCCACCATCAGCCCTTATGTGGTAGATGTTATTGGTCTAAAAGCCAGCCGCCGTTATTTTCAAACAGCTGAGCGCTTCTTTAGCGATAAAGCACAGCAACTAGGTTTAGTGGATGAAATTGTTGAGCCAGATAATTTAGCCGACGAAGTAAGCTCTATGATAGCTAAATTACTAGCCAATGGCAGCCAAGCTAGACGACAAGCGAAAAAACTTAGTCAAGATGTAGCTTTTCAAACCATCGATGAAGCCTTACTAACAGATACCAGTGAGCGTATTGCCGCTATTCGTGTATCGAGTGAAGGCCAAGAAGGTTTAAGTGCTTTTTTTGAAAAACGTTCGCCAAATTGGCAAAAATAAAGAGTATTAACAACTCTTATTGAAGGAAAAAAACATGTTCAATAAAATATTAATTGCTAACCGTGGTGAAATCGCCTGCCGCATCATAAAAACAGCTAAAAAGATGGGCGTTTTAACAGTCGCAGTTTATTCAGATGCAGATAAAGATTCTTTGCATGTACATATGGCTGATGAAGCTATTTATATTGGTCCTTCACCATCACGTGAAAGTTACCTTTTAGGGGATAAGGTTATTGCTGCGGCCGTAAAAACTGGCGCTCAGGCAATTCACCCTGGTTATGGTTTCTTATCTGAAAATGCCGATTTCTGTCGTGCTTGTGCATCAAAAAACATAACTTTCATTGGCCCACCAGTTGGCGCTATTGAAGCGATGGGATCAAAATCAGCCGCTAAAAACATCATGGAAAAAGCCAATGTGCCATTAGTTCCTGGCTATCATGGAGACGATCAATCTAGCGCAATAATTAAAAAAGCTGCAGATGACATGGGTTATCCTGTATTATTAAAAGCTACTGCAGGTGGTGGCGGCAAAGGGATGCGTCAAGTATGGAGCGAAGAAGAGTTTGAAGAAGGTTTAGCTGCAGCAAAACGTGAAGCTATGTCATCCTTTGGTGACGAGACCATGCTAGTAGAGAAATACTTAACTCAACCTCGTCACGTTGAGATTCAAGTTTTTTGTGATAATCATCAAAATGCCGTTTACTTGTTTGAGCGAGATTGCTCAGTGCAACGTCGTCATCAAAAAGTTATCGAAGAAGCTCCTGCTTTTGGCATGAGTGAAGAGCTGCGTGCCCAAATGGGTGAATCAGCAATCAAGTCAGCCCAAGCAATCGGTTATCAAGGTGCAGGTACAGTAGAATTTTTACTTGATGTTGATGGCTCTTTCTATTTTATGGAAATGAACACTCGCTTACAGGTTGAACACCCTGTTACTGAAATGATCAGTGGACAAGATTTAGTTGAATGGCAATTGCGTGTTGCCGCAGGTGAAACACTGCCTAAAACTCAACAGCAACTTGTATTAAATGGCCATGCTTTTGAAGCCCGTATTTATGCTGAAGATCCTAATAATGACTTTTTGCCTGCAACGGGTAAATTAAGCCTATTACAAACACCAATTGAAAGTGAGAATGTACGAATTGATACAGGTGTACGTCAAGGAGATGAAGTTAGTGTTTATTACGACCCCATGATTGCGAAATTAATTGTTTGGGATGAAAGTCGTGATAAAGCTTTAAAGCGCTTAAGTAAAGCATTGAGCGAGTATAGAATTAATGGCGTTACCACTAATATTGATTTTCTCTACAACTTAGCCACATCAAAGCCTTTTATCGAAGAAGATATTGATACGAGTTTTATTGAAAAAAACAATGAACTTATTTTTCATGACACAAAACAAGCCTTGCAAAACGAATTGCCTATCGCCGCTTTATACCTAATTTTATCAATTCAGAGAAAAGCACAGAAAAGTGCCCAACAAAGCAATGATCCTCATTCACCTTGGCACAATGCTAATGCTTGGCGTTTAAATGAAGCGCATACACACACGTTAGTGCTAGCTCATAATGATACTGAATATACCGTTGAAGTTGAGCAAAAACGCCAAGGAAGTGATGCCTACTATTTAATTAACATCAATGGCGAGCAGTTTGATTGCCAAGGTATGATGAAGGACGACATTATTGTTGTAAATATTAATGGTCACCGCAGCCAAGCAACCATAAGCTTTGATGAAGATAATATCAGTTTATATCGAGAAAACGGTGTATTTAATTTCACTCATATTTTGCCTGATTGCGGTCAACATGAAAATGATGACAATCATGGTGGTTTAACAGCGCCAATGAATGGCACTATGGTCAGTGTTTTAGTTAAAACTGGCGATATTGTTAGTAAAGATCAACCGCTCGTCATTATGGAAGCAATGAAAATGGAGCATACTATTAAAGCGCCAAGTGATGGCACCGTTAATGAGATATTCTTCCAAGCAGGTGAAATGGTTGACGGTGGCGCTGAATTATTAGCTTTTTCTGCAGATGAATCATAGGGGATAAGCATGAATAGCAATTTAACCTCTCTTCTTCCTGAAACAGTAAAAATAGTTGAAGTAGGCCCAAGAGATGGCCTGCAAAACGAATCTACGCCCATTAGCGCAAGTGATAAAATCACTCTAATAGAAAAACTTAGCGATGCCGGTATCAGCTATATAGAAAGCGGCAGCTTTGTCTCTCCTAAATGGGTGCCACAAATGGCAACGTCTACTGAAGTATTTGAAAAGCTTCATCGTAAGAAAGGTGTGACTTATGCGGCACTAACGCCAAATATGCGCGGATTTGAAGGTGCGATGGCCGTTAATGCTAATGAAGTAGCAATCTTTGGCGCCGCATCAGAAAGTTTTAGTCAAAAAAACATTAACTGCTCTATTGAAGAAAGTCTTGAGCGCTTTGCACCCATTATGAATGCTGCCAAAAATGCCAACATCAAAGTGCGCGGTTATGTCTCTTGTGTTTTAGGTTGTCCTTATGAAGGTGACATTACTCCTGAACAAGTAGCAAAAGTTGCTGATAAATTATACAAGATGGGCTGCTACGAAATATCTCTTGGGGATACCATAGGAGTTGGTACACCAGCTAACGTAACTAAAATGATACAGTCAGTTAGCTCCTATGTACCAATAGATAAGTTAGCGGTCCATTTTCATGATACTTACGGACAAGCGTTAACTAATATTTACGCTGCACTGCAAATGGGCATCAAGGTAGTCGATAGTGCTATTGCAGGCTTAGGTGGTTGTCCTTATGCTAAAGGTGCATCGGGTAATGTTGCCACTGAAGATGTTGTCTATATGCTCAATGGTTTAGGTATTAAAACAGACATCAATTTTAAACAATTGCTCGAAGCTGGCTGGTTTATCAGTGAAAAACTCGGCAAAGCACCTATATCAAAAGTATCAAATGCTTACCTTGCAAATAAGAATACTTAGCAAATTTAAGCATCAACCAAAATATAACAAGTAAATAGAAACAATCATTGAGGAGAAGATAATGGCAGGATTTGACAAAGTAGTGTCAAGCTATGAAGAAGCCATGGCTGGACTAACAGATAATATGACTGTTATCGCAGGCGGTTTTGGCCTATGCGGTATCCCCGAAAATTTAATCAACGAGATAAAGCGTAAAGGATCGAAAGGCTTAACCTTAGTATCAAATAACTGCGGTGTTGATGATTTTGGTTTGGGAATTTTATTACCTGATCGTCAAATAAAAAAAATCATTGCCTCATATGTCGGTGAAAATGCGGAATTTGAACGTCAAATGATGGCTGGTGAACTTGATGTTGAATTAACGCCACAAGGTACGCTTGCAGAAAAAATGCGTGCCGGTGGTGCAGGAATTCCCGCTTTTTATACGGCAACTGGTGTAGGTACTCCGGTTGCGGAAGGTAAAGATGAGCGTCAATTTAATGGTCGTGATTATATTTTAGAAGAATCTATTACTGGTGATTTCGCTATCGTTAAAGCATGGAAAGCCGATCGATATGGCAATTTAGTTTTTAGAAAAACCGCCCGAAATTTTAATCCTATGGCTGCAACCGCGGGAAAAATTACCGTTGTTGAAGTAGAAGAGATTGTTGAACCAGGAGAGTTAGACCCTGATCAAATTCACACTGCAGGTATTTATGTTGATCGTTTAATTTTGGGTACTTTTGAAAAGCGTATAGAACAACGTACTGTTCGCCCAGTTACAACACAAGGAGAGAAATAATGGCCTTATCAAGAGATCAACTCGCTCAACGTGTTGCCCAAGAGCTTCAAGACGGTTATTACGTTAACCTAGGTATAGGGATTCCAACACTTGTAGCTAACTATATACCTGATGGTATGGAAGTGATGCTGCAATCTGAAAATGGTCTATTAGGAATGGGACAATTTCCTACCGAAGAAGAAATAGATGCTGATTTAATCAATGCGGGTAAGCAAACGGTCACTATGGCTACAGGCGCTTCTATTTTTGATTCTGCCGAATCATTTGCCATGATCCGTGGTGGACATGTAGATTTAACCGTATTAGGTGCTTTTGAAGTGGATGTAAATGGTAATATTGCTTCATATATGATCCCAGGAAAGCTCATAAAAGGCATGGGCGGTGCAATGGATTTAGTTGCTGGTGCCGATAATATTATTGTTACCATGACCCATGCTTCAAAACATGGAGTTTCTAAACTTTTAGCTAATTGCACTCTACCTCTCACTGGAAAGGGCTGTATTAAAAAAGTATTAACTGACTTAGCTTTTATCGAAATTAAAGATGGTAAGTTTTATTTATTAGAGCGCGCTCCCGGAGTTTCAGTTGAGGAAATCATAAAGTTAACTGAAGGTGAACTAGTAGTAAGTGACAATATACCTGAAATGCAATTTTAAATTATTTATTATTAAACAAGAAAGCAGGAGTTAATAGCTCCTGCTTTTTTTATTTTGAACAACTTGCTTTTTGTAAAAATACTGTAACTGGAATGTAAGCTATTAACAAAGCAAGATTTTTTTACCAATTACATTTAAGTATTTTGTAATCTGAATTAACTTTTTACTCTACATTACAAATAGTTACAAAATATTTGCATTTTTTGCAAAAATTGGTAATACTTAACATTGACAAAGAAAAGGCACAATACGCGAAAACGTATTACGCAAAACCACCGGCCTAAGGAGTTTTCTAATATTAGAAAATTTACGGCAGCGGAGTTACCTCGTTAACAGGTACATCCCGTGGTTTTTTCTTTTAATAATCCATTTATATAAAGGTTACTAAAATGAAAAAATTATTAATAGCTTCTACCATCACTGTTTTAACATTAACGTCTGTTGTATCGACGCCTCAAGCACAAGCTGCGAACATTGCACAAAGTATATGTGAGTATGTGGCTGCTGACGACAAGAAACGCATGCGTTCATTTTTAAAGACGAATAAATTAAAAATTCGTCGTATCTTCGACGGTATTCAGTGTAATGGAAAAAACTTATTAGAGTTTGCATCGACTAGCGGTTCAGTAAATACAGGTTCTTTGATAATTCGTAAATTACCGAAGAAAGTTGTTTCTGCTAACTTAGCTGCTTTACAAACTGGATCGCAACCATTGATTGATGCTGCAAACGCACGCGTTAGCAGCTAAATAAATTATTTTCAACTAGGCATGCTGCTTAAAGCTGTTTTAACCTTTTAGATTAGAACAGTGGAAGTAGAAGATTAATTGTTAATAATTCTATGTCATTTTAAAAAGCCAGCTATTATAGCTGGCTTTTTTTTGTCTGAATTTTACAGGCAAACTAGCGATAAAGGTTAAAAACACTTACACTTAAGTAAGTAATTGAAAATTAAAATAACTTAATTAATAACAATAAGCTATGACTCAAAGACGTAATTATGTCGCAAGTAAAAATGCATTAGTGCTAACGGGTGGCGGTGCGAGAGCAGCCTATCAGGTTGGTGTGCTTTCAGCTATTGCTAAATTTGTTCCTAGAAACCATGCTATTCCCTTTCCTATTCTTTGCGGCACTTCTGCCGGAGCTATAAATAGCACAGCCTTAGGTTGTTATGCATCATGCTTTCAATTAGGCGTAAAAAAATTAGAATGGATGTGGAAAAATTTAGATACCAGTAAAATTTATCATAACGATACTCGAGGTGTTTTCGGCTATATTGGCAAAGGTATGTTGGCTAGCTTTCAAGCTGACTATGCTAATAAGTTACCTCGTAGTTTACTAAACAGTGAGCCATTAAGACATTTATTAAATTCTGTTATGAACTTTAAACGAATTGATAACAATATTTTGCGAGGCAACTTGTCTGCTATTTCAGTTACAGCATCAAGTTATAGTACAGGAAACTCCATTAGCTTTTTTCAAGCTGATGACAATATAAAACCTTGGGAAAGAGCAAAACGTTGCGGACAAACAGCTCAATTGAATAGTGAACATTTAATGGCATCATCAGCAATCCCTTTGGTGTTTCCATCAATAAAAATTAAAAATCAACACTTTGGCGATGGCTCTGTTCACCAGTTATCGCCACTTAGTCCTGCAATTCACTTAGGGGCAAAACGTATTTTTGTTATCGGCGTCGATCAACCTACAGAGCCTGTGCATGCTAATGAGAATAACCCTCATCCTCCCTCAGCAGCAACTATTGCAGGTCACTTGCTAGACTCAATTTTTGCCGACACCATGAATAGTGATTTAGAACGCATGGCTCGAATTAACGAGACCTTAAAGTTAATTTCAAAAAGAAAAAAAGAAAGTGTTGAAGGTTTAAAGCATATTGATAGCTTTATTATTAATCCAAGTCACGATTTCAATGCTATTGCACTAAACTACTATAACGACTTACCTTTGCCGGTAAGACTTTTATTACGAAGCGCTGGCATTAGTAATGATTCTGAATCAAGTATTATTAGCTATTTGCTATTTGAAAAGAATTTCTGCACTGAATTAATAAAACTAGGCTTTGAAGATGCAATGGAAAAAGAAAATCAAATAAAGCATTTTTTGAATTTATATCCTACAAGCAAACATTAACCTACAGCTACTTTAATTAAGCTTGCATAATAAACCCAACTAGCTTCCCTCTTGTAAAAAACGCTCAGCCCTTTCTACACGCCTTGGCTTGCCACGTACAATTAACGTATCCTGCGCTTGCAACAATGTATTTTCATCAGGGGATTCTGTTTCAGTATCACCTCGTTTCAAAGCAATAACATGAACACGCTTTTTATCAAGACTTAAAGATTCAATACTTCTACCACAGCCAAAAGAATCAGTGTTAATTAAAATAGCATGAGCAAATTCAATTCTGTCAATCGCTTCAGGGCTCATATCAGTATGCTCCCCTTGGAAGAAACCGTGTAAATGGTTGTAATGGTTTTTACGTTCCTTTTGCACCCGTCGCATAATTCTTGAAAAAGGTACCCCCGTTAATGACAACACTTGAGAAACTAACATTAAGCTCCCTTCTAAGCTTTCCGGTACAACTTCATTTGCGCCCGCATCATGCAGCACTTCCAAATTATCATCATTACGTGTACGTACTAAAATAGGTACATCTGGAGATAAAGAACGCACCTTCTGAATGACTTCCACTGACTGCTTATCTTCTCCAAAAGCAATGACGACCAACTTTGCTTGTGACAAGTGAGCGGCATTTAATAGCTCCGTTTGTCTTGACGAACCAAACAAAACATTCTCACCTGCTTCACGTGCTTTGCGAGTACGTAATGGATCAATATCAATTGCAACAAAATCAATTGACTCTTGTTTTAAAAACCGACTAACAGTTTGGCCTATTCGACCAAAACCACAAATTATCACGTGATCTTTTAAGTCTTTATTTTCTGGCAACTGCTCTAAATCATGTGTTTGGGGAGACTTTTCCTGACTCAAAAATATTGACCATGAACGGGCACGATCAATCATATAAGGAGTAATAGCCATACTAATAACGCCTGCGCCCAACAACATAGATGATACATTTGATGGTAATAGCTGCACTTGGTTAGCAAGAGCTATTAGCACAAAACCAAACTCGCCCATTTGCGCAAGCATTAACCCTGATGCCCAAGCATCCTTTGTTGACTCTCCTGCTCGACTTGCTAAAACTTTAATGACCATAATCTTAACTAACATAAAGCTCAGCATTAGAGCGAGTAAACTCAATGGAGAAGATAACAATAAGCCAACATCTAATTTCATACCGACAGTAATAAAAAATAAACCTAACAAAATATCACGATATGGCCTGATATCAGCTTCTAATTGGTGCTTATATTCACTTTCACTTAACATCATTCCCGCTAAAAACGCCCCTAAAGCCATAGACAAACCAAACCATTGCGTCAGCGCAGAGGCAAGTAAAGTCACTAACAGTGTTGTTAAGACAAAAAGCTCGTCAGTTCGCACTCTAGCGATAATATTAAATACTTTAGGCAATAACCATTTACCAATAAATAACAATAAGGTAACAACTACTACACCTTTAAATATTGCAATAATTAAAGCCAATGTCATTGACGAATCACCATCTAACGCCAACATTGGGATAATAATGAGAAGAGGTACTACAGCAACATCTTGGAATAAAAGAATTGCAACGGATAACTGTCCTGATTTTCGCTTCATTGCCCCCGTTTCACTTAACTGACGAATGACAATAGCGGTAGAGGATAACGCGAGAATACTACCAACAACAAAAGCAGATTCAAAACTAAGTCCAAAGAACATGCTAGCTATCATAAAAATAAATAAAGAAATACCGACTTGTAGGCTGCCTACAGCTAATACCAAATGACGCATAGCCATTAAACGAGGGAGTGAAAATTCCAAACCTAAAGTAAAGAGTAAAAAAACAATACCAAGCTCGGCAAAATGATCATAATCAACTTGATCTTGAGCTAAATTCAAACCATGTTCACCTACAAGCATTCCCGCGACTAAATAGGCCAAAATAGCGGGTAATTTCAGACGGCGAAACAACCAAACGGTAAGAACCGCACAGGATAAGATAGCTAGTATTTCAAGATGACCGCTCACATACACTCCTTAAAAGTAAGATCTCATTGCCACACGGCAACTTGTTGCCGTCAAGTTACTGGCAATTAATATTTGCTGAAAATCCAAAAGATGGACACACCGTAATTTTGGCAATAAATGAAATAATAATCAAATAGTTAACAAGAATAAAAACAATATATTAGTAAATTATGTAAATATTTTTTGCTTGGAACGATTTTTGCTTATTTGTACACATTGACAATAAAGTGACTAAATAGAGAGGCACAAGTATGCAAACACTGAATATACTTGAAAATACAACTCCTTCATTTAATGCATTTAATGTATTAGCAAACAGTACTAGCGCCAAGAACAAGAGTAACTCAAGCTTATTAGAGCAGCTTCAAACTACCCTTGATTTAGATAAGTTACTTGATATTTTTGCCATGGAAGCCGCACGTTATATAAAATTTTCAGGCTTGTATTTTAAAAGTAAAATAGTGAGCAAAACATTACGTGGCAGCCGTAAAGCAAAACACGAACGTCAATTTGAATTAAAGTTAAACGATGAATTTATTGGTACTATCAGCTACAGCATTAATAAGCCTATCAGCATGCACCACTACAAAGATTTACAGCGTATTCATCAAATAGTATTGTACCCTTTGAAAAATGCATTGCAATACCATCAAGCAATGCAACTTGCCATGCAAGATGGCCTGACAGGGTTAGGGAATCGTAGATACTTTGATGAGCAGCTAAAGCGCGCAATGCATAATGCTAATCGTCATCATGCACAAGTTGGTTTAGTTTTAGGGGATTTGAATAAGTTTAAAGTGGTTAACGACACATATGGTCATAACGCCGGCGATCAAGTATTGATACAATTTGCGAACATTTTACGATCTTGTGTACGTGATTCCGACAGTATTTTTCGTTTTGGTGGGGATGAGTTTGCTGTTATCGTTGAAAATGCTAGCGAGTACGCATTGGATATAATTCACAGTAGGATCAATAGCTCTCTAAAAAGCAATATAATACTAGCAAAATATCAAATAGGTTGTAGCCTAGGAACAACTTTTATGAACAGAGCGGATAATGAGCACACCTTATTTGAACGGGCTGATCAAGCGCTTTATCGTCAAAAAATGAACATGTCAAAAAAATTGAGCGTTGTCTAATTAGACATTATGTATGATTAATGAATAAGTTTTAGCGCTTCCTCTTTATTTTTGCGTTATATTTTTTATTACTTGAGCGAGAAGCTTGTTTTTTCTTCTCTATCGCTTGATTTTTTTCTTGGTTGGCACGATAGCGGTTTTTGCTAGCACGCTTTTCACTAATTTGCTGATGCTCTAATGTTTCATCTTGCTTTAATTCATAACCTGGTACGATAATTCGTTCAAATTTACGACCAATTAGTTCTTCAATATTTTCTAAAAAGCGCTCATCTTTAGGGCTAACTAAAGAAATAGCCTTACCTGATTTACCAGCCCGACCTGTACGACCAACACGGTGTACATAATCTTCAGCCAAAAAAGGTAAATGAAAATTAACCACATAACCTAAATTATCAATATCTAAACCACGTGCTGCAACATCAGTTGCCACCAATACTCTAACTTTACCTTCAGTAAAATCTGCCAAAGCTTTATTGCGAGAGCCTTGAGATTTATCGCCATGACAAAGTGCTGCCTTTATACCATCTAGTTTCAATTCTTTGGCAAGAATATTGGCACTTTCCTTTGTACCAGCAAAAACCAGTACTTGTTGCCAATTATTAACACCAATTAATTCAGATAATAATTCACGTTTTCTCGCTTCACTCACCCAATAAACTGACTGCTTAACTTTACCTGAAGTTGAGTTTTGCTTTTCTGTACCCAAAGTTTTAGGCGTTGTCAGTAATTGATTAGCCAAAGACTTTACCTTATTAGAGTAGGTTGCTGAAAACATAAGTGTTTGATGTTTTTCTTTGACAGCCAATGTAAGTTTTTCAATATCAGCTAAAAAACCCATATCTAACATGCGATCAGCTTCATCTAATACTAGGTATTTAACTTGCGATAAATTTACATTGCGTAAATTTAAATGCTCAAGTAATCGACCTGGAGTTGCTACTAAGACATCAAGGCCTTTCTTTAATAAATTAGTTTGTGATGCCATTTTACCGCCACCATAAATTGCACCTATTTTTAAAGGGAGGAACTGGCTGTAAGCTTTCATATTTTCAGCGACTTGCGCTGCTAGCTCGCGCGTTGGAGCCAACACTAAAGCTTGTATATTTCGCTCACTCTTATCATCAGAAGCTTCTTTTGATATTGTTTTAGCTAACGCATCTAATATTGGCAAACTAAATGCGGCAGTTTTTCCTGTACCCGTTTGGGCACTAGCTAATAAATCAGCGCCTGAACGGATCATAGGAATAGCTTGTTGTTGAATTGGCGTTAAATTCTTATATCCACACGCCTTAACTGCTTTTAATAAATTAGCCGATAAACCAATAGCATCAACACTCATACATCACCTAGAAGAACAAAACAAAAAACAAGGTCGCGGATTATATACCAAGCAAACTCAAAACTCAGTTTTAAATATAAGGAATAGTCAAATTTAACATAAATAAAAGGCCTAACAATTATTCATTGCTAGGCCTTTAAATATTCTCACTATGATTATCTAGGCTTATAGAAGTGCCGATAAAATAGTATTCAATGTTTCACTAGAGCGCATTGCTTTTTCAGCTTTAGCTGTATCGGCAAAATAATAACCATCAATATCCATCGCTGGACCTTGTGCATTATTTAGCTCTGCAATAATTTTATCTTCTTGCTTAGTAAAAGCTTGTGCAACACCGGTAAAGCTAGTTTTTAGTTCACCATCACTCGATTGCTCTGCTAAAGCTTTGGCCCAGTACATCGCAAGATAGAAATGACTACCACGGTTATCTAATTCCCCCACCTTACGTGATGGCGATTTGTTACTATCTAAAAACTCACCTGTGGCTTTATCTAACGTATCCGCTAATACTTGTGCTTTAGCATTGCCCGTAGTAACACTTAAGTGCTCTAAAGAAGCCGCTAAGGCTAAAAACTCACCTAAAGAATCCCAACGTAAGTGATTTTCTTTTTCAAACTGTTGAACATGTTTAGGAGCACTACCACCAGCACCAGTTTCAAATAAACCACCGCCATTCATTAATGGAACAACAGAAAGCATTTTAGCACTAGTGCCTAACTCAAGAATTGGGAATAAATCAGTTAAGTAATCTCGTAATACATTACCTGTGACTGAAATAGTGTCTTCACCTTTAACAATTCGAGCTAATGAGAATTTGCATGCATCAACAGGGTTAAGCGTTCGAATATCTAGGCCTATCGTGTCATAGTTAGCTAAATAAGCATTGACCTTTTTAATCATTTCTCTGTCATGAGCGCGATTTTCATCTAACCAGAAAACAGCTGGCATACCAGAAGCTTTAGCACGAGTAATGGCTAATTTAACCCAATCTTGAATTGGTAAATCTTTAGCCTGACACATACGCCATAAATCACCAGTTTCAACATTATGTTCAAGCAATGTTGTACCAAGTGAATCAACAACACGAACAGTACCAGCAGCATCCATTACAAAGGTTTTATCGTGTGAGCCATATTCTTCAGCTTTTTGCGCCATCAAGCCAACATTTGGCACTGTACCCATTGTTGTTGGATCAAATGCACCATGTTCTTTACAAAATTCAAAAACGGCTTGATAAACACCCGCATAACATCTGTCTGGAATCATAGCCTTAGTATCTTTTAACTGACCATCTGGTCCCCACATTTGTCCAGAAGAGCGTAATGTTGCAGGCATAGAAGCATCAACAATCACATCACTGGGTACATGTAAGTTAGTAATACCTTTATCTGAATCAACCATCGCAAGTTCAGGACGGTTAGCAAAAACTTCAGCTAAGTCTGCTTCAATTTCAGCTTGCTTGTCATTAGGTAAACGTGAAATTTTACTATAAACATCACCAATACCATTGTTAGCATCAACACCTAGTTGATCAAATATTTCAGCGTGTTTCGCAAAAACATCTGCGTAGAACTCCTTAACGGCATAACCGAAAATAACAGGATCTGATACTTTCATCATAGTGGCTTTTAAGTGCAAAGATAATAAAACATCTTCTTTTTTTGCATCATCAATCGCTTGCTGATAAAACTCAACCAAAGCCGATTTGCTTAATACAGACGAATCAATAATTTCACCTGTTAATAACGCTAAATTATCTTTTAAAACTTTAACACTGCCATCTTGAGCAACAAATTCAATTTTTACATTAGTCGCATAATTAATGGTTGTAGATTGCTCAGACTCATAGAAGTCCCCGCCAGACATACTCGCTACATGAGATGTTGATTCACTTGACCAAACGCCCATTGAATGTGGATTTTTTTGAGCATATTGCTTAACTGAAGCAGGAGCACGTCTGTCTGAGTTACCTTCACGAAGAACGGGGTTTACTGCGCTACCTTTAATTTTGTCATAAGTATATTTAATTGACTTTTCAGCTTCATTTTGTGCCTCTTCAGGATAGTTTGGTACCTCATATCCCTTTGCTTGTAACTCTTTAATTACCGCATGCAACTGAGGAACTGAAGCACTAATGTTAGGAAGCTTAATAATGTTAGCATCTGAACTAGTAACCATGTCACCCAATTCAGCTAAAGCGTCATCTATGCGTTGCTCTTTGGTTAAATATTTTGGGAAATTAGCTAAAACACGACCCGCTAAGGAAATATCGCGAGTTTCAACATTAATACCAGAAGATGCGGTATAGGCTTGGATAATAGGTAATAAAGAATACGTTGCTAAGGCTGGCGCCTCATCGGTAATAGTATAAATAATTTTTGAGTTATCAGTGCTCATGAGCTTCCTACTTTATTTAACTTGAGTCGATTAGCTTACATTGGCTAATCCTAAATATAATTCAGATTTAACATTTATTTTTCGCGCGCTATATTATAATAATTTGCGGCATATTAATATAGCTGAGCATAAGCACTAATCGCTTACTTCTAACGAAATACAGACCAAAATGAACAAAAACAAAGAAAACACAAGCCATAGAGCGAAACAACGCGCAAAGGTACGACCAGTAGAAAATAATCGCAAAGTTGTACTTTTCAATAAACCTTTTGATGTTTTATGTCAATTCACCGATGAAAAACATGAAGGAAAACAACAACGAAAAACGTTGAAAGACTTCATTCCTATCGAGGATGTATATGCTGCAGGACGACTTGATCGAGATAGCGAAGGGTTATTAATGCTAACTAATGATGGTAAATTACAACATCAAATAGCGAATCCAAAGAAGAAAACCGCTAAAACCTATTGGGTGCAAGTAGAAGGCAGCCCAACCGATAGTGATTTAGCAAAACTACGCAGTGGCATAGAACTAAAAGATGGCATGACTTTACCTGCAAAAGTAAAGCTAATGAAACAGCCAAAAATATGGGCACGCGTCCCCCCCATTAGGGAGCGCGCCAGCATTCCCACCACTTGGCTAGAAATAACTATTACAGAAGGGCGTAATCGTCAAGTACGTCGCATGACAGCAAACATAGGTTTCCCAACACTGCGATTAATACGTTTTGCTATTGGTCAGTGGACAATAAATAACATTGATAATGGTGCATATAAGATAATTGAATAGTTGATCTTAAAGTTGACTATTTAATCGCGATAAGGGGCATGTTATAATTCTGCGCCTTTTTATCGAGTACATTTACTTTTTAAGACCATTTTTCAAGACAAGAGTTTTTCATGCCAATTGAGCTTCAAGATCCACAAAACAAAACACCTGAGCAAACCAAAGTAATTGTTGGTATGTCTGGCGGTGTTGATTCTTCAGTTTCTGCTTATTTATTAAAAGAGCAAGGTTATCAAGTTGAAGGCTTGTTCATGAAGAACTGGGAAGAAGATGATACCGATGAATATTGCGCAGCGGCACAAGATTTAAAAGATGCCCAAGCTATTTGTGACAAATTAGAGATAAAACTGCACACCATTAATTTTGCCACCGAATATTGGGACAATGTGTTTGAGTATTTCTTAGCTGAGTATAAAGCAGGTCGTACCCCAAATCCTGATATCATGTGCAACAAAGAAATCAAATTCAAAGCCTTTTTAGAGTTTGCTTGTGAAGATTTAGGCGCTGATTACATCGCCACAGGTCATTATGTACAACGCCGATTTGCTAATGGTCATTGGACTATGGTACGTGGCTTAGATAACAACAAAGATCAAAGTTACTTTTTATATACATTAAATGAAAAGCAGCTATCTCATACATTATTTCCTGTTGGAGATATTGAAAAACCTCAGGTGCGCGCTATTGCAGAAAAAGCAGACTTAATAACGCATAACAAAAAAGACAGTACCGGCATTTGTTTTATTGGTGAGCGAAAGTTCAAAGACTTTTTAGGTCAATATTTACCCGCTCAACCTGGTGTTATTGAATCTGCCGAAGGTGAAGCCGTGGGTCATCATGACGGTTTAATGTATCACACATTAGGGCAACGCAAAGGTTTGCGTATAGGCGGATTAGCTAATTCATCCGAAGAGCCTTGGTATGTTGTAGAAAAGGATTTACTGCGTAACGTACTTATTGTTGGTCAAGGGCATAATCACCCCCGCCTATTTTCTAAAGGCTTAATAGCCAATCAATTGCATTGGGTTAATCGCCAAGAGTTATCATCACCAATAAAATGCACAGTAAAAACACGGTATCGCCAAGAGGATGTGGCTTGTACAGTCACACCACTGATGAGCTCCATTACAGAAAGTGAAGATAATAGTCCACATTATCAAATTAATTTTGACGAGCCACAAAGCTCAGTAACACCAGGGCAATCAGTAGTGTTTTATCAAGGCAATATTTGTCTTGGTGGCGGTATTATCAATACCCTTATTCGTTAGTCTTTATCAAAGATAATAAACATATTTAAATAAGAAATAAAAGCATAAATGAAAGATCAAATAATAACTTTAGCAGCAATTTTCCAAGCAGCACACTTTGTACAACAGGTTTCGCGAACTGGGCAAATTGATGAAAATGAACTTGCCGTATTAGTTAAAAGTATTACGATAACGTCACCAGAAAACACCTTAGCAGTGTATGGCGGTGAGTTAGTAAACGTAAAACAAGGGCTTAAGCTATTGATTAATCACTTAGGTGATTCATCAATGGCTAACAGCAACACGAATACCGAAGGTAAGAAAGTAAAAGATCCTGAGCTAACACGCTATATTATTAGCTTGATTAATTTAGAGCGAAAGTTAGTAAAGCAGCCAAAGCAATTAGCACAACTTGGTGAGCGTATTGACGCTAGCAAAAGACAGTTAGAGCATTACGACATTACCAGTGAAACACTTATTTCCAGCTTTGCCAGTATATATAGCGATATTATTAGCCCATTAGGCTCTCGCATTCAAGTTACGGGTGAGCCAAGCATATTAAAGCAAACAGTAAATCAGCACAAAATTAGAGCCCTACTACTATCTGGTATACGAGCAGCAGTATTGTGGCGACAAGTAGGCGGTAAGCGAAGAAATATATTATTTAGCCGAAGCAAAATAGTGAAAACCGCTCAACAACTTTTGAATACAATTTAACCTGTTTATACAGCAATACTTTTAGACCAATACTTTTATCTAATTTTTTGATACATAAATTTTAACCTAGGAATACATCATGGAACTTTCAGCGTTAACCGCAATATCGCCAGTAGATGGTAGATACGGCAGCAAAACAAGTGACTTACGCCCTATCTTTAGTGAATTTGGTTTAACCAAATATCGTGTGACTGTTGAAGTACGTTGGTTACAAAAATTAAGTGCGACTAAAGCCATTGAAGAAGTTCCTGCTTTTAGCGATGCGGCAAATAAAGCGTTAGATAACATTGTTAGCGATTTCAATGAGCAAGATGCACTGCGCATCAAAAAAATTGAAGCGACGACCAATCACGATGTAAAAGCAGTTGAATACTTCTTAAAAGAGAAAATTAGCGACAATGCGGAACTAAATGCTGTTACTGAATTTATTCATTTTGCCTGTACTTCTGAAGATATTAATAACCTTTCTCACGGCTTAATGTTAAAAGAATGTCGTGAGCAGGTGTTATTACCTGCTATAGATGAAATTCTTGTACAAATTAAAGCTTTAGCAATCGAATACAAAGCAATCCCTATGATGTGTCGAACTCATGGACAACCCGCCTCTCCTAGTACTTTAGGCAAAGAAATGGCCAATGTTTATGTACGTTTACAACGTCAATGTAAGCAAATTGCCGAGATTGAACTTTTAGGTAAAATAAATGGAGCTGTTGGTAACTATAATGCTCACTTAAGTGCATACCCAGAAGTTAACTGGCATCAATTTGCTGATGAATTTGTCAGCGGTTTAGGGTTAACTTGGAACGCCTTTACAACACAAATTGAGCCGCATGATTACATTGCTGAATTATTTGATGCTGTAGCGCGTTTCAATACCATTTTAATTGATTTTGATCGTGATGTTTGGGGTTATATTGCCCTTGGTCATTTCAAGCAAAAAACGATAGCAGGCGAAATTGGCTCATCAACAATGCCACACAAAGTTAATCCGATTGATTTTGAAAACTCAGAAGGAAACTTAGGTATTGCCAATGCAATATTCAACCATCTTGCTCAAAAATTACCAATTTCTCGCTGGCAGCGCGACTTAACTGATTCAACTGTTTTACGTAACTTAGGTGTTGGTTTTGGTCATGCTATCATTGCTTACCAATCGACATTAAAAGGCATCAGCAAGTTAAAAGTTAATGAAGAAAACCTTGCTAAAGAGCTTGATAGTAACTGGGAAGTATTAGCTGAACCAGTACAAACAGTTATGCGCCGTTACGGTATTGAAAAGCCATACGAAAAACTTAAAGAATTAACTCGTGGTAAGCGTGTTAATGGTGACTCAATGCGTGAATTCATCAATAATCTTGAATTACCTGATACCGTAAAAGCAGAGTTATGCTTATTAACACCTGCTGGTTACATAGGTCGTGCTGTATCATTTATTGAAGAGCTAGATTAACGTCCGTATTCGATTGATTTAAAACAAAAAAGAAGACTTCGGTCTTCTTTTCTATTTATCACTCTATATTTTTTAACAAAAACCACTTTTATTGTTTGAAAAACAGTCAATCGTTAACTACGCTTAAGTTAGTTCTACGATTTTAACAATGAAAGCAAAAACAATAACTATTCGCATAATCGTCTTACCAAACAGGTTAATTTAGTCGTTTATATAAAATTAAATACTGAATTTTGTGTTGTATTAAACAATGACAAGAATGGTTAAGCAAAATGTCCTACAGTGTAAGTTGGGTTCCTTGGCAAGAAGCCGAGCCCTTATTAAAAGATGTACGTGAAAAAGTTTTTATTTGTGAAAGACGAATTCCCAAAAAAATAGAATTCGATCGTAATGACAATTCAGCATTTCATATGCTTGTTTGCGATGACAACTCTCAAGAGCCTATCGCCACTGGCCGAATATCTTCTTCAGGTGAAATTAGCCGTATAGCTGTGCTTATGGAGTTTAGGCAAGCAGCTCTTGATAAAGTCATTATGAAGGGTTTATTTCGTATTGCTGAAGAGCTCGCTTTAAACGAAGTCTATATTTATAGTCCATTAGAGAATGTCGGTTATTTTCGCGAGCACAACTTTTACACTGTTGGTGCGGTATTCATGGAAGCCGGTATGCCTAAACAACGTATGGCTTGCCCTATAAAAAATGCCCAAGCATGTACTCATTATTATCTAAGTCACTAGTTTCTGGTATTTGTTTGGAGCCTCTATAGACCACAAGCATAGGCCAACGCTTTATTTTTTACTACGCTGTTAAGTAAAGGAACTTTGCTTACAGCGAGTAAACTAGCATTTCTTAGCGTTTTAACTAATGGTGAGGGATGACTAAATGTATGATACAAAACATCCATTGTTGACTGCATTAACAGGTTATCTTTACGTCTCAACGTTTCATAACGCCCTAAAACTTGCTCTTTATGCCAACATTCACCATTACCGATAGCACTGGCAATAACACTTTGCAGCGCTTTAACATCTTTAAAACCTAAGTTTACTCCCTGACCTGCCATCGGGTTAATGGTATGGGCAGCATCACCAAGCAATAACACTCTATTTTTCTGATAAGTATTGGCATGACGACGAGTTAAAGCAAATGCACCTTTAGCAAGTACTTCTATCTGTCCTAGCCGTTTGGGAAATACAGCTAATACCTCTTGCTGTAATTGTTGATTAGATAAGGCCGATAATCGTTTTATTTCATCACGCTGATGATACCAAACTAAAGAAGCATAACCACCCTGTTCAGTTTGCTCAAGAGAGCCTTCAACAGAAACTGATGCTTTCGACAATGGCAGGAAAGCGACAGGCCCCGTGGGCAAATATTGTTGCCACGTTATATCTTGTTGAGGTAACTGGGTTTTCACGTTAATCAACATGGCTGATTGCTGGTAGTCCCATGATGTAATACCTATATCAACCAATTGTCGAACTTGAGAATTGGCACCGTCTGCTGCTATCACTAACTTAGCCGTTATGCTGATATTTTCCAAAACCAAGGTAGCTTTCTCTTTGTCTTGCGATAACGAAACTAACCTTTCAGGGCAAAACACGTCAATATTGCTTTGCAATGTAATTTGCTGCCACAAAGACAACTGTAATAATCTATTTTCAACAATATGACCTAAGTGACTTTGCTCAATATCGTTAGCATTAAACTCTGTATAAGCATACTCTTGCTCCCAAACACCCAATCGTTTGTATGGGCAAGCTCGCCATTGCGTAACTTGTGACCATGCGCCAAGTTGCTCTAATAAATACTGGGAAGCTAAAGAAATTGCAGATACACGCAAATCAAGGTTTTGATTATTTTCAAAAACTTTCGGCTCGTATTGCTCGATTAAGGCAACCGTTAAACCCAGTTGAGACAATGCTAAAGCACTTGCTGCGCCAACCATACCTCCACCGACGACAACACAATCAAAACTTTTCATATTGCACTAATTCCCGCTCAAATCTAATACAAGTTATTGTATCGAAGAGGGCTAATTAAACCCATAAAATACTTTATTTATTTTACCAAAACGCTCTTGCTAAAATTAAATATTTAGCTATATTTAAAAAGCTCTATTTTTAAAATAGTTAAGCATTTCAATATATAACCACCTCACACAGAAATAAGGAAATATCATGTCTGCATTAGCAAAAAAAATACAAGAACAAACAAAAGAAGTAAGACTACACGATGATATAAAGATTGTTTACCATATGGAAGACAAACCAAACCGTACAAGTTTAAAAGCCCATAAAGACAGAGCGGTAATTGCAAACTTACGCGCCGACTTAGTTTTACCTTCAAATAAAATTTTAACGGTAGATATAGATTTTGATACCACAAGTGGCTACCATGGCAACACTATGATGGTTATGGATGACTTTGGGGTTGAAATGCTCACCACAGCCTTCGCAGTAAAATATGGGCATGAATATGCTAATAAAATAAATCAAGCTTGGGCAAATAAAGAGCATCCCGATGATCCACGAAAACCTACTTATCTATTGGTGCAAAAACCTTCTAAAGAAGATGAATTACCACAAGTGTTCGTCGCTTGTGGTAAGAAGGATCATGAAGATATCACAATGCAAAGTATTATTTAGTCACAGAAAACCTCTAAAGTGGCGACACTTTTCGTCACTTTTTTTTTATTTTTTTATCATATTTAATTTTTCAGCATCAGCAAATAACACGTCCATCGGTTTTATGGCTAATGTCAACAACCTAGTACAGGATAATAAAGGATTTATTTGGCTAGCTGGACAGAGTGGTTTAACTCGCTTTGATGATAAGCAAACCATCACGTTTTCTTCAAGCAATACTTCATGGCCACTCAGTTTTAATTGGTTACATGATATTTCAATTGATAATGATAACGAACAATTATTGCTTGCAACCGAAACCGATGGCTTATGGCGCTTTAATCCTAAAACAGGGCAAGCAAAGAAAGTAGCTACCGATATTCCTAGAAAAAGTTATTATGATGTAATCAGTTTTCAAGGTGATTATTTTATCTATGCGCCTGATAAATTATACCGCTACCATACTAAAACCAATATTACGGAGATCCTTGATAGCAATATAAAAGTTAGAAAAATCATCCGCAGTAATAAGTACCTTTATGCCTCTAGTAAAAACGGCCTTTATCAACTTCAAGACAAGGTATTAGTTAAAATACTCGATGAACCAATTATGGCTATTACCGCACTTAAATCTAGCGTTGTAGTCATAACGAAAAACGCCATAATTCGCTTCGATGACAATGGCACTCAATTCAAAACAAACAGAATCAACAGTATTTACGCAGCGACAAAAGAGTTTAATACTAACAATTTTTTCACCGTAACCAATAGAGGCGTTGTCACAAAATTATCTGGTGATACATTACAACCGATATCGCATAAATATGGCAATATAAAGCCTGCACGAATCAGAAGCCTCTTGCATGATAATTCCGGCGTATTATGGCTAGTTAGTACTCGAGGCATAGAACAGTTAACCGAAAATAGGATTAAAAATCATCCTATAGTCTTTGATATCGGTATTAATGCCAATGAATTAGCGGCTTTCAATAATGAAATAATTATTGGCAGTTACGGGGCTGGATTACAAAACTTTAAGGCAGATGTTTTTTCATTGTCAGTAAATGATACGTTTTCTAAAAATGGGTTACGGATCACTGATATAGAAACCATAAATGATAGTCTTTATATTGCAAGTTTTGACGGTTTATGGCGGTTTAATGTAGAAAAAAATAATGTTGAAAAATTAGATTTCCCTGAAAATAATAAATTAATTTTAAAGTTAGTTCACCATGAAAATTCACTTTATTTTGGCACTAATTATCATGGCGTATATGTATATGATTTGACCACTGAAAAAATCATCAAAAACATTTCTCCTGAGCAAGGTTTAAGTAGCCCCGAAATTATTGATATTTTACCACTGAACAATGGCTACACATGGCTAGCCACCTCGTCAGCTGTTGATATTATCAACAATCATACTAATAGTATTCGCAGCCTTATTTTGCCCGGCACGAGTAAGGTCATTTCTTTACTAAAAGCAGACGATAAAATATTTGCCGCAACTTTAGGAGACGGTATTTATGCCTTCAACTTACAAGGTGAATTATTAGCCCAATTTGGCCAAGGTGTACGCTTTAGCCAAATATTAAAAGTTAATGATGAAATTTGGGTTACCGCCAGGCCGGGTCTCTATCGATTCAATCCAACTAACTACCAACTCAGTATGATTGAAAATACTGAAAAATACTCTTTCGTCGGCAGTAATATATTGCATAACAATATTGTTTATGCCTCTCACTACTCAGGGATATTATCTTTGGATTTAATTTCAAAGGAAAAATTCAACCCCAAAGTTCACATCAGTAAAACTACCGTTTCAGGTAACTCATATTTATTAAATAAGGCCATAAATATTGACAGTGGTAATGATGTCATAACACTAGATTTAGCCAGTTTAGATTACAGGCCAGGAGTTGAAAAACAATATCGTTACACTTTAAATGGTAATCAATGGAATCAGATTAATGGCAACCAATTAACCCTTACTGGTTTAGCTTCTGGTGATTATCATATTGAAATAATGGCAACGAATAGTTTAGGTCAATGGAGTAATTATAAAGCTTACACTGATATAACTGTTGCTTTTCCTTGGTATTGGACTCCACAAATACGTTTAATATATGGAGTGAGTTTATTCGGTATTATTTTTCTAAGTGCTTGGTTGCTCTATTTGCGTAGTAAATCCATAAGTCACATTCACGGTATTTTACAAAGTGATATTAGCAATTATGGAAAAACTAACATACAAGTTAAACGTAACTTGAGCGCAGCACTCACTTTCATTAACGAAAATGAGATCAGCAAGGGCAAATTATTATTGCAACAATGTGTTGATGATCTCAATGAACAACAAAAAATGCCTGAGCCAAATTCATTAGACGGCAATACGTTAAATGATGCTATTCCTTTTTTGGCACAATACCTAGAAAGCAAATACCAAGTAAAATTATCTTATCAGTTTGAACTCACTGAAAAAGAACTTGATTATGAACTTCAAGCAGATCTTTATCGGGTAATATATGAAGCGATAACTTCAGCAATACTCAGTGGAAACGGTCGTAACTTTAAAATTGTATTACAAAAATTCAAAAATAAAATTTGGCTTAATATTAGTGATGATAGTCAAAGTTTCATCCACTTTAATAGCAAGGTGAATTTTAATATTTCCATGTATTATATTCGTCAAATAGCCAATAAACATAAAGGTTCAATCAATACTTTTAATGAGCAGGGTAACGCTAGCCAACTTGTTTTAAGCCTACCAATTATGCACGGAAATTAATTTCACCTAAAACAGCATGCACTAAACTCGAAATTTTGTTTCATTTAATATAAAATACGCCTCCATTTATCGATACCTCAGTTAAAACTAAACTTAAACTGAGGGTTTCAAAAGTCGATTCCAATAGTTAAGCGAAGATGTAAGAGTGAAATAAATGAGTAAAAAGTTATATATCAAAACTTGGGGCTGTCAAATGAACGAGTATGACTCGCAAAAAATGGCCGAATTATTAGACTCAACTCATGGTTTTGAACTAGCACAAGAAGCAGAAGAAGCTGATGTGATTTTACTCAATACTTGCTCTATCCGCGAAAAAGCTCAAGAAAAAGTTTTCCATCAGCTTGGGCGTTGGAAAAACTTGAAAGACAACAAACCTGATTTAGTTATTGGTGTTGGTGGCTGCGTGGCTTCACAAGAAGGTGACGCTATTCGTCAACGAGCGCCATTTGTTGATATGGTTTTTGGTCCGCAAACACTGCACCGTTTACCCGAAATGTTGAATCAATTACAACGAAGCTCCAGCCCAATTGTCGATGTTAGCTTCCCTGAGATTGAAAAGTTTGATCGCTTACCTGAGCCTGTAGCAGATGGACCCAGTGCTTTTGTTTCAATTATGGAAGGTTGTAGTAAATATTGTACTTTTTGCGTTGTTCCTTATACTCGAGGCGAAGAAGTAAGCCGACCTCTTGATGATGTTTTATATGAAATAGCCCAACTTGCCGAACAAGATGTTCGTGAAGTTAACTTACTTGGTCAAAATGTAAATGCTTACCGTGGTGAGATGCATGATGGCAGTATTTGTCGCTTTGCTGATTTAGTTCGTTTAGTGGCGACCATTGATGGTATTGACCGTATTCGCTACACCACTTCACACCCGGTTGAGTTTACCGATGATATTATCGAAGCTTATCGCGATGTACCCGAATTAGTAAACCATTTGCATCTGCCTGTACAGAGTGGCTGTGATAGAATTTTAACTCAAATGAAACGTGGTCATACGGCCATTGAATACAAATCACAAATTCGTAAATTGAAAAAAGTTCGCCCCGAACTTTGTATGTCTTCTGACTTTATTATTGGTTTCCCCGGAGAAAGCGATGATGATTTTATGGATACTATGAACTTAATTGAAGCGATTAACTTTGATTTAAGCTTTAGCTTTATTTATAGCGCTCGTCCTGGAACACCGGCTGCTGATTTGCCTGATGATATTAGCGATGAAACAAAAAAACAACGCTTAAAAATATTGCAAGACCAAATAACACAACAAGCGTTGCGTATTGCCAGACAAATGCTTAATACTGAACAACGAATTTTGGTTGAAGGCCCATCAAAGAAAAATCCAATGGAATTACGCGGAAAAACTGAAAATAACCGCACCGTTAACTTTGTTGCTCCGCATTCAGTTATTGGTCAATTTGTTGATGTAAAAATTACCGATGTTTATGCTAATTCTTTACGGGGTGATTTGATTCGCCAAGAAAGTGAAATGGGACTTCGCATAGCTCATTCACCTGCAGATATATTAGCAAACAACCATCATAAAACATCAAAGTCAGTGATAAATAATCTTGATGATTTAGGTGTTGGAACATATACACCCTAAGTCTATTTAAATTAATGGAAAATATTTTGACCGAAAAACCAAGAGAACAAGCAAGTCACCTGTTAACTTTAGAGCCTGTAGACAACGAACGTCAGGCTAATTTGTGTGGCCCAATGGATGATCACCTAAAAACTATTGAACGTCGTTTAGGGGTAGAAATTAGTTATCGTGGTAATCAGTTTAAAGTTTTGGGCAAAGAGTCGAACAGTATCGCTGTTGTAAATTTATTGAAAAATTTATACCTAGAAACAGCTCCAGTAAAAGGAAAAATCAAAAATATAAGCGGTGAAATGGTACATCTTGCGATTCTTGAAGCAAACGTTTTAGAGCAAGATGATTCAAGCGATTCTTCAACTAACACTAAAGAAGCCTCAGAATTGGGTGCTAACTATGAAAAAATGGTTACCATCAAAACCAAGCGTGGCATCGTAAAACCACGAAATGGTAACCAACAATCTTATGTCCAGAATATAATTACCAACGATATCAGCTTTGGTGTAGGTGTTGCGGGCACAGGCAAAACTTATCTTGCTGTAGCTTGTGCTGTTGACGCACTAGAGCGCCAAGAAGTTCGCAGAATACTATTAACTCGTCCTGCCGTGGAAGCAGGTGAAAAGTTAGGTTTTCTCCCTGGTGATTTATCACAAAAAATAGATCCTTATCTGAGGCCTCTTTATGACGCATTATTTGAAATGTTAGGTTTTGAGCGCGTTGAAAAGCTTATCGAACGGAATGTCATAGAGATTGCACCATTAGCTTATATGCGCGGTAGAACGTTAAATGATGCCTTTATTATTTTAGATGAGAGCCAAAATACAACAGTTGAGCAAATGAAAATGTTCTTAACCCGCATTGGCTTTAATTCTAGGGCTGTTATCACTGGAGATATAACTCAAGTTGATTTACCACGCCACCAAACCTCAGGTTTGCGCGATGCTGTTGAGGTTTTGCAAAATATTAAAGGTATCAGTTTCAACTTTTTCCAAGCGAAAGATGTAGTTCGCCATCCTGTTGTCGCTAGAGTTGTTGAAGCTTATGAGTCTCATGAGCAAAAATTAAACAGGTTAAAGCAAATAAAAGAAAATCAAAAAAGCGATACAAAATAATGAAGCATATTGTTGATATACAAAATGTCTGTGACGCACAGAAGTTACCATCAACTAAGCTTTTTCAACAATGGGTTGATGCCGCTTTAACGATAGTGACAGAACAAGAATTTGAATTAACTATTCGTTTAGTCAACATAACTGAAAGCCAGCAGCTTAATAAACAATATAGACAAAAAGATAAACCAACAAATGTATTATCTTTTCCTTTTGAGGTACCCGAAGGAATTGAGCTTAATTTATTGGGTGATTTAGTAATTTGCGCACAAGTTGTTGAAGAGGAAGCCAAAGCTCAAAAAAAGGAGTTATTTGATCATTGGACTCATATGGTAATACATGGATGCTTGCATTTATTAGGATATGATCATATAAACGATACTGATGCGAATGAAATGGAAGCGCTAGAAGTGAAAATTTTAGCTAAGCTCGAAATTGCTAACCCTTATGACATGTAATTAGATATAGGAAATACCCAAGCTCTATGAGCGATGACAGCCCCCACCCGAGTACAGGATCAAACAAGAAATCACTTTTGAATAGAATTTTTCAGATATTTAGTCCTGAGCCGAAAAATAAAAATGACCTGGTCAATGTATTAACTGATGCCCAAAGTCGTGAACTGATCAACCCCGAAACTAAGTTAATGATTGAAGGTGTGTTAGAAGTATCAGAAATGCGAGTTCGCGATATAATGATACCCCGTTCACAAATGGTTACCATTGACAGAAACCACAACCTAGATGAGTTTTTACCTATAATTTTAGAATCTGGTCACTCACGCTTTCCCGTTGTTAATGAAGATATTGATCATGTTGACGGTATTTTATTAGCCAAAGACCTACTCGCATTTGGTTTTAATACCTCAAGTTTGAACTCGAATGATGATGAATTTAGCTTGAATGACATAATTCGCCCAGCGATCATTGTTCCAGAAAGTAAGAAAGTAGAGCCACTATTAAAAGAGTTTCGCTCTAATCGATACCATATGGCGCTAGTTGCCGATGAATATGGTGGTATTTCAGGTGTTATCACTATTGAAGATATTCTTGAACAAATTGTTGGTGAAATTGAAGATGAAACTGATGAAGATATTGAAGAAGACATCAAGGTACTTGCTGGTAATGTATACTTAGTTAGAGCATTAACTGAGCTTGAAGACTTTAATGATTATTTCAATAGTGAATTTGATGAAAAATCTGCAGATACTATTTCAGGCATTATTTTACAAAAACTACACCATATGCCACAAAAAGGAGAGCAAGTTACTATAGGGAACTTTGACTTTAAAGTTGTAGCCACGGACACTAGGTGCATGCAAATGTTACAAGTAACGGTTGCTAAAAAGCATAAAATCAATGGTAAAGTGAGTGATTAGTACAGGTTTTACAACACGGTTTTCCCACTTTAAAAGAAAACTAAGCAGCTCCTCGTTAAGTAAGAAGGAATATTGGCTCTGTTTTTTTGCAGGTTTAAGCTTGGTTTTTGCTTATGCCCCTTTTTCGCAATGGTACTTAGCACTATTAATTCCTGCTTTTACTTTTCATAAAATACAAAAACAAGCACCCAAAAAAGCAGCCAAACTTATTGGCATATTTGCCTTTGGCTGGTTTGCTAGTGGTATTAGCTGGGTTCATGTAAGTATTGACCAATTTGGTGGTTTGCCATTAGTTGTTTCTTTAGGCTTAATGTTACTGCTTTGTATTTATTTGGCCATATTCCCTGCCCTTGCCGCATATTTAACAGCACGTTTTTCTAAAAATCAGCAACTGAATTTATGGCTGCTACCCTCTTTTTGGCTTATTAGCGAATATTTACGTGGTGCTGTCCTCACTGGTTTCCCATGGTTATCATTAGGTTACAGTCAAATAGACAGCCCGTTGGCTAGCTTTGCGCCAGTCATTGGTGAAGTAGGAATAACAGCATTAATTGTCTTCATAAATATTTGCTTAGTCAAAATTGTCAGTGCAATAAAGCAACAAAGCTATACAAGCCTCAGCTTTCCTATAACACTTGTTTTTATGCTTAGCATATTCAGTTTTATTTTTTCAAAAATTACTTGGGTAAAGCCAAGTGGAGAAATAACAAAAGTAGCCCTAGTTCAAGGCAACATAGCACAATCAATAAAATGGGCACCTGAGCAAGAGTGGCCAACTATGCTCAAGTATTTAGACCTTACTCGAGTGAATTATGATGCAGATATCATCATTTGGCCTGAATCGGCTATTCCAGCCATGGAGCCTGCAGTACAAGACTATTTAACAACAGTGAATCGTTCTGCTCTTTTGAATGATAGCGCGATCATTACTGGAGTCATTAATTATAATTTCGAAAGTAAAGAGTACTTCAATAGCCTAATTACTTTAGGAAAAAAACAAACGGAAGATGACCAAGGTTATTTCTATAATCACAGTAATCGTTATTCAAAGAATCATTTACTGCCTATTGGCGAATTTGTACCTTTTCAAGAATGGCTACGTCCAATTGCGCCATTATTTAATTTACCGCAATCATCTTTTAGCCGTGGCAGTTATGTACAAAAAAACCTAATTGCTAACGATTTACACATACTGCCATTACTTTGTTTTGAAATCGCCTTCCCTCACCAATTAGCCGCAAACTTAACTAATAAAACAGATTTAATATTAACAGTAAGTAATGATGCATGGTTTGGCAATTCACATGGGCCTCACCAACATATGGAAATTGCTCGTATGCGAGCATTAGAGTTTGGTAGACCTTTGTTGCGCTCAACAAACAATGGCATTACTGCTATTGTTAATCACAAAGGCGGTTTTATTGCTCGCATTCCACAGTTTGAAGAGAAGGTGCTAAAAGCTGAAGTGCCATTAGTCATAGGTGAAACTCCTTATAGCCAATGGCCACGGTTAATTCTATTACTAATGGTTTTAATACCTTTCATTTTAGTTAAAATGATCAGACGCTAACTCGTTACTTAAAACTATCTACGTTGCGGATGTAAACTAACTTTATTGCGACCATTTGCTTTAGAACTATAAAGCGCTGCATCAGCACATTCAATCCAAGCCTCATAGTTTTTAATACTTGCCTCTACTTCAGCAACACCTAGACTGATAGTGTACTTAAGCTCAATATCATTATATTTAACTACCGCTGCTTCGACTTCTCTACGTAAACGCTCAGCAAAAACATAAGCATTTTTAAGCGGAGTGTCCGCAAGTAAAATAGTAAATTCTTCGCCACCATAGCGCCCTGAAACATCAGTTTCGCGCACATGTTCTCGTATCAGAGATGAAATATGACGAATAACTTCATCACCAACCATGTGCCCGTAGGTATCATTTACATTTTTAAAATGATCAATATCTATCATGACTAACGAGCTTGAATGTTGACTACGAGTCCAACGTTTATACTCTGCTTGTAAACAGTTTTCCCAATGAGTTCGATTAAACAGGCTAGTTAAACCATCTGTTTGGCTTAAAATAGCAAGCTCAGCATTAACCTTCTCTAAACTCATTTTATGTATGGCGTTATCAGTTACATCGTAAACAAGTAAACATAAATGACTAACGTCACCTGTTGAGGAAAGTAATGGGATAAAAGTAGTGTTTTGATACATAAAATCAGCACTACCAGTAACAGGACGGTAACTATCAAATTTAAATAAGTAAGGTCGCTGTTCCCAAATAGTAAAAGCTTTATTCTTTAACAAAAATACTGATTCTGCTTTACGCTCAAACCAATCTTTTGGGATCTCATCAAATAACTCAAATAAAACTTTATCTTTTACTTCTCTAGGGAAATAGCCACTATGATTTTCCATAAATCCATTAAATATTTGAACTTTATAGTCTTTATCTAAAACTACTAAGCCAACATCAATGCTGTGAAGCATTTCCATCAACCAGTGTAATTCATTTAATTGTGACGTTTCTAACGACATACCTAATCCCACTCTACAGGTCTAAATTCTTGAAATACTTACCTTGAAATATTTACATTAAAGTATAAATTAAAAATCAATCTAACAAATACTCAAGTTTGTTATTCAATGTTTGCATCGACTTCTCTGTAAACAACAATAACAAGTCACACTTAATTGGATAATTTTCAATGCTATAGCTAATTTCTATTGCTAATGTTCTTTTCCATTTGCTCGCATTATTTGCGATCAATTCAGATATTCTTCTATGCTGACCTAAAACTACCGGGTGGCCTTGGCTAAAATCAATATCGAGTTGCTCTGAAAGACCTTTTAAACATGCACCAATTAAGACATTCGCTAAATCCATTAATAACTCTAACTCTGTGCCTTCATCTTCGTCATATTGATAATTCATTAAGGAGGCAACATCTTTAAAGCTTGAATCATTTAAAATAAGCAAAGCTTCTCCTGAAATACCCGCGCTAATAAAGCCTTGGCAAATACCTGAAGTACTCTCGTTTGCTTCAACATCTTTAAGAGCCATTCTTAGCTCGCTAACTTCAATAAAGTTAACATTAGGTATGGGTAGCTCTACAAATACATCGAGCAAGCGTGCTAATAAATCTCCTGCTCGTCCCATAGCCACATTAGAAATTTCTTGATAACAATCACGTAAGTCAGAAGATAACGTTAGCGGTGCACTGCTTTTAGGTGTTGATATTTCAACCGGAGTAACTTTTAATGGCGTAGGCTTAAAGGCACTTTTATTGCTATGTTCAAAGGGGGATTCTAATTGGTTATTTGCAGAAGTATCAACTACAGCTTCAACTTGTTGCTCACCCTTTGTAAACACACCGTAAGATAGCAAAACTTCAGTCAATTTCTCTTTATTAACTGGCTTTTTAATAAAATCTAAAGCACCTAAATCCGTTACTCTCTTATGTGCTTCAGGTTGGATATCTCCAGATACAACTATAGTCAAAGTTGGTAAATCTTGCTCTAAAATGGCTTCAAGAACTTGATAACCATCCATTTCTGGCATATTTAAATCAAGTAACAAAACATCACCTTTACCGGCTTTTATTGCTTCTATGCCTTCAACACCATTAGCTGCAAAACTCAAGTCAACATCCCAGCCATCAGGTAATGACCGAGCAAGTTGTTTACGCGCCATATTTGAATCATCACAAATTAGTAACTTAGTGGGCATATAGAACATCACCTTTGGAAAAATAAAGTTTCACAATAAGAAAGATTTCCGTTTATCTGCAAGCGTTAACTCTTTCACAAGATAATATTAACAATAGGTTATTCTTCAATAACTTTACAGGTAATGTTAAAAATAATGCAGAAATTAAATAAGAAAAACTGTAGACTTATTTTTTATTCCAATTATCCCAATTAATGATGAAATTATCTACCCTAAACCAACTATTATTTGCATTGCTTTTTATAAGTTTTACTTTAACTTTCAATGCACAAGCATTTAATCAAGAGAATCTAACGCAAACACAAAACTTAGTTAAAGCAAATGAAAAATACGTTACATTACTTGGAACACAGGTGGCTATCGGTGAACAAGCCCCTAACTTTAAGGTTGTTGACAAAAATTTCGCGCCCGTTCACTTGTCTGACTTTAAAAATCAAACAATTTTAATTTCAGTAGTTCCAAGTCTAGATACCGGTGTTTGTTCTATACAAACAAAGCGTTTTAATGATGAAGCAGCAAAGTTACCTAACAACATTACCTTGCTAACCATTAGCAATGATTTACCGTTTGCTCAAAAGCGTTTCTGCAAAGTTGAAGGTGTTGATCAAATAAAGGTATTGTCCGACTCTGTTTGGCGCAATTTTGGGGAAAGTTATGGCTTAATCATTAAGGATATGGGTTTACTAACACGTGCAATTTTCATTATTGATAACCAGGGTAAGGTGAAGTACAAAGAATTAGTTGCTAATATTTCACAACATCCTGATTACGCAAGTGCATTAAAGGCAGTAAAAGATATTGCACCTATTCTTGTTATTGAAAGTAAAGAAGATGGAAGTAACGAGAGTGAAGATGACATACCAACTCAAAAATAAAAAGCAGCTATAAATCAATTAAATAAAATTATTTTCACTTTTTACCTTGAAAAATAAAACCTCAGTCCCATCTTAATTATTGTAGTCGCCATAAGGGACTACAATAATTTTGAATGACGTAGAAAACAACGTTATTTAAAGAAACTCATTGCCTGTTCGTTAACACCTATTTTAGGTAAGAAAGGCAGCATTATTTTATCGATGAGTATCGCTTTTTTATCTATAACAGCGCACTGTACAAACACTTTTATGCAACCTAGTTGGTAAAAGTAGCGAAATATAGAAATCAAAAGCAGCAAACGCTTATTGCTTAAAATAATATTATTATTGCTAATTATTAGGATATTTTATTATGCGTACATCTACAGATTTCAGTCCACTTTATCGCTCATTTATTGGTTTTGATCACTTAGCTGGTTTAATTGATAAAGCTTCTCGAGCCGAAAAACAATCTTCATATCCACCATACAACGTAGAGCTTATAGCCGAAGATCAGTACAGAATCACCATGGCTATTGCGGGTTTTAGCGAACAAGATATCGATATAGAATCAAAAGACAACAGTTTAATTATTATTGGCACTAAAGCCATAAGCTCTAGTACCGACTCTAATCCAGGTAATAGCTCTAAAGAAAAACAAACTCCACGTAAGTTTTTACATCAAGGCATTGCAGAACGCAACTTTGAAAGAAAGTTTCAATTAGGTGAACACGTTAAAGTTATTGGTGCTTTTATGAAAGATGGTTTGTTACATATTGATTTAAAAAGAGAGATACCTGAAGCTTTAAAACCTCGAAAAATAGCCATTAACGGTAAAAGCTTACTTGGAAGTTAACCTCTAATAGTTTCATGTTTCCCTGTTTATTTGTTTTTTTGCCCAGTCGTTGACTGGGCTTTTTTAATTATACGGTTTTAGTCTTAGGCATAAACAGCATTACCAAAGCAGCAAGAAATGACGCAGCACTAGCTGTTAAAAATGCAGTATTAGCACCTAAACCATCAAGCCATAATGCGCCAGCCACATAAGCACCAATTGCTCCACCTACTCCATATACTCCACCTAAATATACAGCTTGACCTCTTGATTGCTGACAAGGTGTAAAGTGACCACTAATAAATAACATCGAGGCGCTATGATAAAGTGCAAAACTTGCTGCATGCATTAATTGAGTAAAAGCCAAAAGCCAAATTGATTCTGCATATAAAGCGACCAAAAGCCAGCGAACAGCGGTTGCAGTTAAACTGAATATTAATAATGCTTTTAATGAAAAATACTTAAAGAAACTGCTCGCGAAGATAAATACTAAAATTTCGGCGACAACACCCAATGAAATGAGCAAACCAACAGTAAAGCCAGGATAGGATAAATCACGTAAAAACAAGGCAAAAAAACCATAATAAGGGCCAAAACTAATTTGCAGTAATACTCCGGCTACAAAAAAGATAATAAACCTTGGCGTGAACAACCTATCTTTTATTGCCAATGCTTGTGTTTGAACTTTATTCACTATGCGCTGAGGTTTAATGGTGATGGTTGATATTAATAAGCATAATAAAATAACACAGCCTATCAGTACAAAAGCAGGCGTAAATGAAGAAATAAACGCATTGGATGTACTAGGCTGTTCATAGTATTCCATTACTTGCCCAGCAAATATAGCCAAAGCAATAAAACCAACACTTCCCCACAAACGAATGCGTGCATATATTTTACTGCTACGGCGAACAGAATTTAAAGTGAACACTTCAAGCTGAGGTAGAATTGCTGTCCAAAAAAGACTGAATAAGGCTAGAGAAAAACTAATTGGCCAATAGCTATCTAACCAAAACAACAACATAAAGCTTAATAAAGCGAATAATGCACCTAGGCGAATAATAAGTAATTGTTGACCCGTTTTATCGGCTAATATAGCCCATAAACTTGGCGCCACAATTTTAGTGGCAGTAAGAATCGCAAAAATTTCACCTAGCTCAAGTGAGCTAAAACCTTTGCCATCTAAAAATACTGAAAGGTAAGGTGAAATTAAGCCAAGAATCGCAAAGTAGAAAAAGTAACTCGAAGAGAGTCGGGTAAATAATGACAAGTTATCTCCTATTTACCCTATTATATGAAAATCAATGGCATGAAGGCCAACGACAAAAAAACTCAATTTAGCTTTTTGTGATCACTGGCGTACCACAAACAACATCAGCATTTTGTGCTCTGTGTCTTAAGTAGTGATCCATTAAAGTTAAGGCTAACATAGCCTCAGCGATAGGCACAGCGCGAATTCCAACACAAGGATCATGTCGACCTTTGGTAATAATATCTGTTGCCACGCCATTAGCGTCAACAGTTTTACCACTAACACCAATGCTTGATGTTGGCTTTAAGGCTAAATGAGCAATAATGTTCTGTCCCGAAGAAATTCCTCCCAAAACACCACCAGAATGATTGCTATTAAAACCGAATGGAGTTAATTCATCTCTATGCTCAGAGCCTTTTTGATTAACAACCTCAAAGCCATCGCCAATTTCTACGCCCTTGACAGCATTTATACTCATTAATCCATGGGCAATTTCTGCATCAAGTCGATCAAAAATAGGCTCACCTAGTCCAACGGGCATATTCGTTGCGACCACACTAACTTTAGCACCAATAGAGTCTTTAGCTCGCATAATATCACGTAAATGTTGGTCTAATTGCTCAAGCTTACTGTTATCAGGAAAGAAGAACTGGTTTTGCTCTACTTCAGCCCAATTGATGTTTTGCCAATCCAGAGGGCCACCTTCAGCAGTTGTTGCGCAAATAGAGCCAATTTGTGTGACACAAGCTTGTATTTTCATACCAAATTTTTGTAATAGATACTTTTTAGCCACTGCACCTGCGGCAACTCGCATCGCTGTTTCTCTTGCTGATGAACGACCACCGCCGCGATAATCACGTAGACCATATTTTTGGGTGTAAGTGTAATCAGCGTGACCGGGACGAAAGCTTTGCGCAATATTACCGTAATCTTTCGAGCGTTGATCGGTATTCTCAATAATTAAGCCAATTGGTGTACCTGTGGTTTTTCCTTCAAAAACACCTGACATTATTTTAACTTTATCAGCTTCATTTCTTGCTGTGGTAAAACGAGATTTCCCGGGACGTCGTCTATCTAGGTCTACTTGCAAGTCTTCTTCACATAATTCGACTCCAGGAGGGCAACCATCAATAATTGCGCCTAGCCCTAAACCGTGACTTTCGCCAAATGAGGTTACGGTAAATAATTTTCCAAAGGTATTGCCTGACATTTTAACTCCAACGTCTATTTATTAACTTATTGATATTGATTTACTGATTACTGGATTTTAAAGCCGACGTAAAAACGTCTGCAAACTCAACCAACTGAGCCTTGGTCAGCATGAATACTCCATGCCCACCTCGTTCAAAATTAAGCCAAGTAAAAGGAACATCTTTATATAAAGCCTTAACATGAATTTCTGAGTTACCTACTTCACAAAATAACAAGCCACCATCATTAAGATACCTTGCGCTTTGCGCCAATATAACACGAACAATATCTAAGCCATCATCGCCGCAGCCTAAACCCATTTCAGGCTCATGGTGATACTCTTGAGGTAAACTATCAATGTCTTGTTGATCAACATAGGGTGGATTGCTGACAATTAAATCATAACTTTGTCCTTCAACCCCAGAAAAAACATCAGACTGAATTGGAATAACTTGTTCACTAAGGCCATGGTTTTCTATATTTATTTGTGCGACGTTCAACGCTTCTACGGATAAATCAACCGCATCAACTTCAGTTTCCCCAAAATAGCTAGCGCAAGCAATCGCTATACAACCACTTCCTGTACATAAATCTAAAATGCGTTTGGGTGATTTATTGGCGGCAATATAGGGAAAGAATTGATTTTCAATTAACTCGCCAATTGGTGAACGTGGTATTAATACTCGTTCATCGACATAAAAAGGCAATTGCGCAAAATAAGCAATATTAGTGATATAGGCCACTGGAATTTGCTCTTCAACGCGACGAGTAAACAAAGCTAAAACATTGAGTTTTTCTGATTCAATCAAACGACACGTCATTATACTGTCGTCAACTTCATTAGGTAAAGACAAGGCATACATGACTAAGATATAAGCATCATTAAAAGCATTATCACTTCCATGACCATAGAATAACTCAGCTTGATTAAATAACGTTGCGCCATATCGACAATAATCGGCAACAGTATGTAATTGGTTAGTTACAGCGGTTAATTTACTCATTTTTAATTCCTATAACTTTCAACTTTTCTATATACTCTAACCTTATCAGGGGTTGAGTAGCTCTATTACGGTGGTCTTATACCCAAGCCACTTGAAGATGCAGTTTCAGAGTTAAGCTAGGAAATCAGATCAAGGCGCGATACGAAGAGAATGGTTACTCCCTTGTCAAGTATCGCAACGCTGGACTGGTTTTTCTAGCTTAGCTCCCTTCGGGCAAGGCGAGAAAGGGCCATCTCCTGCGTTATTGATTTTGACAATAGAATAACTATTTCCTTCAATCAATGCCTTGATGCTGCCCCTTTCTCGACTTGCTGAATCCTGCATTTTCAGGTGGTTTGGGTATATAAGTATAATTCAATAAATTCATTTCTTGTAAAGATTAGCAGATATTTTTAAACTGCCATTATGAAAATGAAATATACGCCCCAAAAATCAAACAACACCAATGATGCTGATACTGGTGAAAATGTTTTTCAACAAGCTATCGGTAAGGTTAAACCTTTGAAAGTGGACACAATACACTTTGACAAAAAGGTCAGCAAGCCTAAAAGCAGCTCAGGGCTAAAAAATTCGCTACAAAGCTCTCGACAAAACTCTCTAAAAAATAACAATAAAGCACTAGCACAGTTTCATTTTTCTGATGAGTTTGAGCCTAATTTAAACACACAAGGACCTATGAAATATGTACGGGCCGATGTTGACAGCTTTGAAGCTAAAAATTTACGACGTAGTGTTTACAGCCCTGATTTAATTTTAGATCTGCACGGTTTAGATCAACAACAAGCCAAACAAGAAATTGCGGCGCTACTTTATGCTTGTCAAAAAGAACATGCTCAATGTGTTTGCATTATTCACGGTCTTGGCTCAAGAATATTAAAAAATAAAGTACCTCATTGGTTAGTGCAACATCCTGACGTTATGGCATTTCATCAAGCCCCCTTAGAATGGGGTGGTAATGGTGCCCTGCTGGCACTTATTGAACTAAAAGATAAATTTAATAAAACTTAATGAAACTTACAACCCGTGCTTTTATTTAACATGCACTCTTGCTGGCGACACCATATCGATTAACTGCCCTTGCATTTGTTCAATATCATAATCAATTATCGCAATACCGCCGGTTGAAAAAATAGGCATATTCGTTGTTCCTGTTAACTCCCCAACCAAATAACTAACGAAAGGCATATGCGAAACGAATAAAATAGCCTGGCTTTCGTTTGAGTTTTCATATGAATTGCTTTCATCTGAATTACTCTCTTTATTCAAAGAGTCTATACTATGAAATAAGCCGTCTATAAAATCATGAACCTGACGTGCATTGCCAGATGGAGTGATGAAATCGAGAGTTTCAGGGATGATTTCATCCGACATTGTCGTTTTTTGAATAGCTGCGGTGACATTTGCGCAGCTTTGCTGAGCTCTGAGAAATGGACTTACAAAAACTTTTATCAATGTTAGTTTACGTCGCGCCAACCAAAGCCCCATTTTTTCTGTTTCAAGTAGTCCAATCTTTGTCAGAGGTCTAAGTGAGTCTTCAGCGACAATACTTGCTGCTTCTCCATGACGCATGATAAAAATTTGCATTAATTCTCCCGCTTATCGAGTAGATAAACTTACGCGGTTGTCTATTTTTTGACTATAGTAATAGAATATATGTGAACTGTTAAGAATAAAATAGACTCTTGTTATTCCATAAGGTAATTTAGACTAGATAAACCAATACCAATTAACAGTTTATTAATAATTTTTTGCTGTCTAAATTAGGAGCCATGAGTTGAAGCAAAGTCCAAATGATTTAAAAAAATATCAATCACTTACCTTGGACAATGGTTTACGAGTTTTATTGGTTCATAACGAGGAAACTGACAAGTGCGCGGCAGCATTAGCTGTTAATGCAGGTCATTTTAATGATCCTCAAGATAGGCAGGGATTAGCGCATTTTCTTGAACATATGCTGTTTTTAGGAACCGACAAGTATCCTGATGGCAGCGAGTATCAAAAATTTATTAGCCAGCATGGTGGCAGTAACAATGCTTGGACGGCAACTGAGCACACCTGTTTTTACTTCGATATCCATCATCAACATTTTGATGATGCGCTAGATCGCTTCAGCCAATTTTTTATTTCTCCCTTATTGTCTGATGAATTTATTGTCAAAGAACGCAAGAACATTGAAGCTGAATTCAAGCTAAAGCTTAAAGATGATGTTCGCCGTTTATACGATGTTCATAAAGAAACTATCAATCAACAACATCCATTTTCACAGTTTTCTGTAGGTAATATTGACACACTTGCCGATAGAGATGGAATAAGCATAAGCAAAGAAGTTAGCGCTTTTTTTGATTGCTACTATCAAGCAAGTTATATGACACTTGCAATAGAAGGCCCACAACCTTTATCTGAATTAAAATATTTAGCCGAAAAAATGTTCAGTAAAATTAAAAACAATGAAAAATCGTTAGCCGCTATTACAGAGCCTTTATATCTATCTGAACATCAAGGAATACAAATAGATGTACAGCCTGTAAAAAATGAACATCAATTGATCATCAGTTTTGCTATGGAGAGTATCGATAAATATTACCAAGATAAACCCGAATCCGTATTAGCTTACTTAATTGGTCATGAAGGTGAAGGCAGCATTTTAGCTAAGTTAAAACAAGAACAGTGGGCAATGAGTTTAACTGCAGGTTCAGGAATTAATGGTTCTAACTTTAAAGATTTCAATGTCAGCATTAGCTTAACTGAATTAGGTGAAGCTCATATCGATGATATTATTAGTATTGTTTTTTCCTATATAGGCTTATTAAAATCAGCAAAACTACCTATTTACTATTATCAAGAAAAGCAGGCGATTGCAGATCTATCATTCACTTACCATGAAAAAAGTAGCCCATTAGATAATGTTAGTCAACTAGTAATCAATATGCAGCATTATCCATGCGAAGATTATATTTTTGGTGATTATATAATGTCTGGTATGGATGATGAAAACGTTAGTCACTTGCTAAATTATTTAAATGCCGATAATGTCCGTGTTATTCATGTTAGTCAAAATAATAACTTTTCTAAAACTAGCTTTTGGTATCAAGTGCCTTATCATATAAATGATATATCTGCTGATACATTAACTTGCTGGCGTGACTTATCAACACCAACTCATAAAAACTACCAAGCAAACGGCACTTTATTTTTACCTAAAGAAAACCCCTACATCACGGGTAATCCTCACGTATTTGATAATGTAGACAAAAACACATTACCAACAAAAATTGAAGACTCTAGCGGTTTAGCTGTGTGGTACAAACAAGACACCACATTTAAAGTCCCCAAGGGCTATATTTATATTGGTATTGATTCTCCCTACTCCATAGAGTGTATTGAAAACATTGCCATGACACGCTTATTTGTAGATTTATATACCAATACTGTCGTGGAAGAAAACTACGATGCAGAACTAGCTTGTATCCATTATCATTTATATGCTCATCAAGGCGGCATTACCTTACAAGTTTCAGGGATTAGTGAAAACCAACCTAGGTTGTTAGAAAAACTTTTATCTCGGCTAAAACATCACAATATAAGCCAAGAAAACTTTGATTTGTTTAAGCAACAATTGATCACCCACTGGAAAAATAGCGACAAAAGCAAATCAATTTCACAACTGTTTTCTACACTCAGTTCAATAATGCAACCAAACAACCCTTGCTCTGATGACTTAGCCGTTGCTTTAAATAATATTACCTTTTCTCAATATCAAACTTATAGTAAACAACTATTTGAAAAGATAACTCTTGAGGTGCTGATCCATGGCAACTGGCTAATTGAACATGCCAATAATATAGTGACTAATATTAAACAGGCATTTGATAAAAAGTACAGCAACGAACATTCAGTGCAGTGTCCTGTTATTGATATTACCCATCAAGAAACGCTTGTTCTACCACTTATAATACCTGAGCATGACCATGCTACGGTTGTGTATAGTCCACTACGGACAAGAGACGATAATTTGGTCGCCTTAACGATGGTAACTAGCCACCTTTTATCACCTTTGTTTTTCCAAGAAATGCGCACGGATAAACAATATGGCTACTTAGTTGGCGTAGGTTATGTACCAATTAACCAATATCCCGGTATTGCATTTTATATTCAATCTCCGCATACCGACGCGATTACCTTAACAAAAGCTATTGACGACTTTATTGCCAACAGCATAGAAATAATAAAAAACCTCAATGAAGATGATTGGTCGCATCTTATCCATGGATTAGCTGGGCAATTACAAGAAAAGGATAATAATTTAAGAATCAAAAGTCAGCGTTTTTGGGCGGCTATTTGTAATAAAGATCTGCAGTTTACTCATAAAGATCTACTCGTAGAAGCTATTTTAGCTTTAGAATTTGAAGAAATAATAACCTTCATCAAGAGTCAACTGATGACGTTATCAAACCCAGATAGAATCATTCTAATTTCCATACCTGCTGACGATTCAAAACTGCCTCAAAAAATTCAACACGCGTTAAATAGTGAAAAGATAATAGAACCAGATGATTTTATTAAAAAAAACCAAAGAAAATATTAACTCTGCCGATATAGAACTAAGATAAGAACAACAATAAGTTAATAATTCAATACCGACAAAATTTGACTTAAGGCGACGCATGATTTTTAATGGTCTATCGCATATTTTTTTTGTTTTTATATAAGAACAATATTTTTCATTTTCCCTTTATTTTATATTGAGCTAGGTTGAGCTGTGCTTTCATATTTTTCTAAGTTTTCTGCTATTTATATTTTATATTTTATTGTTGATAAAACACCTTCCATTGTTATTATCAAAAGACTCATCACCGTTACTTTTTTAACTATTTTTTCGGTGAATGCCGTTTCAAATGAGCAAGTAAATAACAGCTCAATAGATACAGAAAACACTTTCATTGAATCAAATAGCAATTTATTGAAATTCAGTCATTTATCAACATTGAACGGTCTATCCAACTCCAATGTATTTGATATTACTCAAGATCACCAAGGCTATATCTGGTTTGCCACTGAAGATGGTTTAAATCGTTTTGATGGCAATAACTTTGTAACCTATCGCCATAATGCTAACAACAAGCACTCTATTGCTAATAACTTCATCCGTAAAATTTTTATCGACCATGAAAATACCTTATGGGTTGGTACTGAAAACGGCTTAAGCCGTTATAATGTTGAACTTGATAACTTTGACAATTTCAAAAATATTGAAAATGATGATTCTTCTCTAAGAGACAATGTAATTTGGGATATTTATCAAAACAAAAACCATGTACCAAAAGAAGAAGAAAAACAAGAGTCCTTATTATGGATATCAACAACAGAGGGATTACATACACTTTCTTTAAAAAGTAGCATTGAAAACATAAAGTTTAAACGTATAAAAGTTCGCAACTATAATGATCATTTTCGAGAAATAAATGTAATTTTTCAAGACAAACAACAAAACTATTGGTTAGGTAGTTACGACAAGGGTATTCATCTACTCAGCAAAACTTTAAATTATATAGGATCTCTAAAAAAACAAAATAAATATCACTTATCTATCGATGCTAATGCATTATTTGATATGAAACTAATTGATAACCAGTATTGGTTAGCAACTGATAATGGTTTGTACATTGTTGATGACCGCTATCAATTAATGTCTCATCTAACAGAAGAGCCAAGCAATAATGATGAGGAAATAGGTTTATTATCAAATAAGATCAGGGCCATAACTCAGTTCGATGAGAACCATGTATGGCTAGCCACTCACAATGGTTTAAACACCATTAATTTATTAAATAATCAAATAAATAGTTATCAAAACAGTAATAAAGCAAATTCTATTAGTGAGAATTGGTTGATGGATATTTACCGCGATAATAATAATGATATGTGGTTAGCAAGCTACGGTGGGGGGATAAATAAACACTCACCATTAACTCGCTTATTTCATCATAGCTTAGTAAGTGATGGTAATAAGAAATATCGAGTTGAATCTTTTGCTGAGACTTCCGATGGCTCCATTTGGTTTTCTACCGAGCAACAAGGTTTATTTAGATTTTCAACTACAGGAATGATTACAAAAGAGTATACAAACCTACAAGAAAATATTTGGCAAGTTATATCGAGTAAAGGTAATACTGTATGGTTACGTACTGAAAGTAATAGATTATATGAATATGATTATCTCAATAATAAATTAATTGAGCATAAAAAATGGCTGTTAGAGTCAAATTATTCTGTCATCCAATTTGCTATAGAAGCAGATACTAACCTTTGGTTTATAAATAACGATGGCATTTTAACTCAATATCAAACAACATTAAGAAACTTTATACATTATCCTCACAAAAGCAATTTTGAATTTATTAAGCTACAAGTTAACAATAATAAAATATCCTTGTTAACAAAAACCAATCAAATAGTAACCTTCGAAAAACAAGATAAAGTCTTTTTAGATAATGTTATAACACTTCCTAAAGAGATCACTCCCAACTCAATTAATAGTATTCTAATTAATAATAAAACTGCTTTTATCAGCTCCGAGTCTCAAGGGTTATATTCGTTCAACATAGGCTCTAAAGAAACACTTTTATTCAATGAAAGCAATATTTTAAAAAACAACTTCATTAACTCATTATTGCTTGATAACAAAAAAAACACTTGGATAGCGACCAATACGGGTATTAGTATATTAAAACAAAATTCAAAAGATATCTTTCACTTCGATTTAGACTATAAAATAGAAAAACCTGACTTTACCAAATACGCTAATATAAAATCTAGTAATGGCGTTTTGTTCTTAGGAAGCTCAAACGGATTATATTATTTTTCTCCTGATGAAGTTTTACTAGTAAAGCAAAGTATCTCCCCCCCTTTATTTACTAACCTATACGTTGCTAATAAAAAAATTAAAATTGCTTCCTCTAAACCAGAATTTAGCAACAATAGTTCTTCTTATACTTTATCGAAACATTTGAATTCGTTAAATCAAGTTGAATTAGCATATAAGCAATCCCCAGTCAGTTTTGAATTTATCTCTCCAAATACAAAACTACCGACTCAATTAAATTACCGCTATCGTCTCATTGGATTAGAGAATAATTGGATTGATGCGGCAACAGATACAGGCAATAACAATCGCGCCACTTATACCAATTTAAGCTCTGGTGATTATATTTTTGAAGTACAAGCTTATGACATCCATGAGCCTAACAAGGCTAAAACTAGTAAATTAAATGTCCGTATTTTACCACCTTGGTGGCTATCAACCAGTATGATGATCGTTTATGGTTTGCTTACATTATTATTTTTAACTTATGTTTTTCAGCAGTATAGAAACAAACAACTTTATAACTCACAAATAAAAGAAAGTGAAGAGCGGTTAAAGTTATCCCTTTGGGGAAGCGGTGATGAAATGTGGGATTGGAATATCATCACCGATAAAATATATCGCTCTAATATTTGGGGAATTTTAGAATTCCCCCAAGATGGTACCCGAAATAAAAGCGAAGAAAAAAATAGCCTAGGAAAACTAAAAACCAATATCCACAAGCATGATATTGAAAGAGTAAAAATAGCATTAGAAGATCACTTTGCACAAAAAACAGAACATTTTGAAGCTACCTATCGCGTAAAAGATAAGTACAGCCAATGGGTTTGGATTTTAGATCGCGGAAAAATAGTTGAACGTGATGAAAGTAACAATCCTTCACGTATGACCGGTACATTAAAAGATATTAGCAAAATTAAAAAAGCCGAAGAGCGGCTCAAACTTTTCGCAAGATGTATTCAAAACATTTCCGATGCTGTCGTGATCTATGATCGTCAATTTATTGCTGTTGATGTAAACAAGGCTTTTCAGCGTATAACAGGAAAAGAAAGAAATCAAATGGTTGGGCGATCGTTATCATTCAATCAATATCCAAAAAGTTTCACACAAAATATCAAACAACATTTGGTTACTAAAGGAAGCTGGTATGGAGAGATAGAGAGTTTACGTGCTGATGGCAGTAAATATTTAACTGATTTAAACATAGATATTATTCATGATGAAAACAACAAAATATCTCATTTTGTTGGTGTTTTCTCAGATATCACTAAGCGTAAAGAAACTGAAGCAGAGCTTAGAAAATTAGCTAGCTCAGATATATTAACGGGGCTACCAAATCGCTCATATTTCCAGGCAAATCAAGCACGTTTAGTTAGAAGCAACATTAACCATGCTTTACTAGTTTTTGATTTAGATAACTTTAAAAAAATCAATGACTCTATGGGGCACCAAGTAGGTGATGCTATATTATGCCAAGTAGCTAAACGAATGTTAACACTTGGGCGTAAGCAAGATACGGTTTATCGGTTAGGTGGAGATGAGTTTAGTTTTATCATTGAAGGTACAAATGATATTCACACCATTACCACATTAGCAAAAGATATTTTACGGACGGTAGCACTGCCTTTTAAAATAAAAAATCAAGAAATAGTACTTTACAGCAGTATTGGTATTGTACTATTCCCTGAAGATGGCATTACTGGCCATGAGCTCCTTAAAAATGCTGATACGGCCATGTATCATGCAAAAGGTAGTGGCGGTAACAAATATCAATTTTTTAGCGAGTCAATGAATAAACAAGCGGTTAAACGCTTACAAATTGAAAGCTTGATTCGTCATGGTTTAAAAGATGACTCTTTTTCTGTTTATTATCAGCCTAAAATTGAAATTGCTACAGGCAAAATAGCAGGTATGGAAGCTTTGGTTCGTTTTGAAACACCAAAGAAAGGCATTATTAGCCCAGTAGTTTTCATTCCTGTATCGGAAGAAACAGGACAGATAATCGATATTGGTGAGATAGTCTTAAGGAAAGCCTGTTTTGCCACAAAAAAATGGGTAGATGCTGGGTTATTTGACGGTAGAGTCGCGGTTAACTTATCCGCAGTGCAATTTACTCAAAATAATTTAGTCACCCAAATAGCTAATATTTTAAAAGAAAGTCAGTTGCCTGCTAAGCACCTAGAGTTAGAGATCACTGAAGGCACAGTAATGGACTCTCCACAAGCAGCTATAGATACTATGTTACAAATAAGAGCGATGGGTATTCATTTATCTCTTGATGATTTTGGCACGGGTTATTCTTCTTTAGCTTATTTGAAAAAATTCCCGCTTAATACCTTGAAAATAGATAAAGCTTTTGTTGATGACATTGAAGAGTCTGAACAAGGGAGGAATATGGTTGCCACTATTGTCACAATCGCTCATAACCTTGGGATGGATGTTGTGGCAGAAGGAGTTGAAACAAATCTACAGTTAAGCTTTCTATCTGGCTTACGCTGTGAGCAATTGCAAGGCTATTTATATAGTAAACCGCTTGCAACACAGCATTTTCAAAAATACTTACTTGCCCATCAAATCACGAAAAAATCGACATCATTTAGTCGTTAAATTTATCTACAACCACTACTCATAATAGTTACGTCAAAAAAATGCCATCATTACAATATGATGATGGCTAGCTATTTGGTTCACCCAACAAAACCTAATACAATTACTCTAATCCCTTAATAATTATAGCCTACAGAGACATAAAACTATTTGGCATGGTTTAAGCATACTTCCTATTGATAATTACTAATCAACAACAAAAAAGGAAAAGAGCATGTTAAGTTCAATTATTCTTTCAATGGCGATGTCAGTTTCACCAGTTCCAGTGGCAGATGCTCACAGCCCAATTATACAAACTATCAGTAGCAAACGTGGCAGCAAGCGTCTAAACAACGAAAATAGTCTAGAAATTCAAACTATTAGTAGCAAGCGTGGCAGTAAGCGTTTAAACAACGAAAATAATCTAGAAATTCAAACTGTTAGCAGTAAGCGTGGCAGTAAACGTTTAAACAACGAAAATAATCTAGAAATTCAAACTGTTAGCAGTAAGCGCGGTTCAAAAAGGCTTTAAAACATTTTGAAGCATTAAATATAAATAATATTTATTGAGGATTTACTATGATCAATTTATTTAAAACACTTTTCATTACCAACAAAGCTAAAAAAGCAAATCCAATTGCTGCTCGTATTGAGATAAAAGAAACATCTGCCAATACTTGGTGGTCATAAGTTATTTATAACTTTTCGTTTCAAATTTAAGAGCTTAAGCATCAAACAAGGCATCTGCCATTGATGATGAAAAAAAAACTAACATGGATGTTAGCAACTTTATTTACCAAGTATATTCCCTCACAGCTTTTCCATATCTTTTATAGATAATCCTAAAACAAGCAAACCTAAACTAAAATGCCCTGATGATTACTTGGCATTTAAATAAAGTACTAGGCCTTAAAAATAAGCTGTTCAAAACCAAACAAGCGATTCAATTGCATACGCTTTTTCATAGCAAACATCGGCCAAACTAGCGGACCAAAGACTATTCCAGCCATAGTCCAGCGCTTACGACCAAACCCCGTAACTAGTGCCTGACAGTAAAAGAACACTCCACAAAACACGCTAAAACAAACAATTAAAAACACAAAAAGCAACAACATAATACTTCCACTTCAATACATCGGCTTTTACAACCAATAATAAGAAAATACTTATAGGATCAAGGCCACGCTAAAAATCGGCGCTAATATAATAAAATTAGCATCTTTATTCAACCAATAAACACTTATTACAACTATTCAACATAAAAATAAAGCGGAATAAAACTGCCTTTACTTATGGATCATTTATGCCGCTTTCCGGATCATTTTTGCAGTAACAAATAGCGCATAATTCAAAATAATATAAGCAAAAAAAAACGCCAACTCCTAAAAGTTGGCGTTTTCACTTTCCCTTTGCTTAAAGCAAGGTGACTCTAAAGAAATTTAATAATATTGAGTTCCGTTCTCAGCCATTGTAACTAAAGCTTCGCAAGGTGCATAACGTTCACCGTGCTGTTTCGACAACTCTGTTAATTGCGCTACTAATGATTTAGCGCCAACTTTATCAATATAACGTAACGGCCCACCTAAAAACGGAGGAAACCCTATACCAAATATAGCGCCAATATCACCATCACGAGCATTACGAACAATACCTTCATCAACACAACGAGCAGCTTCATTAAGCATCATATAAGTACAGCGCTTTGCTATTTCATCACTTGATAAGCTACCAGCAGGTTTTAAGTTCAATAAGGTATAAATGCTTTCATCAACTTGTTTCTTACCTTTTTTCGCCTGTTTGCCATACAAATAGAAACCTTTGTCAGCTTTCTTACCTAAACGACCATCATCTAATAGTTTCGAAAAAGCTGAAGGTGCAGCAAATCTGTCACCTAAATCCGCTTGTAGAATTGGGCCTATTTTAGCACCAACATCAATACCTACTTCATCAAGTAATTGCATTGGCCCCACAGGAAAACCAAAATTAACTAACGCTTTATCAAGCTTATCAATTGGCTCGCCTGCCAGTAATAAAATAGCCGCTTCATTCATATAAGGCGCTAATATACGGTTAACATAAAAGCCCGCTTTGTCTTTAACAACAATAGGAGTTTTACCCTGCTTTTTAGCAAACGCAACTGTCGTTGAAATGGTTAGATCTGAGGTTGTTGCATGAGGAATTATTTCCACCAAAGGCATTTTATCTACGGGTGAAAAATAATGTAAACCAATAACATTTTCAGGCCGTGCTGCTTTAGCCGCTATATTACCAATAGGTAAACTAGAAGTATTACTAGCAAAAATAGTTGAATCTTTAGCGTTTTTCTCTATTTCCACCACCATATTTTGCTTTAACTCTAAGTTTTCGAATACAGCTTCAACAACAATATCAATATCTTTAAAACCAGAATAATCAGTACAACCTGTAATCATCGACATTTGCTTTTGCATTTCACTGTTACGCATAAAGCGACGTTTTACTTTTTTATTAAGCAAGTCAAAACTATATTTCAAAGCATGACTAATACCTTGGTGGCCAATGTCTTTTATACGTGCAGGAATATTAGCTTTAGTCGCAGTAACAAAAGCGATACCACCGCCCATTAAACCACCACCAAGCACTCCTGCTTTAACAATTTTTTTAGGCATAACATCAGCAACGCCCTGCTCTTTTTTCATTTCTGTGGTAGCAAAGAAAAGGTTACGAAGTTGAGCAGACTCTGGAGTCATTGCTAATTCAGAAAAATGTTCAGCTTCAATTTGATAACCTTTTGCTGGCGATTGTTCCATTCCTGTTTTCACACAATTAATGATTTTAACTGGCGCAGGATAGTTACCTTTAGTTTTAGATAAAGCTGATTTTTTAGCTTGTTTATAAACAATGCCACGACCAACCGATGTTCCTTCAAGGAATTTATTAATCAGTGATGATTTAAATTTCACTGATTGTTTGAAATTACCCGCCAGCGCCATATTTTCAGCTGTTTCAATTAAAATACTATTAGGAACAACCTCATTTACTAAACCTACTTTCTGCGCTTGTTTAGCTCTTAGTTGCTTGCCCGTTAACATCATATCTAGCGCTTTTTGTACGCCAACAAGTTTTGGTAACCTTTGTGTACCACCACTACCAGGTAATAAGCCTAATTGTACTTCAGGTAAACCTAATGCTGTTTTGGGGCTATCACTGCAAACGCGTGCATGACATGCCATCGCTAGCTCTAAACCACCACCTAAACAGGCACCGTTAATCGCTGCAACAACTGGGATATTAAGTTGCTCAAGTTGTGAAAATATCGTTTGTCCTTGACGAGATAGAGAAACAACTTCTTCCTTAGTTTTACAATCGTTGATCATATTAATATCAGCGCCAGCAACAAAAGAATCTTTTTTTCCACTACATACGACAATTCCGGTAATCGAGGTATCTGATTTTATCTCAGTTAAAACATCTGCTACTTGCTCTGCAAACTCAGCCTTAAGCGTGTTCATGGTGTCACCAACAACATCCATTACTAAATGGGCTATGCCATTTTCTTGACGAACTAACGTAAAAGCACTGCTATTGTTCTTTATCTCTTCGTTACTCGTATCTATTTTATTATCAGTCATTAATCTGTCTCCACTACCATAGCCGCACCTAAACCACCTGCCGCACAAGCAGTAGTTAATCCAACTCCACCACCACGGCGATTTAATTCATTTAACGTTTGTGTGATTAAACGAGCGCCTGTTGCTGCAAATGGATGACCATAAGCCAATGAACCACCCATTACATTAAACTTAGTCATGTCTATTTCACCAATCGCTTTATCACGACCTAAATGTTCTTTAGCAAATTTATCACTGCCAAACATTTTCATATTGGCTAATGCTTGAGCAGCAAAGGCCTCATGCATCTCTATCAAATCTAAGTCTGCTAACTCCAATCCCGCACGTTTTAATGCAATGGGCGTAGCGTAACTCGGCCCCATCAACATATCTTGCCATACATCTATTGCAGCAAAACCATAACTGCGAATATAACCTAAAGGCTTATAACCTAATTCTTTCGCTCTACCTTCACGCATTAATAAGATTGCAGCACCACCATCGGTTAATGCTGTACTTGTAGCCGCGGTAACTGTGCCATGTTTTCTATCGAAACAAGGACGCAATTTTGCATAGCCCTCCAAAACAGAGTTTTCTCGAATACAATTATCTTTGTCGATAAAGCCTTTGTAAGGTTCGCTATGCGTACTCATTACTTCACCATCAAGCTTGCCTTCTGCCCAACTTTTAGTCGCTAATGTATGAGACCTATGTGCCAGTGCATCTTGGTCTTCACGAGAAATATTATAAGTTTTGGCCATTTGCTCAGCCGTTTGCCCCATAGAGATACCTGTTGAGTATTCAGCAACAGCTGGAGCAACAGGTAAGATATCTTTCAAGCCTAATTTACGAATTAACGCTATTTTTTGCCCTAGCGTTTTTGTTTTACTTAAATCTAATAAAGTACGAGCGAATTTTTTCGATACTCCAATAGGCGCAACCGAAGACGAATCAGCACCACCGGCAACACCTACATCAACAAAGCCGGCCATAATCGATTCAGCAACATTTACTGCTGATTGAAAGCTCGTCGCACAAGCTCGAGATACACTATAAGCATCAGTATGAACATTCATGCCAGTTCCCAGTACAATTTCACGAGCAATATTAGGTGCTTCAGGCATTTGCACTACTTGACCAAATACACACTGGTCAATAATATTAGGGTCAATATCATGTTTTTGCAGTAATTCATTGACTACTAATTTTCCTAAATCAACGGCAGGTACACCATGAAAAGCGGTTGCTTGTTTAGCAAAGGGGGTTCTTAGCCCTGCAACTACAGCAATACGCTCGCCTGTTGATGTGGTCATTTTTATCGTCATGCACTTTTTCTCCAGTTAATAGCGCTTACCTTATTCAAAAAAGATAAAGCATAAAGAGGTCTGACCTCTTAAGTGTTACCCCTGATTTTAACGAACTACACGAAAATATCAATCCCTGATTTTTTTCTTAATTTTTGCTTAATATAGAAGCATAGTTTATTAGTAGAGCCTTATAAGAAAAAAATTGTTACAACTAAGTTAACTAAGGCTTGTTTTCTTTAGCAAAAGCCTTATATATACTCAAGTCACTTCAATATGCGAGATTAACATCTTGAAGTGTTTTAAGTTTTAAATTCTAGAGTGCATTTCAGCTAATGCTCATTCTTATACAAATAACAAATAGAAAGACAAAATAATTATGGCAATTGAACATTTCTCAGCATTAAAACAGCATTTATCACAGCAAATCATTGGCCAACCAGCCTTTGTAGAAAATTTACTTATTGCTTTATTGGCTAATGGTCATTTAATTGTTGAAGGCCCTCCAGGATTAGCAAAAACTCGTGCTGTTAATGCCTTAGCTGACGGACTTGAAGCCGATTTTCATCGGATTCAATTTACGCCAGATTTATTGCCTGCTGATTTAACTGGCACTGACATTTACCGACCTGAAGACGGTACCTTTGTTTTCCAAGCTGGTCCTTTATTTCAAAACTTAGTGCTAGCAGATGAAATTAATCGTGCACCTGCAAAAGTACAATCAGCTTTGTTAGAAGCAATGGCTGAAGGCCAAGTGACTGTGGGTAGAAAAACGTATCAATTGCCTGAGTTATTTTTAGTTATGGCCACACAAAACCCTATTGAGCAAGAAGGAACTTACCCTTTACCTGAAGCGCAGCTAGACAGATTTTTAATGCATTTAGAAATTGATTACCCTGATGCAGCGAGTGAGTTAGAAATATTAAAACTTAACCGTGGTGAAGCACGTGCTAGTTCTAATCAAGAAAAAGCACAGTTAAGAGTTTTAAGCCAAACCGAAATATTTAGTGCCCGTGAAGAGGTGCTTAATATTCACATGGCGCCTAGCCTTGAAACCTATATGGTTGATTTGATCATGGCGACACGTCAACCCGAAAAGTATGATGACAAACTAAAATCATGGTTAGCTTATGGTGCTAGCCCACGCGCTACTATTGCGCTAGATAGATGTGCCCGCGCAAGAGCTTGGTTACATAACCGAGATTATGTTAGCCCTGAAGATATTCAAGCGGTATTACATAATGTATTAAGGCACAGAATCATCCTTAGTTATCAAGCAGAGGCTGAAGGCATCACTCCTAATCAGTTACTTGATCACCTATTAAGTTTAGTTGCTGTGGCATAGCATTGAGTAATATAGTCGGCAATAACTATGTGGTTTAAACAAAAAACAATCAGCACCAAACAAAGTGCTTCTGCGAACAGCAGCCAAAGTCAACTTGCTAGCATTTATAGCAATGGTGTTGAACTTGTCATGGCTGAGCTGCTAAATTATCAAAACAAAACAGCATTGATAGATTTATCTGCTCGTAAAAATATTCATGGCCAAATGTCAGGTAACTATTTATCTCGCAGTAAAGGTCGTGGTATGGAGTTTGATGAAGTCCGCCATTACCAAACAGGTGATGATATTCGCGCAATCGATTGGCGCGTTACCGCTAGAACGGGTAAAACCCACACAAAATTATTTCGTGAAGAATTAGAACGCCCGGTACTTATTGCCACTGATTTAAGTGCTAGTATGCATTTTGGCAGTCAACTATTATTCAAATCGGTTCAGGCGGCTCACTTAGCTTCATTAGTGGCTTGGCATGCAAAAAATCGTGGTGATCGTTTAGGTGGTATTGTCTTTAATCAACACGAGCACTTAGAGCTAAAACCTAGAAGTCGTAAAGAAGGCGTACTGCATTATTTGCATGCACTCACCGCTATGCACCTTTCTCAACATCAGTCGCAATTTAATTCGCGAGATGACAAAGTAAATATTGCTGATGAACCTAATGCAGTTAACGAAAGCTACTTTAGTGACAATTGTGCTCGAATTAGGCAAGTAGCCAAACCCGGCTCTTTGGTGTATTTAATTACTGATGCTCAACAATTAAAAAAGGCACAAAGTGCCTATCAACAAGATGCGCTGCGCCATTTAACGCAAATAAGCCAACACTGTGAATTAGTCATTTGTTTAATTGATGATCCCTTAGAGCAAGAGTTACCCACAAGCACTATTAAACTCAACGTCATATTAACTGATGGCAACAATCGCCAGCAGTTAACATTAGGTGATACCAACACAGCAGCAACGTATCAAAAACAAGCGCAAAGCATTAATGAGCAGTGCTCACAGCTACTCACTAAAGCAGGTGCCCGAGTTATTAATTTCAGTGCTGGACAAACATTAGAGCAACAATTAAAAAATGGAGCAAAATTTTGCAAAAAATAAGCGCTCTCCCCGCTCAAGCAGTGCCTCAAACAACGAACCCTGCATCACAAGTAAACCCTTTACCAGCTAACGCTATAGAATTAAAGGACATTCATGTACCAGAGCAAATTTCAAATTACCCTATTGCCTACGGTTGGTGGTTATTAGCCGCTTTACTCATTTTGGTCACTATTATTAGCATAGTTAAAATAAGAAAAGCTACTAAGCGTAACCAAGTAAAAAAACAAGCACTACAGCAATTAAAGAATAATCCTAAAATGGCAATAACCGATACTATAGCTCTACTGAAGTGGGCTGCAATGCATTACTTTTCTCGCGCTGAGCTTGCTAAACTTTTTGGTGATTCTTTACAGAAATTTTTAACCTTGCAATTACCCATTAATCATCAGAAAAATTTCATCGACTTAAGTGGGCAAGCTTTTCTAAATCAATATCAGGCTCAGCCTAAAGCAAATAAAGATGCAAATGGTGATGAGAATGATCATAATCAAGCAGATGATAGTCTTTATCAAGCCGCAACACTTTGGCTAACTCATGCGCTTCCGCCCAAAGCTTCAAAAGTAACGAACAAAAGTGCGAGTACAAGTGAAAATAACAGCCAGGGAGTTAACGCGTGATAACTTTTGCTTGGCCTTGGCTGCTTTTATTGTTTCCCTTACCGCTATTAGTCTATTGGTTACCCAAAAAAGACAGCGATCGTACTAGCGCGGCATTGATAATGCCGCAATTAATTGAAAGCCCATCAATTAAAATTATCAGCCAATCAAATAAAAAAACACCTTTGCTGATTTTATCATTATGTTGGCTATTAACTGTCTTAGCCTTAAGTCAACCGCAATGGCTAGGTGATGCTATAGATATCCCTACAGAAGGTAGAGAAATGATGATTGCTGTTGATTTATCTGGCAGTATGCAAATAGAAGATATGAGCTTGCATGGCAGCACAGTGAATCGCCTTGATATGCTGAAAGTTGTTTTAGGTGATTTTATTGAACGTCGTGTAGGAGACAGACTTGGTTTAATACTTTTTGCTGATGATGCATATATGCAAACGCCGATGACTTTTGATAGAAAAACGGTTAAGCAAATGCTCGATGAAAGTGTTTTAGGTTTAGTTGGCAGAAAAACCGCCATAGGTGATGCTATAGCACTCGCTGTAAAACGCTTTGATGCCAAGCAAAAATCCAATAAGGTTTTATTATTGTTAACCGATGGGCAAAATACAGCGGGGAAAATATCCCCAGAGCAAGCACTTGAGCTTGCAGTTGCTAAAGATATCACCATTTATTCTATCGGTATTGGTGCTGACGTAATGTTGCAGGAATCACTATTTGGCACCCGACGTGTTAATCCATCAAGCGAATTAGATGAACAAACATTAACTAAGATAGCAAAGCAAACAGGCGGGAAATATTTTCGCGCTAAAGACAGTCAAGGCATGAACCAAATTTATCAATTACTTGACCAACTTGAACCCGTAGAACAAGAACAACAACAAATGCGCCCTCTTACAGCATTATTTTATTGGCCATTGGCATTAGCCTTGTTAATAAGCATGTTATATTTTCTGGCCATCAATTTCCCCAGCTTTAGCCGTAAATAACCTAGGTTTTCAACATAACAATGACCTCATTCAATTTATTTATAAGCAATTTATTTATAAGCAATTTTCACTTTGTCAGACCTTATTGGTTATTGGCAATTTTTGCTTTATTATTTGTACTTTGGCTGTTAAAGAAACATCGATTTTATCAATCTCCATGGCAGCAATTTTTACCTAGTCATTTAAGCCAAGTATTAGTAGAGGGAACCTCAAGCACTAATACCAATAAAAAAACAATTAGTGAGCAAACTTTTTTATTGAAGCCCTTTATTATGGGTCTGTTAACTATTATTTCCCTTGCGGGTCCTGCTTGGGAAAAACTGCCACAACCTGTATATCAAACAGAGCGCGGCTCAGTACTTATTATGGACATGTCCTATTCAATGTACTCAACCGATGTAAAACCTAACCGACTAACACGCGCTCGCTTTAAGGCCATTGATTTACTAAAGAAGATTAACGAGGGTGATATAGGATTAATTGCCTATGCTGGAGATGCTTTTGTTATAAGCCCGTTAACACAAGACATAAAAAATATAGAGTTACTATTACCTTCACTAACACCTGAAATTATGCCTGAACTTGGTGCTAACCCCATAGCGGCATTAGCACTTGCTCATGAGATGCTGCTAAATGCAGGACATTTAAATGGTGATATATATTGGTTCACCGATGATGTTGATAATGAAGAGATAACGGATATTTATGATTGGTCAAATAAATTTGGTCACCAGCTAAATATTTTAGGTGTCGGCAGCGAAAGTGGCGCACCAATAACGTTACCTAGTGGTGAATTATTAAAAGACAACAGCGGTGCCATTGTTGTTCCCCGGCTACCAAGGCAAAAGCTACAGTCGCTAGCATCACGTGGTCATGGTAATTACCAAACAATTAGCAATGATGATAATGATATAGATAACTTAATATTAAAAGACAAAATATCTGAAAGAAATAAAAATGAAAAACAGCAAAGCCAACAAGCTGGCGATCAATGGCAAGAGCAAGGAGCTTGGTTATTGCTGTTGGTACTACCGCTAATGCTGAGTTACTTTCGCCGCGGCAGTACACTGTTAATGTTACCATTATCTTGTGTTCCTTTGTTATTTTTGCTCTCTTTTTCACTCGTTAGCCCCACTAGTTTTGCAGCTGCAAGTACAGAGCAAGAAAATCAGCAAGCAGATTTACCAGCGGCATCACCGCTAACAACTACATCGAAAGCCAGTACCTCCAAAAAACTATGGCAAAACTTATGGCAAACAAACGACCAACAAGCGCAAAAACAATTTAACCAAGAAAAATATCAAGACGCTGCCGAGCAGTTTGAAAATTCGCAATGGCAAGGTAGTTCCCATTATAAGGCGGGTAACTATCAAGAAGCCTTAGATGCTTTTAAAGAAGGTGAACATGCCAACAGCGCAAATTCTTTATATAACCAAGGCAATGCTTTAGCTCAAATGCAACAGTTTGATCAAGCGATTGACAGTTATGAAAAATCATTAAACAAAAATCCTGAACTGCAAGACGCCAAAGACAATATAGAAAAAATCAAGCAACTGCAAAAAGAACAAGAGCAAAAACAACAACAAAGTGAACAGTCTGAAAGCGAGAATTCTCAAGACCAAGAGAATAAAGAAGATCAACAGCAGGATTCCCAAGACAAGCAATCTCAAGAGCAGCAAGATAAACAAAACCAGCAACAATCTGATGATTCTGGGCAACAGCAGGAAGATTCAGAGAGTGATGACTCTCAAAAAAATAACAGCGAGCAAAAAGATAAGTCTGAAGATTCCAGCAATGAACAAAAAAATAAAGAGGCTGAGCAGAAACAACAAGAGCAACAGCAAAAAAGTGCTGAACAAGCTGAAAAACAAGATGAACAAGGCGAGGAAAAAACAGCCGCACAAATTGCCGATGAGCAACAAGCAAAAGAAACAGAGCAAAAACATCAACAGCTATTAAACAAGGTAACAGATGATCCTTATCTGTTACTGCGCAACAAGATGCAATTAGAATATCAAAAACGTAAGCAAGAAGGTTCTAGTCGAGGAGTTAAGAAAAAGTGGTAAAAATTATTTTTAAATTATTGGTTTTTTTAACCCTAATTGCAGGCCAAACAGCTTTTGCTATTACTAATGTCACAGCCAGTATAGACACAAACCCTGTGATGAGTAATGAGTCTATTGTTTTAACCGTTATTGCTGATGATAGCGTTGATCGTGATGCGTTAGACACTTCATCACTATTAACCGATTTTATAGTCGCTCGTACAGAGGTCAGTTCACAAACCAGCATGGTTAACTTTAAGACTAGCAGAACGACTCGTTGGCAAATAGTATTAATTCCAAGAGCAGTAGGTAATTTGACTATTCCAGCTTTAACCATTGATGGTCACCAATCTCAAGCTATTAATGTAAAAGTTGTCGATCAAGGTAGTGCAGGCTCAACCCAACAACAAGATATATTTATCTCCGCAGAATTATCCACAAATGACATTTATGTTCAACAATTAGTCACCCTAACCATTAAATTACATATTGGTGTACAGTTACAACGTGGTAGTTTGACCGAACCTAACCTCAAGGGTGCAACTATTGAGCAAGTAGGTAAAGATCAAGAAAGTGAAGGCATTGTCAATGGTAAACGCTATCGAATAATAGAACGTACTTATGCAATTACCCCTGAGCGTAGCGGCGAATTAACACTAGTTACTCCCATGTTTTCTGGTGATATTATGGTACAGTCAAAACGTCGTTCCGGTTTTTTAAGCTTTGGTGAAACTAAACCAGTAAATGTTTTAGGTGATAAATTAACGCTTAAGGTGCGCCCTATTCCAGATAGTTTCCCTATTGATGCAAACAGTAGATGGTTACCAAGTGAATTGCTCACTTTACATCAAGAGTGGCAACCAGAGCCTAGTGAATTTAAAGTAGGTGAACCTATCACTCGCACTATTACTTTAACAGCCGCAGGCCTCGGCAAAGCCCAACTACCAAAAATAATAATGAATGCGCCAGCTGGTTTGAAGATATACCCAGATCAAGCAGAGTTACATTCAAACTTAACTAAGGAACGTTTGATCAGCCAAAAAAGACAGAACTTCGCTTTAGTTGCTAGTCATGCAGGTGAATATACTCTACCAAAAATAACTATTTCCTGGTGGAATACGGTAACAAATAAATACCAACAAGCGATATTGCCCGAGCAAATAATAAACATTAAAACCAACCCTGATGAGCCAAATTCTTCAGTAAGCAATACGATAAACACACCTTTGGTTCTACCTGTTCACACATCAACAACGCCGTTAGATCAACCCATTATCATTGAGAAAACTAGCTACTTACAATGGTTGTTCTTAGCGCTGTGGCTATTAACCTGTATTCTATGGGCTTTACATATAATGTATTTAAAACGTGCAGCTATTTCAAAAACAAAGCCAAAAGAAATAAAAACGGTAAACAGCCACTACCTTGCTCTTATGGCTGCTTGTAAACAAAATAATGCAGAAAAAGCATTAAACTTAATTTTACCTTGGTTAAATAATTCATCTTTTAATCAAAGTAATAGTGAAATATCAACACTATCGGATGCAATAATACAAATAAACAATGAAACATTGACTTGTGCTATTAATAATATTCAACAACACTTATATGGTAAAAGAACAACTGAAAAATCATGGTTTGGAGGAAACTTATTGAAAGCTATTCAACAAGTTAATGCTTCAGGAATTCAACCTGAAAGCAAACCTAATTTCACATTAAATCCGTCTTAGTTATAAAAAAGCATGTTTAATAAAAAAAATCGAAATAAATCTAACACCTCTCAGGTCTCTACTAACATGGCGACTAAACAAGTTAGATACGAAGCACTAGTAAAGGCTCTGCACGGCGATTTATACCGATATGGTTATTGGTTAACTCACGACAAGCAGGTTGCCGAAGACTTAGTACAAGAAACATTTTTAAGGGCATGGCGAGCACTTGATTCATTGAAAGATGAGAAAGCAGCGAAGTCATGGTTAATTACCATTTTAAGACGCGAAAATGCAAGACGCTTTGAACGAAAACGTTTTGACATGAGCGAATATGAAGAAGCCAGTATTATGGATACACAATCCACTAGCACTGAGCAAGAAATAGAAAATGACTGGCTACGAGATAAAATAGCTAAATTACCGCCAGAATACTCTGAACCATTGGTATTACAGGTACTCGGCGGTTATAGCGGCGAAGATATCGCCAGTATGTTGAACTTAAACAAGAACACTGTAATGACACGTTTATTTAGAGCCCGTAACCAGTTAAAAGATGCTTTAGAAAAAGAACCTGAAAATATGAGGCTTATCCATGAATGATAAAACCATGAGTGATAGCATTATGCCTGAAAATAAAATGGATGATTTACAATTCAGACGTAGCATATACGCCGATCCAACAAGCCTAGATAAAGATATTATTGCGGCACAAAAAGCTGATCCGGCTAAAAAACAATTGGCTCAAGAGCTGTCTCGTTTAGATGAAAAACTTAAGCAAGCAATGAAAGTTCCAGTACCTGATGATTTATGTAATAGATTACTTTTGCGTCAAACACTCGCAAGTCATCAACAAGAGAAGCGCAAAACACGCATTCATTTAGCCTTAGCCGCATCTGTTGCTATTGTAGCAGGGGTAGTGGTTAATTATTTACAGTTTTCAAGTAGCTACACTAATTTAGGTGATTATGCGCTTGCTCATGTTTACCATGAACAAAATTACTTTTCTAATGACGATAATACCCGAGTAAGTTTAACGTCATTGAATAAAAAGATGACCGCATTTAACGGTAACTTTAGCGAATCAATGGGCGAGTTAATTTTCGCAGATTACTGTCGATTTGATGGCATGAAAAGTCTGCACTTAGTATTTCAAGGATTAACAGATACGGTGACTGTATTTGTTGTGCCGAAAAAAGAACATCTTGCTTTTACTGATAAATTTAGTGATAAAAAACTACAAGGTGAATCACTTAGCTTTAAACATGCCAATATTCTTGTTGTTGCTGATAAAAATGAATCGTTAAGCCAATGGCAAAGCACTATTAACGACAATATTACTTGGTCAATATAGCCTAAAGCAACTTAGGCTAGATAAGCTTAAAAATACAGATTAACTAAAGTGTGCTGCTGGATCATCGATTTTTTCGAGTATGCAAATTTTGTTTCGTCCAGTAAGTTTTGCTTGGTAAAGTGCTTTATCAGATCGAACATAAATTTCATTAAATTCAAAGTCACCTTCTGTGTAAGTAGAGACTCCTAGGCTTATTTTTGGATAAATAATCCCAGACCAGTCTCCTTTAATACACTCAGAATCAATAAATGATCTTATTTTTTCAGCAATCAACTCTGCCGCTTTACCGCTTGTATTTGGCAGTAATACAAGGTATTCCTCACCACCAACTCTAGCTATTATATCTTCCTTACGGAGTAAGCTTTTAGTTTTAGAAGCAACAAACTGAATCACTTTATCGCCAATAGGATGTCCATACTTATCATTTATCTCCTTAAATAAATCAATATCTAACATGATTAAAGACAAGGGTTTATCATGACGAATAGATTCCGATAAATACTTGTCTGCTAATTTAAAGAAAAAGCGGCGATTAAACAAACCGGTTAATGGATCAGTGGTAGCTTCTATCTCTAATTGTTTTTGTGTAAAATATATTTCGGTAATATCTGTTGAAACACAAAGCACACCAACAATTTTCTTATTGATATTAAAAATGGGCTGCTTAGATGACAAGTAAACTCTCTTTTCTCCCGTTGATTTAATAATGATAACTTCTTTATTTTCAATAGCTTCACCAAAACCTAATACTCTATCATCGCTTTCAATAATGTCGGAATAATCAGAGAAATCGAATAGTTGACTATCTGTACAGCCGACTATTGAATCAAAGTAGCCTTCAAATAGCGCTTCAAATTTTCGATTAACATAGACGTATTTTTTATGCCTATCTTTAATTGATACATAAACGCCAATACAATTTAAAGCTAGTTGACATAATTCTGGATCTGCTTCTAAACTATCTTTTTTTATAATTACCATATAAAGCCCACTCCAATATTATCTCCGTGCTAAATAAACTTATATTTGTGTCACTTGAAAATACAGGATTCAGGTAATACCGGGAAAATTTTAGCTATGCATTTTTTCTATAATAGAACAGCTTTCAGCCTTACAATCAGGACTGCAACTAGCAACTATGTTAATTATTTTATTTTCGATACTTTGTAAATTGGATATTTCGTTTTTGATGCTCTCTAACTTAGAGTTAGCTAAATCATGAAATAATTTACATCCAGAAGATAAATTATCAAGTGAGAGAATTTCATTAAGAGTAAACCCCAAGGCTTTGGCATTAATGATAAACTTAAGTTGCGCTATCGTGTCAACGTGGTATTGCCTAAAGCCATTCAATGGTTTTTCTGGCTGAATAATCAAACCTTGCCGTTGATAAAACCTGATAGTTTCAACACTGATCCCTACTGCACTGGCTAATTTGCCAATTGTCATTGTTTTGCCCATACATCTCCCTCTGGCTACTTAAAATAAATGTAGCTAACCTTTTTGAAATAAAGACAAATTACCCTTATATAATAGACTCCGTACCTATGTACCAAGTCAACAAAAATGTTAATAATTTTTTACACATATGACACAGAACAATAAAATTAACTTTATGGCAACAAAAACAACAACAGCGTTAAATCATTGTAACAATATAATTACTTATTGAATTTCAAGGAGGAGTATTTGTATTATTCAACTGATATTTCATTTAGCTAACAATGCTATCAGATTAAGTGATTAGAGTTACTTTTATACCCAAGCGACGTCAAAGTGCTTGGGTATAATTTAACTAGGTTCCGCAAAAAGTTTGATAATAGCGATCGTTATCTTCTGGTGTGTCTTGATAGTTTTTTGTCGCATCAATTTCTTGATATGGAGAGTGTAGAACATGAAGAAACTCATCAACAATATCAGTAATAATCTTTGGTTTATCTATTGAATTTTGATTCTCGTTATCCGTAACCGCTTGCTCACAACGAGCTAATAATGCTTCCACATGATGATTTCGAGGAATAACAACGGGATTATTTTTTATCATTAACTCTTCAGCTGCTTGCTTAGTTATTTTATATTGCTTGAGTGTGGCTACCCATGCTTTATACCAATCACCAAGCTTACGGATTAATTCTTCCTCTTTTATACTGTTTGCTAATGATTTCGTTAAAAGGAGAAAGGTTTGCGTGTAATCTAAGCTTTGTGCTTGCATTATAGCTAATAGGTCATTGATCAAAGTTGTGTTAACCTCATTCATGCCGAGTTTCTTAGCGTACATAACATAATAAGCTTCATCAAACTTGCTTGTGTATTGATGAATCACTGATTCAACTTTTTCTAAAGCTCGCTGTTCTTTCGCTTTTTCGCTGCTTGTTGTATCACTGCCATTTTCATCAGTAAACTCAATCAATAATGGCAATAAACAATCTGCTAACCTAGCCATATTCCATTGACCAATCTTTCCTTGATTACCAAATGCATAACGACCATATTCATCGATAGAACTAAATACGGCTTTTTCATCATAGGTCCCCATCATTGCACATGGACCAAAATCGATGGTTTCACCACATATTGCAGTATTATCTGTATTCATCACACCATGAATAAAGCCAATGCGTAACCATTCAACAATTAAGGTAATTTGTTTGTCGAGAGTGTATTCTAAAAATTTCAGAATGCGCTGCTCTTCAGAGAAGTTATTACTATTTACATCCGATATATCAGCGCTATTAATTTCAGGGAAATGACGCTCAATACTGTAATCGAGTAATGATTTTAAAGAACTTGTATTACCTCGCGCAGCAAAATATTGAAAACTACCAACGCGAATATGACTGGCAGCAACACGAGTAACTACCGCACCAGGTTTAGCTAAACCTCGGTTGATAACTTCTCCCGTACTCACCACCGCTAAACAACGAGATGTTGGCACACCAAGCGCATAAAGCGCCTCACTCATAATAAATTCTCGCAAAGCAGGTGCTAAGGCACATTTACCATCACCTCGTCTTGAAAAGGCTGTTTGCCCAGAGCCTTTTAGTTGAACATCTCGACGAATACCAGTTTTATCTATCACCTCACCTAGTAGGTGAGCTCGACCATCGCCTAAATTAGGATTAAAATGGCCAAATTGATGGCCAGAATAAGCTAATGCAATAGAGCTTGACCCATCAGGCAATTCATTTCCTGAAAAGTACTGAGATAATACCTCGTGATTTTTTTGCTGTGCTTCTGTAAAAAACAAACTATCTGCAAGTTCACCATTGAACAACAAAAGTTTAGGTGCAGCCACTTTTTGCGGTATTGAGCGCTGGAAAAACTGCTCACCTAAATCAATATAGGAATTAGAAAACTTTAACAATTCGCACCCTCATATTTATTGTTTAAAATAAGTTATTAATAAACGCAGAGAGTTGCGATGCACTCATACACTCAGTATGGCGTTGTTCGAAACTCGCTACTATAAACACGTTACTCAACTATGATGCGTTAACATTTCGTCATGTTTCGCTAAAATAGCACTATCATTTTGTGGAGACATATTACTTACGATATAAATAACCATAGAACATAAAACAAAACCTGGCACTATTTCATACATAAGTGAACTTAACGATTGACCATTAATTGTGAATGGCAAATAAATCCAAAGCAATACGGTTGCAGCCCCTGTAATCATACCGGCTAAGGCACCATTTCTCGTCATTTTTTTCCAATACAAGCTACCGATAATAACGGGACCAAAAGCGGCACCAAAGCCAGCCCAAGCATTACTCACTAAAGTTAAAATGGTGCTATTGCGATCATAAGCTAAGTAAATAGCAACTAACGCCACTAAAAACACTGAAAATCGCCCAACCAACACTTGCTGCTTGTCAGTGGCATCTTTATGTAAAAAAGTTTTATAAAAATCTTCAGTTAAAGAACTTGACGTTACTAAAAGTTGAGAAGAAATAGTGCTCATTATAGCCGCTAAAATTGCCGCTAATAAGAAACCGGCAATGAGCGGATTAAATAATATTTGTGATAACAGAATGAAGATAGTTTCAGCATCATCAAGCTTCATCCCTGTTTTAGCTACATAAGCAATTCCAGCAAAGCCTGTTGCCATGGCGCCTACAATGGCTACTATCATCCAACTCATACCTATACGGCGTGCTATAGGCATTTCTTTTACACTACGTATTGCCATAAACCGCACAATAATATGGGGTTGACCAAAATACCCTAATCCCCATGCCATTGCTGAAATAATACTGATTAAGCTAACACCACTAAAAATATTTAATAGTTCAGGGTTGATATTACTCACACTTGCTTGTACCTCACTTATACCACCAACTTCGTTGATAGTAACTACTGGCACCAATACCAATGCAACAAACATTATACAACCTTGAACAAAGTCAGTTAAGCTCACAGCTAAAAATCCACCAAAAAAAGTGTAGGCTACTACTACACCGGCGGTAACATACAAACCAATGTCATAATTTAAACCAAAAGAACTTTCAAATAACTTACCACCTGCAACAATGCCACTTGATGTGTAAAGGGTGAAAAAGACCACTATTACAACAGAAGAAACCACTCTTAACAGTCGAGATTTATCATTAAATCGATTTTCAAAGAAGTCAGGTAAGGTAATCGAATCATTTGCCACTTCGGTATATGTTCTAAGACGAGGCGCAACAATAAGGTAATTTAAAAAGGCACCAATTACCAAACCTACTGCAATCCATAAACTGCTCATACCCGAAACATACATAGCGCCAGGCAAGCCCATTAACATCCAACCACTCATGTCAGATGCTCCAGCTGAAAGCGCTGCAACACTTGGACTTAAACTTCGACCGCCAAGCATAAAACCAGAAACATCATCCGTAGATTTTTTAAAAGCATAAAGACCAATACCTAACATTACGATGAAATATAATGCTAACGAAACTAATGTTCCAAATTCCAAGCGTTTCCCCTTTAATTTTTATTATTTGAAAATTCCCAGCTACGCTATCAAGAAAGCTACTAAAAATAAACCTTAGTATTAGATTCCTCGTATAAAAAGAAATAGCTAAATGAGCCATATTAGAAACAATAAATTCCCAAGCAATCTTGCATCTTCAAGCAGAACAGGTATATTGATTAATAACTGTTTTTATTAAAAAGATATTGCTCAAAATATGTACTTTTACGCCGCTAGACAGCCTATTTTAGATGTAAACAAAAACCTCTATGCTTATGAGTTACTTTTTCGCGATAGTATAGATAATGTTTTTCCTGATATAGACGGTGACGAAGCAACCAGCAAAATGATTGAAGCAAGTAAGTTCAACATGGGTATAAGTGATTTTACTAGCAACAAACCTGCCTTTATCAACTTCACTTTAGAAACCTTAGCTCAAGGTTACCCTGAAATGTTAACGAATGAAGAGGTTGTAGTTGAAATTTTAGAAACAATTAAACCCGGAAAAAAATTATTAGGTTTATGCAAAGATTTACATAGTAAAGGCTACATAATAGCTTTAGACGATTACGAGCACCAAACTGTTTGGACGCACTTTTATCCTTTTATCAAAATAATTAAAATAGATATCCAACAAACTAATTTTGATCAAGTAAAAAAAGTTATTGATGCAATCAAAGATTACCCCCATATTGACTTATTAGCTGAAAAAGTAGAAACCTATCAAGAATACGATCAAGCCCAGCAGTTAGGTTTTAAATACTTTCAAGGCTTCTTTTTTGCTAAGCCTGAAATGGTGAAAACTAAAAATTTATCCCCTTCCCAGCTCGCTATGGCTGAACTATTATATGAAACATCAAAGCCAGAATTAGATCTCGCTAGTATTACCAGCGTTTTTGAGCGCGATGTTTCTTTGTCATATAAATTACTTCGTTATGCAAATTCAGCCATTTTTAAACGCCGTAGCGAAGTTTCGACCATTAAACAAGCATTGGTACTTCTTGGTTCAAGTGAACTTAAACGCTTTCTTGGTTTAATGTTTGCCGTAACCGCAAACCCTGACAAACCAACGGAACTAATAAAACTAGCGATGACACGTGCTAAATTTTGTGAACTTGTTGCTCAAGATTTAAAATCTCAACTTGATGACTCTATTGCTTTTTTAACTGGTTTATTATCCATGATAGATGCCATTTTAGATGAAGAACTTGATGTTATATTAGCTAAGCTTCCCTTAGCAGCAGAAATAAAAGAGCCACTACTCACCCGAAAAGGCATAATGGCTGCAGTGATAAAATTAGTTGAGTTTATCGAACATGCTCAGTGGGATAAAACCAATATTGTTATGGAAAAACTCAAACTAGATAAAGAGCAAGCTGTTAAACATTACAATGAAGCGTTAGCGTGGGCTGATGAACAAAGTCAATTAGCAGGGTAGTCGAGTAGTTTATAAACTAAAAAACGAATATATTTAAAGATATATTCGTTTTCTATTAGATATTAAAAAGTATTAAAACCCTTGGGGGTTATTTGACTGCCATCGCCAAGTATCTTCAATCATGGTGTATAAATTTCTAGTCGCTTGCCAGCCAAGTAATTCATTAGCTAAGTCTGCGTTAGCATAAACAGTCGCTAAATCCCCTGCTCGTCTTGGTACTATTTTGTACGAGATATTCTGACCACTAATATCTTTGAAAGTATTTACAATTTCAAGCACAGAAGTACCATTGCCAGTACCTAAGTTAATTGCTTTACAGCCTGATATTTTATCCAAATTCTGTAACGCCTTAATATGGCCTTGAGCTAAATCAACCACGTGAATATAATCACGAACTCCGGTACCGTCTACCGTATCATAATCATCACCAAACACCTGTAACTGAGCCAGTCGACCAACAGCTACTTGCGCAACATAAGGCAATAAATTATTAGGAATACCATTGGGGTTTTCACCTATCAAACCTGAGTCATGAGCGCCAATAGGGTTAAAATAACGTAAACAGGCAATAGACCAGTCGCTATCACTTTTTGCTAGATCAAACAATATATGTTCAACCATCAGTTTAGTTTGTCCATACGGATTTGTGGCGGAGGTAGGCATGGTTTCATTAAGTGGTGAAACATTATCACCATAAACGGTAGCAGAAGAGCTAAATACTAAATTTTTAACATTATGTTCAGCCATCACTTTTAGTAAAATAACAGTGCCAGAAACATTATTGTAATAATAACTAAGGGGCTTTTCATTCGACTCACCAACCGCTTTGTGACCGGCAAAATGTATTACCGCTTCAATATCATGCTGCTCAAACACAGCATACATCGCGTCATAATCACATATATCAGTTTTAATAAAAGTCACAGCTTTATCGGTGATTTGTTGAATTCTATCAAGCACTTTTGTGGAAGAATTTGATAAATCATCAACAATAACAATGTCTTGTTCTTTTCCTTGTTTAGATGCTAACCTTTGCAATTCAACTACAGTGTGACTGCCAATATAGCCTGTGCCACCCGTTATTAATAAGCTCATTCTATTTCCTTGTATTTATTCAGCTCGCTATTCTTTTCTAGTGATGGTTCTGCTGATAGCTTTATAGGTAATATTTTGCCACGCTATCAAAGAAATCGCCAAGCATTTCTGCTGGCAAAGCATTAATCCCAGCAGCCGCTGCTCGTCCCCCTCCAGTAGGGAAGTTAGCACATAAGTCACCTGCACCTTGTTTATTGCTTAATGGCGCTCTAAGGCTGATGGTATAAGTTACATCTTCATTAGCCGTGCTTTCATTTAAAGTAACAACAACATGTGCTTTATTAGGGGATGCATTGGCTAGCTCATTACCAAAAACACCACTCACTCGTCTTGCCCATGGCTCATCTTTTAATTGCACTGCACTCAATTGTTCATTATCAATAAGAACAGCTGATTTTTTAGCTTTAGCCATGTCAGCTAAATATACTTTTTTAAGTTGATGAAAAATTGAATCAGCTTCATTGATTAAATCAAATGGGTCAGAATAACTTAAGAGTTGTTCAAATAACTGTGCAGGATGAAAATGCAAATCATCAACGCTACGGCCATAACCATTGTAATTAATATAAGTGCCAAGCTCTTTTAATAACGCTTGCTGACCGATTGATAAGTTATGTTTCTCAGCTAAACTCTGTGCAGACGCTTGCATATTATCACCAAAAGCAGCCACAATAGTCCAATTAACAAACTCATTATTAAGATGATTATTCACCAATAAACTAGTGCAAGTATTGGCATCAGTGTTTATTAAACTAGTTAAACGGTTTGATTCTGGTATATCACCGGCTCGGTGGTGATCCACATAAAAAACATTTACCTCTTTTTCAAGTAAAACGCTTAAAGCTGCATTATTTTTTTCTAGGGATATATCTAATACAGTCACCGAAGTTGCTAGCTCAGCATCGACCTGCCTTAACAAGCTAATATCACGTTTTACGCCTGTGACTAAGGTTGATTCTTTGGGATAAGGTTTACTTATGGACAAGCGAAGTTGCAATAAGGCTATAATGCCATCAGCATCACCATTAAAAACATCATAATGCATAACTTAACCTAACTTTTTGTTGATGAGGTTGTCACTAAGGTTAGTACTTATAGTGATAAAACCTTGCTCAACTAAATGATTCACAATTTGCTCAGCACATTCTGGTATTGATTGCTCTGCGGTTTTGACATGAATCTCTGGATTTTCAGGGACATCATATTTTGAATCAATCCCGGTAAAGTCTTTAATCTCTCCTAAGCGAGCTTTTTTATAAAGTCCTTTAGGATCACGTTGTTCGCAAATATTGATAGGTGTATCAATATACACTTCAATAAACTCACCTTGTTCTAATTTAGCTCTAGCACTGGCTCTATCTTGTATAAATGGTGAAATAAACGCTGTAGATACAATTAAACCAGCATCTAGAAACAATTTTGATACTTCACTAATACGGCGAATATTTTCTATTCTCGCATCATCACTAAAACCTAAATCACCATTAAGGCCATGACGAACATTATCTCCATCAAGTAAATAACTATGACAACCTAGTTTAAACAACAAAGCATCAACAGCATTCGCGACCGTTGATTTTCCTGAGCCACTCAAGCCTGTATACCAAAGTAGACAAGGTTTCTGGCTTTTCAAGCTAGCACGCTGTTCTTTGGAAATATGTTGTTCATGCCAAACAGTATTTTCTGTTTTCATTCTGTACTCTTTAATATGTTAGGTATAAGTTTTAAGGTATTAATTTAAAGATTTAGTTTACAAGGTTTGAATCTCTAATATTTTAACCTAAAAGCTTCTTTAAAACGGAAAGACTAAAGGGATCATCAATAATACCGTAGTGCTGTAAATAATTGATACGGGTAAACCAAATTTAACAAAATCCGTTAATTGATAATTACCTGCGTTATAAACCATAATATTAGTTTGATAACCATAAGGGCTAATAAAGCTGCCACTTGCAGCAAAAGCCACCGCCATAACAAAAGGGATAGGATCCACGCCTAAACCCAAGGCAATATTATAAGCAATAGGAAAGATTAACGCCGCCGCCGCACTATTAGTTATTAACTCAGTCAATAACAAGGTTAAAACAAAAATGGCGACAAAGGCTAAATAAGGACTACTACCGTTAAGTAGTTGCTCTATACTGCTTGCGATCATTGCTGCTACGCCGGTATTTTCAACAGCACTGGCTAACGTTAACGCGCCAAGCACTATCATCCAAATTTCTAAGGGGAATCGACGCTTAATTTCATTTACTGTTAGAGCACCACTAAAAATAAGTGCGGCAACATAAATAAATAAACAGCTGAGTAAGGAAACCGGTGTTAATACAGACACTAAAATAGCCAGTAAAAATCCCCATATAGTTCCGTGATCACGCCAACCACTAAGCATGTTTACCGCTTGGTGACCTGAAAGAATGAAAAAGTTCTTCGACAAGTTAGTTCTACTGGAAAAGTCTTGCCCTACTGCCAGTACTAAAAAGTCACCTGATTGTAAAACAATATCACCTAATTTACCTGATAAAGAACTCCCCTCTCGGCGCACAGCCACCACAGCAGCATCAAATCTCGCTCGAAAGCCTGCTTTTTTTAATGTTTTCCCCGCAATAGCTGAGTCGGCTTTAATTAACACTTCGGTTAAATTATCTCGTAACAAGTCATCTTGCTCTGCGAACAACGTTAGCCCATCAAATTGCTGCAAAGTTAATACTTTAGAAATATCTCCACTAAAGATAAGTTTATCGCCAACTTGTAGGTTTTCTTCAGGGGTAACAGGAGATATCAAACGACCTTGGCGAACAATTTCAACCAAGAACAACGCATCTAAATTTCTTAATCCATTGTCTTCTATACTTTTACCAATTAATTTAGAATCACTGGAGACTTCGGCTTCAAGCAAATAATCTTGTGTTGACAGCTCCCCTTGCGCCATATCAGGCAAAGTTCTAGCACGTAAAACAATAATCAATAAACAAAAGAGTAATGCCACTATGCCAATAGCAGTAAAATCAAAGAAACTGAAACCTATCGCACCTTGCTCAAGTAATAAACTGTTGACAATAAGATTTGTGGAAGTGCCAACGAGGGTGAGAGTACCGCCTAATATAGCGGCGTATGATAAAGGTAATAGTAATTTACCTGCATTAATCAGTTTATTACTTTTAACAGTGTTGATAAGTGTTGCCACAACGGCTGTATTACTCATTAGAGCAGAGGCAAAAGCAGTACCAATGAAAAGTCGTAACATCGACTTTATTTTAGAGCCATTAAAAACACTGTTACTTAGGCGACGTAAAATACTGGTTCGCTCAAAAGAAAATGAACAAACTACCAGCAAAATTAATGTCACTAAACCGGGGTTTACTGCATTAGCAAGAATATCATCAACACTAACAAAAGAGAGCGTTAAACAAGCAAGTACTGTAATTGAAAAAATACGCTCAGGTACTTGTTGGTATTTAAGAAGGCCAACAAAAGTGGCGATAAAAACCGCTATCATCAACCACTGCTCTATTGCCATTCACTTACCTATGATTTTCTAATTAAACTTAAATCAATTAGCTTAATTTAAATTAACGTTTTAGCTTTAAGCTGTAGTGTTCAAGTTAAAGAAAAAAGCACGGAGTTGACTTTAGTCAATGAGTACTTTTGACGCATAAATTGGGCTCTACAGCGACAAGATGAATTGTTAGGATACTACTTAGTGATGTCTCTAGCACCCCAATGTGGGAAATGTTTACGAACTAAAGTATTAAATTCTAATTCAAACGCTGAATGTTCATGAGCTTGACCATCAATAGCGTGATTGATCATACCAGCACCAACAGTAACATTGCTCAAACGGTCGATAATAATAAATGCGCCAGAGCCTCTGTTTTCTTGATAATCATCAAAGTGCAAAGCTTCACTAACAACAAAATCTACAGTGCCAATATCATTTACCGCTAACTGGGATGTAGCAAGTTTTTCCATGGTGTTAACATCATACTTACTAACAATTTTACTCGCATGACCCGTAGTCATTTTACTGCCATGTTTGATGAAATATTCACGACCGGGCTCTAGCTCATTTTCATGCATCCATACTACGGTAGCATTTAGCTCTTTTGCAGAGGTTGGTAGACTGCCTTTTTTGACAATCATTTCGCCGCGACTAATATCGATTTCATCTTCTAAAGTTAGCGTTACCGCCATGCCTTTATCTGCACGTTCAAGATTACCATCAAAAGTAACAATTTCTTTTACTACACTTTCTTTACCCGACGGTAGGGCAACAATAGTATCGCCAACCAATACGTGACCTGAGGCAAGAGTGCCGGCAAAACCACGGAAGTCTAGATTAGGGCGGTTAACATATTGCACTTGAAAACGCAGCTCTGTAAATTCTTCTGTTTCTTTTACATCCATGGTATTAAGCAGCTTCATTAAAGTAGCGCCTGGATACCAAGGCATGTTGTCACTTTCTTCAACAACATTATCACCATTTAATGCTGACATAGGTACAAAACGCACATCAGAAAAATTCAAATTTTCAGTAAATTCACGATAATCTTTCTTTATGGCTTGATAACGTTCTTGCGAATATTCAACCAAATCCATTTTATTAACCGCTACAACAATGTGTTTAATGCCTAATAATGAACAAATAAACGAGTGACGGCGTGTTTGAGTTTGCACACCGTAACGGGCATCAATCAAAATAATAGCAATATCACACGTTGAAGCGCCGGTTGCCATATTTCGGGTGTACTGTTCATGGCCTGGAGTATCAGCAATAATAAATTTACGTTTATCGGTCGAGAAATAACGATAAGCTACATCAATGGTAATGCCCTGCTCACGTTCAGACTGCAAACCATCTACTAACAAGGCTAAATCAATCGCTTCACCGGTTGTACCTGATTTTTTTGAATCTTTTTCAATAGCGGCAAGTTGGTCCTCAAAAATCATTTTTGAATCATGTAATAAACGACCTATTAAGGTACTTTTACCATCATCTACACTGCCACAGGTTAAAAACCTTACTAACTCTTTGTTTTCATGTTGCTTTAAATAAGCTTGAATGTCGTCTTCGATTAAGTCTGATTGGTGACTCATAAGTTTTTCCTTCGGAAATTTTAATCAAATAAAAATGTTTTCGAGCAAAAAGTGGGTTAAAAATAACCTTCCATTTTTTTCTTTTCCATCGAGCCTGCACTATCATGATCTATCACACGACCTTGACGCTCAGAGGTTTTGGTTAATAACATTTCTTGAATAATTTCAGGTAAGGTATTTGCTGTTGACTCAACCGCCCCTGTTAGTGGGTAACAACCTAATGTTCTAAAACGAACACTCTTCATTTGAATTTCTTCGTCATCAGCTATTGGCATACGATCATCATCAACCATGATCAAGGTACCGTCACGCTCAACGACTGGGCGTTTTTCAGCTAAATAAAGTGGAACAATTGGAATGCTTTCTAAATAAATGTACTGCCAAATATCAAGCTCTGTCCAGTTAGATAATGGGAAAACACGGATGCTTTCACCTTTATGCACTTTACCATTGTAGATATTCCATAGTTCAGGACGCTGACTTTTAGGATCCCATCGATGATTTTCATCACGGAAAGAATAAACACGTTCTTTAGCGCGAGACTTTTCTTCATCGCGACGAGCGCCACCAAATGCAGCATCAAAGCCATATTTATTAAGTGCTTGTTTTAAACCTTGAGTTTTCATTACATCAGTATGGGTTGCGCTACCATGAGTAAATGGTCCCATGCCCATTTCGATACCCTCAGGGTTTTGATGAACAAGCAATTCAAAATCATAGTCTTTCGCCATCTGATCACGAAAAGCAATCATTTCTTTAAACTTCCAATTAGTATCAACATGTAATAAAGGGAAAGGTATTTTACCTGGAGCAAAGGCTTTACGAGCAAGATGTAATAACACAGCAGAATCTTTACCGACAGAATAAAGCATTACTGGGTTGTCAAATTCTGCGGCGACTTCACGAAAAATGTGAATAGATTCCGCTTCTAATTTTTTTAAATGGGTTAAATTCATTGCCAATACAAACGTTGATAAAATTAATAATGCAAGAATGCCATATCCAGATAAATTTTTCCATATAACAAATAACTTTTATATAACCAGAAGAAATAACAAAATTATTTTAATAAGCTTTTATACGCTTTACTTTGCAAAAATAAAAAGTCAGCAAGAAGCTGACTTTAAGCAGAATAGGCCTGTGAAGTTTATATTTTTAACCGTCCCTTGTTATCTATTAAAATTTTCTCACCAATACCTTTTATGTTGGTTAATTCCTGTAAAGACTTGAAATCGCCAACTTGCTCACGATACGCTAAAATTGCCTGCGCTTTTTTATGACCAATTCCTTTTAAGGTCACTAAATCGTCGATGGTTGATTTATTCAAGTGAACAACTTGTTGTATTGCTACCGCTTCATTTGTAACTGTCGGTTCAGCAAAGGCTAAGTTAGCATTGAAAAGTGAGGTGGAGGTTAGTAGCGCACAGGTAAGTGCTTTAAGTGATAAAACTTTCATATTAAATTCCTTGTAAATAGTTCCATTAAGTAGATAACTGTTTAACAAAACGTTGAAACAGTCACTATTAGGTTTAGCTATTAAATAAATTTTTGTCAAATTCATTTAAAATCACACAGAAATAGTTAGAATATGCAGTCATAATTTTCGCACTATTATTTAAATTACTCCATGAGCAAAACAAACTGTTTACTGGCCCCAACTTTAGCTAAAAACAAAACGACTAATACCTCAACCAAAGTTGATAGAAAAACTTGGCATAAATTACAAGGCTCAAGTGCGAGTATCGCTTTGTACCAAGGTGCGCTATCAAGTGATGTTCCAATATTATTGGTAACCCACGATACGCCTTCTGCACTTAAGCTAGAGCAAGAATTACGCAGTTTATCGCAAGATGAAAATGAATTAGCCATTTGCTTATTTCCGGATTGGGAAACTTTGCCTTATGATACATTTTCTCCTCATCAAGATATTATTTCTCAGCGACTAGCCACTCTTTATCAATTATCTCGTATGGAAAAAGGCATTGTGATAGTGCCCGTGACAACGTTAGTGCAAAGGTTAGCGCCTAAGCAATATATAGAATCAAACAGCCTAGTGGTAAAAAAAGGTGATAGAAAAGACTTACACCAACTTCGACAAGAATTAGAAGCCAGTGGTTATCGTTGTGTTGATCAAGTGATGGAGCATGGTGAATTTTCTGCTCGCGGCGCAATTTTAGATCTTTTCCCTATGGGCAGTAACACGCCATTTCGCTTAGATTTTTTCGATGACGAAATTGATGAAATACGTTTGTTTGATCCTGAAAATCAACGTTCAAGTGAAAAAGTAGATAATATTAACTTATTACCTGCTCATGAATTTCCAACAGATAAAAAGGCTATCAGTTTATTTCGCAGTCAATATCGCGAATTATTTAAAAGTTCTATCGACAAAGAATCTATTTATCATCAAGTCAGTAATGGCATTCTTCCTCCTGGCATCGAATATTATTTACCACTTTTTTTCGAAGACAAAAATAATGAAGATGAAAGCACCAGTACGTTATGTGATTATTTAGCGCCCGATACCATAATTGCCATTTCTGGTGATTTAGATAAATCACTAAAACAATATTGGCAAGATATTGAATATCGTTATGAAAACAGACGTTATGATCCAACTCGTCCGTTATTACCGCCTGAACAATTATTTTTAAGTAAAGAATCGTTATATACCGCCTTAAAACCTTTTGCTCGAATTACAATAGTACCTTGCGAAACTGTACCTTCAGAAACTATAGCTTCTGAAGCAAGGCCTTGTGATGAACAGGCTCAAGTAGTTGACAGTGAGACAAAACAAAAATCGAGCGCTATTTATTTCGATGTCAATGCACTACCTGATTTAACTATTGATCATAAATTAAAGCAGCCTTTTGAATTAATAAATAATTTTATTAGTGATAAAGAAACGCCTGATAAAGTTTTATTTATTGCCGAAAGCCAAGGCCGACGAGAAAGTGTTTTAGAATTACTTGCACGAGATAGCATCAAGCCAAGTCTATTTAGCTCTATTGAAGATTTTATTGAATCAAATGAGAAATTAGGGATTAGCGTTAACGCACTAAATCAAGGCTTCTCCTTTCAATCAAAAGGTAGCGCGAAGAAAAATGCCATAGCGTTAATAACCGAAGCAGAATTGTTAGGCGATCATGTTCGTCAATCCAGACGACGTAACAAATCTCAAGATATTGAAACTGATGCTATTTTCAAGAATTTAGCCGAGCTTTCTATTGGTCAAGCCGTTGTGCATATTGAACATGGTATTGGTCGCTATTTAGGTTTGCAAACTTTAGAGACAAGCGGAATTACCACTGAGTTTTTAATGCTTAGTTACGCTAACGAAGCAAAGCTCTATGTACCTGTTGCCTCCTTACATTTAATCAGCAGGTATTCAGGCACAGACCCTGAGCATGCTCCTTTGCATAAACTTGGCACCGACACTTGGAGTAAAGCTAAACAAAAAGCTGCTGAAAAAGTGCGAGATGTGGCTGCAGAGTTACTGGATATTTATGCCAAACGCGCTAGCAATACCGGTTATACTTTTAAACGTGATAAAGAAGATTATCTATCTTTTAGCGATAGCTTTGGTTTCGAAGAAACCTTTGATCAACAACAAGCCATCAATGCGGTAGTTAGCGATATGCTATCAAGCAAAGCAATGGACAGATTAGTGTGTGGCGATGTCGGCTTTGGTAAAACGGAAGTTGCTATGCGCGCGGCTTTTGTTGCCGTAAACGACGCTAAACAAGTTGCGATACTAGTACCAACCACCTTACTTGCTCAGCAGCACTATGAAAACTTCCGCGATCGCTTTGCTAACTGGCCAATATCAATAGAAGTATTATCACGTTTTAAAACCGCCAAACAGCAAAGTGAAGTGATAAAACAAGTTGAATCAGGGCAGGTAGATATATTAATCGGCACCCACAAACTTTTACAAAATAGCATTAAATATAAAGACTTGGGTTTATTGGTTGTTGATGAAGAGCATAGATTTGGGGTAAAGCAAAAAGAAAAAATCAAACAGCTACGTAGTAATGTTGATATTCTCACCTTAACCGCTACCCCAATTCCTAGAACATTAAATATGGCGATGGGCGGCATGCGAGATTTATCAATAATCGCTACACCACCCGCAAAACGACTCGCAGTTAAAACTTTTGTTCGCCAACATGATGAAGCCCTTATTCGAGAAGCAATCTTGAGGGAAACCTTACGTGGTGGTCAGGTATATTATTTACATAATCACGTAGATACCATAGAAAAAACCGCAGCTGATATTCAAGCACTTGTACCGGAAGCTCGCGTTGTAACGGCTCACGGACAAATGCGAGAGCGTGAGCTTGAGCGCATTATGAGTGATTTTTATCATCAGCGTTTCAATGTTATTGTATGTACTACCATTATTGAAACAGGTATTGATGTACCAAGCGCCAACACCATTATTATGGACAGAGCTGATCACTTAGGTTTAGCGCAATTACATCAACTACGTGGTCGTGTGGGTCGCTCTCATCATCAAGCCTACGCTTACCTGTTAACGCCTCATGAAAAACGCATGACTAAAGATGCGAAAAAACGTCTTGAGGCTATCGCTTCATTAGAAGATTTAGGGGCCGGTTTTACATTGGCAACTCACGATTTAGAAATACGTGGTGCAGGTGAATTACTCGGTGAAGATCAATCAGGCTCCATGAGCCAAGTTGGCTTTAGCTTGTATATGGAAATGCTTGACCACGCAGTAGCAGCCTTAAAAGATGGCAAGCAACTATCACTTAATCAAGTAACCGCAAAACAAACTGAAATAGAATTGCGTTTACCTGCACTGATACCTGAAGATTACATTTTCGATGTCAGCATTCGTTTAAGCTTATATAAGCGCATTGCAAGCTGTAAAAACAAAAATCAGTTAGATGATATTCAAGTTGAATTAATTGACCGTTTTGGTTTGTTACCACAAGCAGCTAAAAATTTAATTCATATTGCCAAAGTACGTTTAAAAGCCCAAACTATTGGTATTTCACGTATTGAAGCAAGTGACAAAGGTGGATCAATTGAATTCAATGACGATACCAGTGTTGATCACATGTTGCTCATTGGATTAGTGCAAAAACAGCCAACAATGTATAAGATGGTACCTCCGAATAAGCTTAAATTTAGTAAAGCAAGTGAAGGTGAGCAGGCAAGGTTTAACTTGATCACCAACTTATTGAATGCACTAACGGCAACTAAAACCAGTAAATAAATCAAAGCTAAAATAAAACAGATAAAATTAACACAAAGCAAACGGATCATTAATGAAATTTAATTCAGCTCTTTTCTCTTCACTGCTTGTTCTCAGTATCTCACAGATAGCAATGAGTGCAGACGTTTGGGCTGCAAAGCAAGAAAAACCGGAACGTTGGTTTGAAGTTGAAGTGATTTTATTCAAGCAATTAACCAACAAAGCCGCATTAAAAGAACAATTTCCAGATGGTATTAACGCAGGAAACCTGCCTAATTATAGACAATCATTCGACTTGTTCAGCCCTTATTTACAGCCAAGTTTATCGAGAATAAAACAGTTTATTCCTCTATGTGGCAAAAAAGATGAACAACATCTATTTTTAGAATCACTACAAACGGTTAGCACGCCCTTTCCTGAGCAAGTCCAACTAATTGAGCAAGTGGCAATATTCAACATGCCTGACTTCACAGAAGAAGAAACTCAGGAAAATATTCAAACTTTCTCTGGTGAAAATAGTACGAATGAAAATGGCAGCAATGAATTAAATAATAGTGAAGTTGAAGTCGGAGTTGAAGGTAATGCTAAAACAGAAACGGCTGAGCCAGAAATCATTCAAGAATTAGTAGAAAACATTGATGAAATATCAGAAGAAGTTGCTTTTGAATTCGACTTGCAAGAAGAAACATTAGCTAAGCCTATTTTCTCGACACAAAATCTTTGTATCATTACTCAAAATGAAATGGAAAGCTTATTTAATGAAGAAGAACTTACAGGTTTTAACCTAGACTCATTTGGTGTTGACGCTTTACCAAGCAGGTTAAATGCCTCAGGTGCACATAGTAGTCATAATCCCTACTTGATTGCTGATGAATCATTATTATTAAAAGATATTAATCAACGATTACGTTGGAGCAAAGAGTTCAGACCTTTGTTGCACTTCGGCTGGCGACAAGTTGGTATAACTCAAACAAAAGCTATCCCTCTTAAATTATTTGCTGGTGAACACATCGAGTATCAATTCCAGCAAGCGTTAGCTGATTATCATATGGAAATAGAAGAAGCGAAAGCAATAGAAAAAAATTTGCTTGAGCAACTAACCCAAGCTCAAAATTCAACGCAAACTGTTAACCTAACTACCGGTCAAACAATTAGTCAGGAAAATAATTCAGATGAAACTTTTTTACCCGCAGATGAATATACTGATGGTATTAATACTGATAGTACCAATACTATTGATAGTAAAGTATCTGTTGATAACAAACTAAAAATGAAAACAGAACATAAACAACAGTTATTAAAGCAATTATTCTCCCATTTTGAATATATAAATAAGAGCCCAATAGATAAAAATACTATTGACGATATAGTTAATAGTATTGACGAACAAAACCTCGAAAATATTCTAGCTAGCAATGATGCTGAAATAACCACAGACGATAACCCGTTAGGCAATCATCTATTAGAGATAAGCAACCCACCTAAAAAGCCTCTTCAACCTTGGATGTTAGATGGTTTCTTAAAGATACATTTAGATCATTACCTCTACATAACCGCCGATTTCAACGTATTTAATCAAAACCAAGTAAAAACGCTCATTGAAGATGATAAAACTAATAATATTAAACTCATTAACTTTAGCCAAAATCGGCGAGTGATCACTGGCGAGATACATTATTTTGATCACCCTTACATCGGAATGATAATACAGATAAGACGTTTTGATCCCACTAAGCCGGCAGGTGAACAAGTAAGCCAAGCAATTAAATAAAAGTTTCGAGGTTGAAGTTACGAGTATCGAACACACTAAAGCCAATGCAACCAAGCTTGCATTACGACATTTATTCTTAAAAAGGAAAAAACATGAACAAAGAAATTGAAATTCAAGCCGCTGTATTTCGTCGTTTGTTGGCGCATTTAGACAATCGCAAAGATGTACAAAATATCGAGCTAATGAACTTAGCGGGTTTTTGTCGCAACTGCTTTAGCAAATGGACAGTGAGCGAAGCTGAAAAACTTGGTGTTGTCGTTGATATTGAGACTGCTCGCGAACAAGTATACGGCATGCCTTATAATGAATGGAAAGAAAAACATCAACTACCTGCCACAGAAGAACAATTAGCTGAATTTAATAAGCTAAATAAATAAGCAAATATAACAATTATCGCAAACTAAATAAAATCAGCTTAAAGGCGAATATTCAAGGTTGTATTTTTGCTTGATTAATAAAATTTCTTCATTGTATTTTATTAAGAAGGCATTAAATTCTTCCAATATCAAAGGATGCTTTATCGTTGAGAGAGAAAAGTTATCTCTACCAAAAGGTAATGAATTATTCCAATAAAGCTGTATGCCATCAAAGTTATTAGCAGCATAATCTATAGCAACATTGATATTGATATAAACTCCTTGAACTCGCCCTTTTATTAATTGTCTGATGAGTTGGTTCATATTCGATGCTTCCATTAAAGTCATTTCTCTTTGTTGAATAGCTCCTATGTATGGCCAAGGTTTAAAGCCACGTATTGAGCCCAAACTAACAAACTCATCTAAGAGTAGTTGATGGTATTTTTCCAAAGTCACAATACCATCGATGATTTCGACTGTGGTATCACTATAAAACAAACGATGACTTCTTTTAAGTGCAGGTGACCAATTGGGACTGTCTGGGTATTTGAAATCTATTTTTCCGGCGAGTAAATTACTCAAAAGCCTTCGTACCGGGTAAGTTTTAAATTGCACTGAATAATTATATTTACTAGCAAATAACTTAATTAACTCAACACCATAACCTGTAGGTTCTTTATTAGGTATGCCGCTTTGGTAGTAAGGTAAATAATCTAAAGCTTCCAGCCCAACAACGATAGTTTGTTGCTGAGCATAACCTTTAAGACAAAAACACAAAAAAACAACCAAGAATAGATATTTTGAAAGAAATTTTTTTTTACTATGATCAAAAGTCATCATTGATACCAATATTTAACGTTGCGTATTAAAACGAAAATTACAGTTACCGCGAATAGAAAATACTGTAGAAGATAATAATTAAATACTAGTATAGTTTTAAGCTTTTGCAATCAATCTGACTTTAATGCTAACTGAACAATGAGACCTCTTCTGCCGTTAAACTACGCCATTGCCCTGGCGCTAAATCACCTAATTCTATTGCACCTATTTGCTCTCTGTGTAAACCGACAACTCTATTGCCCACTGCAGCAAACATGCGTTTAACTTGATGATACTTGCCTTCAGTGATTGTTAGCAGGACCTCATTAGGCTCATTATTAGACATGTCACTATCAGTTACTAGTTCTAAAACAGCAGGTCGAGTTAATGATGACTCTCCTTGAAGTTGAATACCTTGCTTGAATTTTTCGAGCAATTCGACAGCCTTATTAGCCGGAATAGTATCTCTAAGCCATACACGGTAGGTTTTTTGACAGTCTTTCTTTGGTGAAATTACATTATGTGACCACCGCCCATCATCCGTAATGAGTACTAACCCAGTGGTGTCGGCATCTAATCGGCCGGCAATATGTAAATCAAACGCTTTATCAACGTCAATAAAATTTAATACAGACGGATAGACTTCATCTACATTTGAACAAATAGAATCAACGACTTTATGCAGCATAAAATAACGAGAAGTTCGCGCAGTTAATTCTTGCCCGTCCACAGTAATGCTATTATTTTCATGCACCTGCATCGCCGCATTTTTGGCGACTTCACCGTTAACACGAACTTCACCACTTTTAAGTAGTTTTTTTGCTTCATTTCGTGTTAGTTCAGTACTTTTACAAATAAACTTATCAAGGCGCATATTTTTCCTAACGAAGTAATTTCCTAACTAAGCAGTTCTATAGTAATTATTCGGCTTCAGTCCAAAACCAATAACCTTGATCAAGCAATTCAATCATTAAAGTAACAAAGTGTTCATTTTCGCGCCATGGAACCAATTCATTTGGCATAACAATAATTTTATCGCATAGAAGTTTTATCACTGGAGCTATTTCGCTATCAAAACTAACCTTCTCACCATTGATATAACAAATACCATCATTAACAGTATTTTCAAAATAGAAGGCTCTCAGCCCCCCTAAGCGTTTAATGGCATGAATACCTAATAATTCACGTACTTCATCTTGAGCAAATGGTTCTTCACTGGGCATTAAATCTAGTTCGTGCTTTGCATTAGTTAAAAATTCACCTACAAAGCTTTCAAATGTTTTATCATCTTCAAGCAAATTTTGTAATTGATTTTTGATGCTAATATAGTCTTCATTGGTTACTTCACCGCTATTTTTTATTACTTGTCTATCTGCATCTTCAAGCAGCTGTCCACCTAAATCATTATCAATCAAATGGTCAGCAAAGCCACTTAACAAACTTATTGCAGAGTTAGCACGAAAGCCTACAGAAAAGCTCATTGATGGTTCTAAAGCAATACCTTCATGAGGAAATCCAGGTGGAATATATAAAATGTCGCCCGTTTCTAATTCAACATCAATAATAGCTTCAAAAGGTTCTACGTGTAATAAAGCTTCGTGAGGTATCACTTCATTATGCAGGCCTCTATCACCCACTTTCCAATGGCGCTTGCCTATACCTTGACATATAAATACATCATAGTTGTCAATATGAGGACCTACTCCACCACCCTCGGTAGCAAAACTTGCCATTAAATCATCTAAACGCCAGTGAGGTAAAAATCTAAATGGCTCTATAAGCTCAGCCGCTTCTTCAGAAAAATTATCAAGGGCCTGGATTACTAAAGACCAATCACGATCACCCAAATGTTCATAATTTTCAAATGGACCAAATTCAGCTTGCCATTGACCATCTTTCTTAGAAACCAAACGAGATTGAACTGTTTCTTCCATAGCTATCCCTGCAAATTCATCAGCTGAGATTGGGTCTACAAAATCTTTAAAGCCTTGACGTATGACAACAGGTTTTTTCTGCCAGTATTTTGTTAAAAATTCATTCTGACTCATTTGGTTTAAATCTAAGTTATACATAATTTTCTCTAAGGTATATTTGTTTTTGCAGAGAGTAATTTAATACTCCCCACTCGATGTTTACGCCACCGACATCCCAGCAATTTTATGCCAGAAACCATTACATTCATTCATTTCATCTAAGGGATGCTTTGTTGGTGTTAACAATTGTTGTTTAAACTTATCTAACTGAGTAAAGGCTTGCTCGCTATCACTACTAATACGAACAATATCCACCCCCATCTCACTTAGCTGGGTTACTTCATTAATGAGATTATACTGGTAAGCAGACATAGTTTGAATGCCATTGAGCACAAAAACTTGTTCGCCTTCACGAGAATTCATTTTTCGCCCTTGTGGATAGTTAATACAACAGTACTTACAGTCATCTTTTGGTCGATCTTCTGAGCGTGCAGTAAAGCACCGAGCCGAGTAAGCAAGAGGCAAATACCCCCAAGAAAATACTTCACATTCAAATTTATTTCGAATATTTTCATCCATAGCCTGCGTTAAAATAGTTTTCAACCAATCACCAGAAAGCTCTACTGGCATTAACCAACGCGTCATCCCTTGTTTGAGTAATACTTTTAACGTTGAGAGGTTGTAACAGTTTATGGCAGGCCCTGCAACAAAAGGCATGTTTAAGTCATGCATAATTTGCACAGCACTTAAATCGTTAGCTTCAACAAGTAAATCACCGTTATCACATAATTTTTTTAAGGTAACAATTTCAGCGGGTGATTCTAATAATGTCATGGTTGAGATAACAATTTGCTTATTGGTATCATGGGCTAATTCACGCCCTAACACTAACCAGTCTTTAGCTCTTAATTCACGGCGCTTTGAACATACCGTTTCACCAAGATAAATTATATCAGCGTTTGATGTTTTTGCTTGTTGATAAAATTGCTCAACGTCAGTTTTAGGCCAAAAAAACATGTTAGGGCCAAGAGATAATTTCATAGTTTTTCCTAAATTTTAAAGTTATTGCTAACTTGATCGTTATTCAGCTTTAAGCTGTATGATTCAATTTAGAGGAAAAAGCACGGAGTTGACGCCAGTCAATGAGTACTTTTGACAATTAAATTGGGTGATACAGCAACTAGATGAATGACGATTACTGCCACTTTCGGTGGTATGCGCCTAGTGTTGTTTGTGAGCCTTCAGACAAATTAGCCAACGTTTGCATCCAACTACCTTCAACTTGATAATTTTCAGGGCTTTGCTGATACCTATTTAGTGCCATACGCCAAGTTTTTGCTACTTGCTCAACGTATGCAGGGCTCCGCTGACGACCTTCAATTTTTACTGAAACGATTCCCATCGACACTAATTCAGGAATTAGTTCTAAGGTATTTAAGCTCGTTGGCTCTTCTAAGGCATGATAAACATCTCCATCAACGTCAAAACGGCCTTTACACAATGTTGGGTAACCTGCATTCTCGCCTTCCTGATATCTGTCAATTAGAACATTATTTAAACGAGATTCTAAACCTTGCTCAGTTTCCTGCCATCGTACGTATTTTGCTGGAGAACAAGCACCTACGGTGTTAGGGGATTCGCCTGTCATATAAGAAGATAGATAACAGCGTCCTTCAGCCATAATACATAAACTACCAAAAGCAAATACTTCCAGCGGTACGGGGCTAGTTTTAGCAAGCTGTCTAACTTGCTGCACAGATAACACTCGCGGTAAAACAACGCGCTCAACATCAAAGTTATTTTTGAAAAACTTAATCGCTTCAAGGTTGGTCGTTGAAGCTTGAACAGAGACATGACGTTCAATATTGGGATATTTATTCGCCGCGTAATCAAGCACACCTAAATCAGCAATAATTAACGCATCTGTGCCAATAGCAACTGCATTATCAACCGCTTTTTTCCAACGTTCTTCACCACTGGCATGAGCAAAAGTATTAATAGCCACATGCAACTTTTTACCTCGTTGATGCACATAATCGGCAGCTTTTGCTAACTTACCATCATTAAAATTAAGGCCTGCGAAATGTCGGGCATTCGTATCATCTTTTAAACCGATGTAAACTGCATCGGCGCCATTATCTATGGCTGTTTTCAGGGCTGGTAAATTACCGGCTGGGCACAATAGCTCCACAAAATACTCCAAATTGAACTGCATAAGCAAAGTGAAAAAACTTTGCCCGCTAGTCTAGAGCTTTATTAGCTTAGATTTATTGATATGTATTAAAGAAAACTTGATCTAGTACAGCTAACTTTATTTTTCGGCTGTTAAACTGGTAATTACCTGTATGTATAAGAGTTAGAAAAGTGTTTAATTTATCCTCCATTCCTCAAACAGCTTTCAATATAAAGCTTTTTGAAAAACTTCCACTGAAAATACGTGCGCGCATGGTAGAAGTAATGCCAAAAATATTACGTCCTAGTCTTCGTTTATTACCTTTTATAGCGCAGAAGTCTGTTTTACTACCGGCTTTATCTTCGGTTTTCCGTGAAGCAATTGAGGATGGAGACTTTGAATTTCTACAAGATAGATGGTTAAAAATTGCCATCATAGATTTAGAATTGACTTGGTGGTTAAGCTTTAATGAAAATAAGCTTGTTATGGCATCAAAAGAGGAAATGGCCGAAAACAATAAAAACGAAGACGTTAGTTTTAGTGCGACTGGTGATGATTTAGTATTAATTGCAGGACGTAAACAAGATCCCGACACCTTATTCTTTCAACGCCGTTTAAAAATTGAAGGTGATACTGAGCTAGGCTTAGAAGTTAAAAACTTAATTGATGCGATTGATATTGATCAATTACCAAGATCGGTACATTCTTTAGTCGATTACAGTGCTAATTTTTTACAAAATACCCGAGATGAACTAGCAAAAATCTAACAAATATTTGCCGGTACTAGCTTCTATACTTTAGAAGCTATACTCGCTGCATACGCTCTGGCTTTTTCAAGATCCTCGGGAGTATCCACCCCTTCAACAGGCACATTCGTTTTTGCTACTGCAACGTGGATATGTTCACCTTGATAAAGCACTCTTAACTGCTCAAGTGCTTCAATTTGCTCTAATTGACTTGTAGGCCAATTAACATAGTCTTTAATAAAACCGGCTCGGTAAGCATAAATACCGACATGCCGTAAATAGAATTCACCAATATTATTAATATTTTCGTTGCCTAAAAAGCGCTCTCTATCATACGGAATAGTCGCACGGCTAAAATACAATGCATAGCCATCTTTGTCAGTAAGCACTTTCACTGCGTTGGCATTAAAAGCTTCTTCAACTGAGTCAATATTAATCGCTAAAGTCGACATACGAGAAACTTTGCAAGCGTCTACTTGATTGGCTAAATTATTTGCTACCTGCGCAATATTCTCTGGTGGAATAAACGGTTCATCACCTTGAACATTGACAATAATTTCATCATCACTGAACTGATATTTATCCATCACTTCGGCTAAACGTTCTGTGCCTGATTGATGATCACTACGCGTTTTACAGACTTCACCGCCAAAGTTTTTAACCACTTGCTCAACGTCATCATTGTCTGTTGCCACAATCACTTTACTAGCGCCACTCAATTGCGCTTTTTCAACAACCCATTGGATCATAGGCTTACCACCAATATCAGCCAACACTTTCCCCGGTAGCCTAGATGATTGATAACGAGCAGGAATTACGACAACAAATGAAGTTACATCGGTAGTAAATGGTGCAGCAACAGTCATAATTTAGCCTTCTTGCTCTGCATTTTCTATAGTGTTAACTGAGTCATCTAACGGGATATGACGGGCTTCAGTTTCTAGCAGCACAGGAATATCCTTATCTATTGTATAAGCTAGTTTATCAAATTTACAGATAAGCTCTTGCTGTTCTTTGTTATAGTCAAGTTTCCCTTTACACACAGGGCACGCCAATATTTCCATTAATTTTGTATCAAAAGCCATTATTTAATTCTCTATGTTCTGTTTAGTTTAGCTTGGTTTAGTTTGTTTAATTTTAGTTTATCATTACTGTTTGCATTTTTTTCATTAATGCTTGCTCATCTTGCACAGAAAACTGTGCATTAACGGGTAAATACCACCAGTTCTCTTGCGCGAAGGCTTGGCATTTTACCGCATCTTTCTCGGTCATTAATAGCGGTAAATCTATTTTAAATTGATTAAAGTCATCAACAGTGAAATCTTTGTGATCAATAAAGCCTTGTTGCTTTACTAAATTAAAACCCAATATTTGTAAGGTATCGAAAAAGCGCTGAGGGTCGCCAATTCCTGCAATGGCATTAACGGTTTGCCACTGCTTAAGAAAATTAACTAGTGATGATTTTTCGCCTGTTTTTAACTGAATAAGTTCACTGGCTGCTAATGTCATTAGCAACGACTTATCTTTCAATACTTCATGATTACTAGGCTTACCCCCATTATAGATAACTAAATCTGCTTGTTGCAAACGCCAAGCCCCTTCTCGCAAAGGTCCCGCGGGGAGTAACAAACCATTGCCAAAAAGACGTTTAGCATCAATAACTACAAGTTCTAAGTCACGTTGTAAGCGATAATGCTGTAGTCCATCATCACTTATAATGATATTACAACCTTGATCAATTAACATTTTTGCATTGGCAACACGATCAGCACCAACAACGACAGGCACATGACAGCGCTGATAAATTAAAATAGGCTCATCACCTGCTAGAGTACTCGTGCTACTTTCATCAAGTAAATAAGGATATATTTCAGCAGTACCGCCATAACCACGAGAAATAACGCCGGGTTTAAGCCCCAACGTTTTAGTTAGTTCAACTAAATGCACTACAACAGGCGTTTTACCATTACCGCCTATACCAATGTTGCCAACAACAATAACCGGTTTATCAATTTGATAAGATTTCAGCAAACCCAAGCTAAAAGCTAACCTTCTTGCAGAGCTAAGTAAATAAAACAAACCAGTAAATGGCAATAATAATGGTACTAACCAATATTTTGCTCGGTGTTTGTTAAACCATACTTTTTCAATTAAGCGCACACTAACTCCACATTAACTTCATAAGGTTAGGACTCAAATTGAAAACTATGCAATTGGGCATATGCGCCTTTTTTATCAAGCAAAGACTGGTGATTGCCTTGTTCTACAATTTTCCCTTGATCCATCACAATGATTTTGTCAGCACTTTCTATAGTAGATAATCGATGAGCAATAACAATTGAAGTACGATTGCGTTGTAAGGTTTGCAATGCATCTTGTATATGACGCTCAGACTCGGTATCTAAAGCGCTGGTAGCTTCATCCAAAATAAGAAATGGTGCATCACAAAGTAGTGCCCGAGCAATAGCAACGCGCTGCCTTTGTCCACCAGAAAGCATCGCGCCATTCTCACCAACGTTAGTATCTAAACCTTGGGACATATTCTCAGCAAATTCCATTACATGAGCACTTTTAGCTGCGGCAATAATTTCATCCACCGTTGCATCAGGTTTACCGTAAGCAATGTTATTAGCCAAAGTATCATTAAACAATACAACCTGCTGAGAAACATAAGCAAACTGTTGACGTAAGTCTTTAAGATGATACTGCTCAATATTAATATCATCAATGAGTACTTGACCTTGGCTGACATCGTAAAAACGTAGCAGCATAGCACTGGCCGTTGATTTACCACTACCTGAACGCCCGACTAAAGCGAGCGTTTCACCAGGGTTTAACTCAAATGATACGTCTTCAAGTACCCAGTTGTTGTCATTGCCATTACTAGCATTGTAATCGTAAGCAAAATTAACGTTTTTAAAAGCAATTTTCCCTTGGGCTTTATCAAGGTGCTTAGTACCAGTATCTTTTTCTTTATTTTGATCTAATACAGCAAAAATACTAACACAAGCTGCCATACCTTTTTGAAATTCGCTATTAACATTGGTCAGCATTTTCAATGGCCTTAATAACATGGTCATGTAAGTGATAACACTAACAAAGCTACCGGCAGAAATGCTTTCTCGTAAGCTGTCGGTATTAACCGCATAAAATACGAAAGCTAGTGCAAAAGAAGCAATAATTTGAATAACAGGAACACTACCCGCTTTGGTCGCAACCAATTTCATTCTCTGTTGACGATTGCGCTTATTGATTTGTTCGAAACGACTAAATTCTTTTTCTTGCCCACCAAAAGTCAGCACCACTTTATGACCATTAAAGGTTTGCTCTGCTGCGGTTGTTACTTCGCCCATTGCCCCTTGAATATTTTTACTTACTTTACGAAAGCGTTTCGAGACAATATTAACGATAATGGCAATAAACGGCGTGATCAGTAAAAAAATTAGTGATAATTGCCAACTGATATAAAACATTAAACCAATTAAACCAATAACAAGTGCACCTTGTTGAACAATGACCAGAATTGATTTACTGACCGAATTTAAAACTTGCTCGGTATCAAAGGTCAATTTAGAAATTAATCCGCCGGTAGATTCTTTATCATGAAATGCTACAGGCATTCCCATAATATGCTCAAAAAGATTCTGCTTTACATCAGTGACTACATGATTTCCCACCCAGGCTAAACAGTAATTACCAACAAAGTGAAAAAGCCCCCGAAAAATGAATGCCACCACAATAAATACCGGTGCCCATTTCATAAAATCAGGATTAGCCCCTCCCAAACCTTCATCAATTAAGGGCTGAAGTTTTGACAAGAAATAAACATCAATAGTTGCGTAGCCCAACATACCAACAATAGCGCCAACAAAACCTAACTTATAAGGTTTAGCATAACTAAGTAGGCGTTTGAAGTTTTGCCAGGTTGTGGCTGTTAAAGGTGTAGGCATGGGAGAAATATACTCACTGCATCTTGATGTTATTACAATGATTTGATTTTAACGTGATTCCATTCAACAACCAACTTTTTCTCTGGGTAATATTTAGTTCGCAAACCAAAAGGGCCATAAATTGTTATGGTAAGTATATTTAGTGATACCCTTTTCAGAAAAATTTAAAATAATTTGACCTGATTCAGCGGTATTCACCAGTTGAATATTTTTTTCTTGGTAACGTTTAGTAACATCAAAAACAGGCATATGCCAACGATTTAAAAAACCTGCACTAACAACGGCAAACTTAGGTTTTAATTGCGAAATAAAAACCTCACTTGATGACGTTTTCGAACCATGATGTGGCACAATTAAAACATCTGCTCGTAACTTTGGATACTGCTTAATTAACTTACTTTCAACTCGTTTAGAAATATCTCCTGTTAACAAAACTTTGTGCTTTTTTTCCGTTATAAGCAATACGCAAGAGTCGTCATTTTCTTTAGATACCGCTTTTTCAGGCCATAACACTTCAAAAGTTATTCCTTGCCAATCAAGTGACTCTCCTTGCAAGCACGTACTGCTCGTTTTTTCATTTTTGTTATTATAAAGAAGCTCTTTAATAACTATTGATTGCTGTAAAACCGCTAAACCACCTGCATGGTCATTATCACTGTGACTAATAATTACTTTGTCTAACTGTTGTATTCCTGAATGTTGTAAGTAAGGAAGCACAACCGCCTCAATCATATTAAAGCCACTTTCATATGAGGCGCCAGTATCATATAAAATAGCCTTATTTTCACGCTGAATTAAGACTGAAAGACCTTGCCCTACATCGAAAACCACAAGTTGCCAATTGTTAAGCTTTTTATCAGATTGCTCTCCTAATGCTAGTACAGCCAATATAGCGACTGAACAGCAAAATGTTGTAGCCATTATTTTATAACGAAAGCTCGGTTTTGGCTGAAAAAATAAAAATACAACACTAAGTAAGCCACCTAAAACTAGCAACTGAACATTTATGCTGGAAAGCGTTATTATCGCCCATGATTTAGCTGACAAATAGGTTAGGTAATGCCATAGAAGTTGTACTGACTCTAAGCTGAGCATAATAAAAACCTGAGACAAAGTTTCTGATATTGGCATCAAAAGCACTGACAATAAACACAATGGAATGCTCAAAAAACTCATCCATGGCACTGCTATAATATTAGCGAATAAAGCGATCACTGATATTTGTTGAAAAAAAACCGCACTAATGGGTATTAACATTAAGGTTAAACTTAACTGAATAATAATTAAACCTTTGATGAAACGCCATAATTTATGGCCTGTCGAAAGCATTTTGTTAAACCGCCATAGCGTAAGAAAAATAATAGTAACCGCATAAACTGATAACCAAAAACTTGCCGTAAATAAACTAAAAGGAGTTGTTAGTGTTATCACAAACAAAGTCAGCAATAACCAGCGTGTTATTGATAATTTAATAGCTAATAAACGCACACTCCAGTAAATACATAACATCACCAAAGCACGTACAGTCGGTAAAGAAAAACCAGCTAAATATCCGTAACTAGCCGCTGCCACCATGCTTAGCCCGATAGCATAGTAACGTGTATTAATTGTTTGATGCCTGTGGCTGTTAACGAAAAAACTCAATGGTAGAGCACGAATCACTAACATAACGATAAAAAAGCACCCTGTGGCCACCAAGCCGATATGCAAACCAGAAATTGCTATGAGGTGACCTGTGCCTGTTCTTTGTAATACTTGCCATAAGTTTTGTTTCAGCTCTGTACGAGAGCCAAAGCCTAACGCCAATAATAGGGGAGACAATTCATGCTCTGGCCTATAATTTGATAAGAGCTTCTTGTAATCACTAAAGAGTTGCTGACGTAGAGTATTTTCAAGAGTCAGAAGCTGATTATCTTTATCATTAACAACATAACCCGTGGCACTTATACTTTTAGCATTGAGCCATGTTTGATAATTAAAACTCCCTAGATTTGCCAAGCCATGAGCAGGCTTAAATTTCACTTTTAGGCTAACTGTTTGTCCTTGTTGCAAAGGTAAGGTGGCATTTTTCCAACTGAAACGTAACTGTATAGCCTTATTTAATTGAATATTGTTAATGTGAGTAACTTTAACGTTGAAACGTAAGCGACGGTGAACTATTGATTTTTCACTTGAATGTGCTTCGCTATTATTTGGAGGTGTATGTAAACTAAGTATTTTCCCTTGTACCCATTGCGTTTTAGTTGATAGTTCAATGACTTTTAAATTATTTTCTTGCCATAAGTGCTGAAAATTAAACGCATTAAATAACATCCAGCTCGCACCTAACAATAAACCAGAGCTTAATCGCAAGGGCTTAAATGACTTATTTAAATTAAAAGGATAGTTAAAAGGGAAGTAATAAAAGATGATAAAAAGCAATAGAAGTGAAAATAGCACAAAAACATCTGGCACTACCGGCAAAAATAATGAGAATATAGCACCAAGAAAAAAACTAGCTAGCCACCAATCCATAGTGAATGAAATACTTCCTGTATTATTTGCTGTATTGTTTAAGGCATCAGCTTAACTTAATAAACTTAAATAAAAACCTAAATATAATAGTAAGTATATGCCAAAAAAAATAATTAAGCGCTTAATGCCAGATCATCAAAGTATTAAAGACAATAAACACTTAAAAATTTTTGGTAACTTGTTACACAACCCTCACTTATGGCATATGAATCGTCATTCAGTTGCAAAAGCTTTTGCTGTTGGATTGTTTTTTGCTTTTATTCCGGTTCCTTTTCAAATGATTTTAGCGGCAGGCACAGCTATTTTAGTACACTCTAACCTGCCCCTTTCAATTGCATTGGTATGGCTGACAAACCCACTCACCATGCCAGCTATATTTTATAGCTGTTATTTTGTTGGAACGTGGATAATTGGAGCCCCAGCACAAGAATTTAACTTTGAAGCGAGCTGGCAATGGGTAGTCGATAGTTTGTCAACCATAGGGCCAGCATTTTTGCTAGGTTGTGGGGTTTTAGCAGTAATATTTTCCATACTTGGATATTTAGGCATTCAAGCTTTATGGCGCTACAGCGTAATTAAAGCATGGCAAAAGCGTAAAACTAGGTAGTAATTCAAGTAGGGCGATATTTACTTGCTTTCAGGGCGAGTAATTGAAAAATGCTGATACGCTCTATCCGTTGCAATTCTTCCACGAGGCGTTCGCTGTAAAAATCCCTGCTGAATTAAGAACGGCTCTAGTACGTCTTCTATAGTTTCTCGCTCTTCACCAATGGCTGCAGCAACATTATCAAGACCAACGGGGCCACCCATAAATTTATCAATAATGGCATGCAGTAGTTTTCTATCCATAATGTCAAAACCTTCATTATCAACTTCTAGCATATCAAGGGCTGCAGCGGCTGTTTCCTGGTTTACCAATCCATGAGTTTTAATATCCGCATAATCACGCACACGGCGTAATAACCGGTTAGCTATACGTGGTGTGCCACGAGAGCGGCGAGCGACTTCAAAGGCGCCTTGTTCATCAATATTTAGGTTTAAAAAGTGAGCTGAACGTTTAACAATTGACGTTAAGTCTTGCACGTTATAAAACTCTAAACGCTGAACAATACCGAATCGGTCTCTAAGCGGAGAAGTTAACGCACCTGCTCGGGTAGTTGCGCCAATTAAAGTAAAAGGAGGTAAATCTAATTTGATTGATCGAGCAGCTGGCCCCTCGCCAATCATAATATCAAGTTGATAATCTTCCATTGCTGGATAGAGTATTTCTTCAACCACAGGGCTTAAACGATGAATTTCATCAATAAATAAAATATCGTTCTCTTCCAAGTTGGTTAGCAGCGCGGCTAAATCGCCCGCTTTTTCTAAAACGGGTCCCGAAGTGGTGCGAATATTAACACCCATTTCATTCGCAACAATATTAGCAAGCGTTGTTTTACCTAAACCCGGAGGGCCAAAAATAAGTAAATGATCAAGTGGCTCACCACGTTTTTTTGCAGCAGGTATAAAGATTTCCATCTGCGCTTTTACGTGAGCTTGTCCCGTGTAATCAGCTAACATTTTAGGACGAATAGCGCGATCAACGCCTTCATCTTCAATGGTGGCTACTGGCTCAATTAAGCGATCTGCTTCTATCATTATTATTCCTGAGTGTATTTTACTTTATTGTTATAGCATCGACTTTAAAGAGAGCCTAATGATGTCTTCGCTCGACATACCCTCAGAATAAACTAGCTTAACAGCCTTGTCTGCTTGTGCTTGTTTGTAGCCTAATGAAATAAGCGCATTAGTAGCATCACCTTTATTATTGCGAAAAGGGTCATTAAACCCATTAACAAAAGTTTGCTCTGTACTTAATTGCACAGGCATAGCGTCAGTTGCTGGCGTTAATGAGGTGATTTGCCAATCTTTTAAGCGATCACGCATTTCAATCAACAACCGCTCAGCAGTTTTTTTTCCTACTCCTGGAATTTTTACAATACCTGAAACATCATCATGTGCAACACAACTAACAAATTGATCCGCTGACATTGCCGACAATACCGCCAAAGCTAACTTAGGGCCAACACCATTCACTTTAATCAATAAACGAAATAACTTACGTTCAGTGGTATTAGCAAAACCATATAACAATTGTGCATCTTCACGAACAACAAAGTGAGTATAGATAACAGCTTGCTCATTAAGCTCTGGCAGTGCGTAAATACTTGTCATTGGCATAGTTACCTCATAGCCAACACCAGCACACTCAATAAGGATTTCAGGGGGGAACTTTTCAGCTAAAGTGCCAGATAAACGACCGATCACGAGAAATACCTAATAATTATTCTTAATTGGTAAAATCATACCACTAGATATTTATACAGTAAAGAGCAGTTTTAAGTTACAAGTTAAAAGTTACGAAAACAGCAGAGTATGTAAAAAGACTTGGTTAGCACAAATATCAGCTCACACTCAGAACAACTCGTAACTCGATACTCGTAACTGTGAATTACCTTAGTCTTCCTCGCACTGTCTTTCGTGCTTGCCCGGCAAGCTTTTCTAAGCTTTGATGACTATTGGCATGGCATAGAGCCACAGCAAGGGCATCAGCAGCATCGGCTTGAGGAGTGCCTGGTAATTTAAGAATAGTTTTAACCATGTGTTGAACTTGTGCTTTATCTGCGCCACCAGTACCAACTACAGCTTGCTTAATTTGCCGAGCGGAGTACTCAGCAATAACCAAGTCGTTATTAGTAGCTGCAACAATAGCCGCACCGCGTGCTTGACCAAGTTTTAACGCAGAATCAGGATTTTTTGCCATAAATACTTGTTCAATCGCGAACATATCTGGCTTGAATTGCATAATGATTTCAGAAACACCAGAAAAAATGGTTTGTAAGCGAGAACCAAGATCTTCACCTTGGCTAAGCGCCTTGATGCAACCACTACCTAGATAGGTATAGGAGCGACCTTGATGTTTAATAACCCCGTAGCCAGTGAAGCGCGATCCGGGGTCTATACCAAGAATAATTGACATCGTAAGTGACGAGTAATTAGCTTCGAGTTGCGAAGAGAAACCAAATATGTCGCTGGCTTCTCCTGCTGCTCGTAACTATTTACTCGCTTCTTCTTTAATTATAGCAACACCCAATTCAGCTAACTGAGCTGGATTCGCATTACCAGGGGCATTAGTTAACGGACAAGCCGCAGTGGTGGTTTTAGGGAAAGCCATCACTTCACGAATTGAACTAGCGCCTGTCATTAACATCACTAAACGATCAAGACCAAAGGCTAACCCAGCATGCGGAGGAGCACCATACTGCAGAGCTTCAAGTAAGAAACCAAATTTTTCTTGCGCTTCTTCGTCATCAATACCTAAAATTCTAAAAGCGGCTGATTGCATATCCTGATTGTGAATACGTACTGAGCCACCACCTAATTCACAACCATTTAAGACCATATCGTAAGCATCAGATAATGCGCCTAGAGGGTTAGCTTCTAGTTGCTCTGGAGTTAAGTCGGTTGGAGCAGTGAATGGGTGATGAAGCGCATGCATGCGACCATCAATTTCCTCAAACATTGGGAAATCAACAACCCATAATGGTTTCCAATCACCTTCAAGTAACGCTAGATCTTCACCTAACTTCAAACGCAATGCGCCAAGTGATTCAGTCACTACGTTATAAGTGTCTGAGCCGAAGAATATAATATCACCCGTGTTAGCTTTTACACGTTCAAGTAACGCTTTTGCTGCCTCTGCTGATAAGAATTTCAAAATAGGAGACTGTAAGCCATCAAGCCCTGTGGCTAACGCCGCTTCAATATCATTAACTTTCATCCATGGCATACCTTTAGCGCCATAAATGCCGACAAACTTGGTTAGATCATCGATGCCTTTTCTTGAGAATTTTGCTGCGCCACCTGGCACACAAATTACCGCTACACGACCTTTCTCATCATTTGCTGGCCCTGAGAATACTTTAAATTCAACGTCTTTTAATAAATCAGCAACATCAACTAATTCTAGCGGGTTACGTAGGTCTGGTTTATCTGAGCCAAATCGCGCCATCGCTTCAGAAAATGGCATGCGAGGAAAATCGCCCAAATCAACATCTAACATTTCTTTGAATAGTTCGCGAATCATAGTTTCAGTCACTTCCATGACTTGGTCACTAGACATAAATGAAGTTTCAATATCTATTTGAGTAAATTCAGGTTGTCTATCCGCTCTTAAGTCTTCATCACGGAAACATTTAACGATTTGATAATAACGTTCCATGCCTGACATCATCAGCAATTGCTTAAATAACTGCGGCGACTGTGGCAAAGCAAAGAATTTTCCGCTATGAGTACGGCTTGGAACCAAGTAATCACGTGCACCTTCTGGTGTTGCTGCGGTTAACATCGGTGTTTCAATATCTAAAAAACCTAAGGCTTCTAACGAGCTACGCACTTTTGACGTTACTTTTGCACGAAAGCGCATACGTTCAGTCATTTCAACGCGACGTAAATCAAGATAACGATATTTTAAACGTTGCTCTTCTGAGTTATTTTGGTTTGAATCAAGTGGTAAAGGTGCTGATTTATTTAAAATAGTAAGCTCTAAACCTAATATTTCAATAGCGCCGGTTTTCATATCTTTATTTACTTGACCTTCAGGACGAGCACGTACTTTGCCTTTTAATTGAACACAAAATTCATTTCGCAACGTGTTAGCAGTGGCAAGTACATCAGGTAAATCAGGATCATAAACCACTTGCACTAATCCTTCACGATCACGAAGATCTAAAAAGATAACTGCACCTAAGTCACGACGACGGTTTACCCAGCCACAAAGAGTGACCTCTTGACCAATATGAGATTCATTAACCTCACCACAATAAAGACTACGCATAGTTTTTGCCTTGATAATAATGTGAACTGCTGCTTGCACGTACTTAATTTTAATACTAAGGCAAGCTTATAAATGCCGCATATTATAAAGCAAAGATTATTAAAGTCACCCTAACACGGGGTGATTATTTTCATTAACCTCAGTTGACATTATGTAATGATTTTTTCCTGCTGCTTTCACTTGATACATTAATGTATCTGCTTCTTTCAATAAGTCTGTATCCGTTATGCCGTCACTTGGATACATAGCAACGCCAATACTGCAACCTATTTGCACTGTAGTTGAAGATAATTCAAAAGGAGATTGTATCAATTGCAGCACTTTTTCAGCGACAAAACTTGCTTCATTATTATGGTGCAGCCCTGTTAATAAGAGAACAAACTCATCACCACCAAAACGTACGACAGTATCTGATTTGCGCACGCAAGACTGCAGCCGCTTGGCCACAAGTAACAGTAGTTCATCACCCACATCATGCCCATGAGTGTCATTTACAATTTTAAAACCATCTAAATCAAGAAACAACACAGACATTAGCAAAGATTGCCTTTGATGAAATTCAATGGCGGTATTTATTCTATCTTTTAACAACACTCTATTAGCTAACCCCGTTAAATCATCGTGGGTTGCCATATATTTCATTTTTTCCTCAAGCTGTTTTCTATGGGTGACTTCTGCCTTTAAACGCCGATTCCACATAATAATAATGCTCAGTATTATAAGAATAAGTAAAGCAAATTGCGCTGCTACTCGCATTACTACCGCTTTATCAAGGCCCGTATTTATATCTATACTAAACCATTTATCATGGATATCATTTTTCTCTTGAGCACTAATACTTGCTAAACCTTTCTCTAAAATACTCTTTAATAAGGAGTTGTTTTTTTGAACACCAAAATGACTTTGCCCCATAGGCATGTTTTCAATAACAGAAATAGACAAGCTGACTAAACTTTCCTGTTTTAATAATTGCGTTGCTGAAGAAATCGTTTCGATTAACCCCTCTACTTTCCCTTGCTGAATTGCAATTAAGCCCTCTTGTCTATCATTAACAATATTTAAGGTTATTTGGGGGTAGTTATCTCTCAAAAAACCCGCTAAATAATAACCTTTAACAATCGCTAATTGTTTACCATAAAAGCTATTCAATTTCGATTGTCTACCAAGATGTTGCTGATGCAGTATCACCCAAGGTGTTTGCCAATATGCTTTAGTGAACAAGAATTTTTCTCTACGCTTCTCTGTTGGTACGATACTAGTAATCATATCAATATTACCCGCTAACATGCTTTGGTAAAGTTGATGCCACGCATCAAAACCTTGGTAGTTAAAATTCAACCCTGTTCTCTTACTAATTAAATTTATGAAGTCTTTATCTATGCCATCAAACACCCCTTGCTCATTATAAAATGCTATTGGTGCTAATGAATTAAGCACTCCCACTTTAATTTCTGTATTGTTTGAAATAAAATCTTCTTCTTGTTCATTTAAAACTACTTTTACTAACAAGCTTCTATAATAAGAATTTTCGTCTCTAAGCCAGCGCTCTTCTAAGTTAACTAGCTCTTTTAGTTCTATTTGTTCAAAACCTTCATTAATAGTTTTTATTAACTGATGGTTACTTTTATCTAGCAATGAAGCTAATTTAGTAGTAAAAATTGGTAAATCAAGCAGATAAAAAGCTGACTGTAAATTAGCTTGAGTTAAACGAACATTCATTGTGTCTATTGAAGAAATCATTGCATCTATTTCACCAAGTTCAGCCGCTTGAATCAAAGCATTAACAGTAGGGAAATAACGTACATTTAACGTCGGATATTGTGCTATGACTTGTTTTCTAAAGGGGGAACTTTGCCAAACACCCACAATACTTTTAGCAATTTCTTTTATTGATTTATCGTTATTGTCAAAAAAATCTATCGATTTAATTCCTTTTAACCTATTAGAAACATAAACCTTGGCATGAGGGCTATAAATAGGGGAAGCTAATGAAAATTTGTCTGAATTTAGCCACTCTTCTGGGTAACCTAGTAGAACATCTACATTTTGTTGATTTACTAAAGCTAAACCATCGATAATATCTCTAGCAATAAACTCAACTTTCTGGCCACTTTTCTTTGCCCATAAACGCCAAAAATCAATTAACAAACCTTGTGGACTGCCCGTTGGTGAAAGTGCGGAGTAAGGGGGATATTTAGGTGAAAAAGCGATCAATATACTATCACGTTTTTTATCTATCCCTAACCATTTACGCTCAATTACTGAACGTTCATTAGCACTTATTTTTGCCAAACCTTCGTTAATAAAAGCATGTAAAGCCTCATTATTATTAGCTACGGCAACACCATAATCAGCTTGTTGATAACGCAACCGCTTGTATGGTGGATACATATCACGTAATTGTTGATAATTTTGGTAATTACTGGAAAGTTTTTCTAATCCAGCAAAAATCAAGATCTCTTTATTTAATGCAGCTTTATATAATTCGTGTCTACTGGTATACAGTTTTTGTTTTAAATAAGGAAATTTCTTTTTTAGCATTTCAATATGTGCTGAGCCTTCAACAATACCAATTAAGTAAGGTTTTAGTTCGCTCAAATCTTCAATATTGACTAAATCAACATTGACATATAAGTGACTATATAAGGGAAATAACGATTCAGAAAAAGTAAACCGATCTTCTCTACTTTGAAGAATAGACAAACCGGCATGAATATCAACTTCACCACTGGCAACTTGTTTTAATGTTTCAAGCCAAGGAAGCGTTACAAATTTAACTTCTACTTGTTGTTTTTTTGCCCACAGAAGCCAAAAATCAGCCATTAAACCGTCTGCCTTCCCTTGATCATCAAGAAAATGGTAGGGATAGGATGTTTTATTTATTGCAATGGTTAACGGTGAGTTAAGTCGTTGCTTATCTGCAGGTTGCTCAAAAGCCGCCAAGCTAAAACTAGCAATTATAAAAATTAAGCTTAAAAAGAATAATTTACAGAAAGATTTTAACAAAGCTTCTCTCAAAATTTTTTTTTTACTATTTGAATGTAGATTTGATTATATATTTGCTTATATATCGAATAAATATCGGTTAAAATAAAACAAACCGATACAACAATGAAAACCATGCACTCTTCTGATACCAACTTAACTAATACCGACTTGATATACTCAAACCCTCAAGCTCAAGTTAAAGACTTTGCTTTCGATGCTCAAGTTGTGGAAGTTTTCCCTGATATGATCACTCGTTCCGTGCCTGGCTATAATACTATTATTGACACAATTGGTCGTCTTAGCCAACGCTTTGTGCAAAAAAACACCTTTATATATGATTTAGGTTGCTCATTAGGCGCTGCAACTTTAGCGATGCGAAAGAGTTTAAATGACAAACAATGTAAAATTATTGCTGTCGATAATTCATCAGCAATGGTTGAACGTTGTAAAATGCATATTAACGCTTTTAAAGGCGAAACTCCGGTGGATGTTATTGAAGCAAATATTCAAGATGTGAAAATTGAAAATGCTTCCATGGTAGTACTTAATTTCACTTTACAGTTTGTTGATAAAGCAGAGCGCCAATCCCTAATAAATAATATAGCGAGTGGTATCAATAAAGGAGGGATTTTGGTCATTTCAGAAAAGACATCTCATGGTGATTCAATAATTGATGAGCACTTAATCGACTTACACCACGACTTTAAACGTGCAAATGGTTACAGTGAGCTAGAAGTAGCACAAAAACGTACCGCACTAGAGAACGTAATGCGAATCGACTCTGTAGAGCAACATATAGCGCGTTTAAAGAGCGCTGGTTTTAGCCATGTTTCCCCCTGGTTTCAGTGCTTTAATTTTATTTCTTTTATCGCAATAAAATAAGCGAGCAACGAACACATTATCACCAATTAAAAAACAATCTATGACAAATTTTAGTAAGTTCTATCAACAAATTGCTACCAACCGTCTAAGTCACTGGTTAAATACTTTGCCAGCACAGCTTGACCATTGGCAGAAAAATAATCTACACGGTGAATATAAACACTGGCAGAAAACCTTAGATGCATTGCCTAAAGCACAACCATTCGACATTGATTTAACCAATAGTGTCACCGTTGGCAGTAAAGGTGATTTAAATGATGGTGAACAAAAGCGCTTAGAAAACCTGATGAAAAAATTTAAACCTTGGCGCAAGGGCCCATATCATATTCATGGCTTACATATAGATACTGAATGGCGAAGTGATTTTAAATGGGACAGGTTAGTTGAGCACATTGGCGATTTATCAGATAAATATGTATTAGATATTGGCTGTGGCAGTGGTTATCATTTATGGCGAATGCGCGGTGCAGGAGCTAAATTTGTTGTAGGTATTGACCCAACTCAACTTTTCTTAATGCAATTTAATGCTGTGCAGCATTTTATTGAAGATGAAACCGTTAATTTACTACCTTTAGGTGTTGAACAGTTGCCCGAACTAGCGTCTTTTGACACCGTTTTTGCTATGGGCGTTTTATACCATCGTCGCTCTCCTATAGATTTTCTGTATCAATTAAAAGCGCAATTAGTAAAAGGTGGTGAGTTAGTGCTAGAAACCTTAATTGTAGATGGCGATGAAAATACCGTATTAGTGCCAGGTGAGCGCTATGCAAAAATGCGTAATGTTTGGTTTTTACCAAGCGCTAAAGCAATGTGCGCTTGGTTAGAGCGTTGTGGTTTCAGTAATATTCGCGTGGTAAATACCGATATTACTGCGCTAGATGAACAAAGAAAAACAGACTGGATAGATACAGAGTCATTATCTGACTTTTTAGATCCAAAAGATAATAGCAAAACTATCGAGGGTTACCCTGCTCCGCAACGAGCAATTTTTATTGCAAATAAATGATAATAATATTCAAACTTAACTATCATTCAAGATAGCTATCAATAATTTTTTGATAACTACCGTCAGCTACAATTTCATTAATACCTTGATCAAACTGTTGACATAATTCTTTATTTTTAAAACCTGCGGTATAAACTCTTGGCTTGAATAAAAAATGTATTTTATATTTTTTATTCAAGGTTTTATTACTTGAGTTTTCATGACGCTTATTAGCTAATAAATGTTTAAAAATATTTATATCCATTACCAAAACATCAACTCGACCAGAATATAGCAATGATATTTGGCTTGTTTGATCTGCTAATTCAATATAACTAGCTGAGTTTTTAAAAGTAGCACTATACTTCTCACCTAAAAACCTAGTCGCATTTTGAAAGGCTGCCACTTTTAAATTAGCCAAACCGTCAATGCTGTTAATATTTAGTGCTGAATCTGCAAGAGTAACAGCTACATTTTGATAGATAATATATGGCTTTGATAAACAAATACCATTTTCTTTTTCATGTTCACTTAACGTAATAATCCCATCAAAATCTCGACTATGAAAAACATCCAAATGACTACCCAATGGTAAATAGGTAAAATGAACAAACTTATCACTTTTTTCAAATGCCGTTTCTATAATTTCAATTTGCATTCCTTTATCTTCATTAGCAATCACAAAAGGCGGTTTTGATAAACCGGCAAGCATTTCAATAGGTTTGTCATCAGCCCAAAGAACCTTAGACTGTAAAAAAATGAAAACGACTAGGATAAAAGAAATTGATTTCACTAAAAAATTCAAGAAATTTACTCTATAAATAAAGACTGATTGCTACTATTAATTATTCGCTATAATATCAATTTATAAGATGTTATTCATTATAAATAAAGGGACACATAACAAATGAGTGAAGTTTGGCTTGAGAGACGGTTAAAGAAAGTATCTAAAAGACAACATGATCATCGTGACCCTTTTCAACGAGACCGAGCCAGAATTCTACATTCTGCAGCTTTTAGACGCTTACAATCAAAAACTCAAGTTATGGGTAGTGGGCAAAGTGATTTTTATCGCACACGTTTAACGCACTCACTTGAAGCGGCTCAAATAGGCTCAGGCATTACCGCGCAACTTCGTTGTAAGTATCCACAATTATGCCAAGAGATGTTTCCTGTAACCGACAGTTTAATTGAGGCAATTTGCTTAGCTCACGACATTGGTCATCCTCCCTTTGGCCACGGCGGGGAAGTTGCTTTACATTATATGATGCGTGAGCATGGAGGTTTTGAAGGTAATGGACAAACATTTAGAATTGTTGCCCGTTTAGAACCCTTTAGCGAACACCATGGTATGAACTTAAGCCGTAGAACATTATTAGGCTTAATGAAATATCCACAAACATTAGAGCAATTGAGCAACTCAACTAACAATTCAGATATTGATAATTTCAGACAACTTAAAGCAAGTCAGTGGCACCCGCCTAAAGGTTTATACCATGACGATAAAGATATAATTAATTGGCTATTAAACCCTTTATCTCCAACAGACCGAGAACTATTTCAATATATTCATATTAAAAAAAATGGTCATAACAAAACTCTATTCAAATCATTAGACTGTTCCATTATGGAGCTAGCTGATGATATTGCTTATGGCATTCATGATCTTGAAGATGCCATTGTAACCGGTGTAGTCAACCAACACGATTTCGACGCTCAGGTCATTAAAAAGCTAATAGTATTAGATGATTCTTGGCTCTCACAATACTGCCAATCATTAACAAGTAAACTATTTAGTGAGCAACACTATTTGCAAAAAGATGCCATTGGTGGCTTAGTGAACTATCTAATAACAGCAATTGAATTGACAGATTTAAACGAGCGCGATAGCGACGTTGACTTTGAAGAGCCATTATTACGATATAATGCGACATTACCTAATGTCACCATGCAAGTACTGCAAATTTTCAAAGACTTTGTGTATAATTTTGTAATAAAACAAACAAGTATTCAAAGACTTGAATATAGAGGTCAGCAAATAGTAATGGAATTATTTGAAGCATTATCTTCTGATCCATTAAGGTTATTACCAAAGAATAGCGCTAAACGTTGGCAACAAGCCGTAGATAATGATGAGAATGCATATCGAGTGATTGCTGATTACATTGCAGGCATGACAGACGAGTATGCAACCAGATTATACCAAGCTTTGTTTATGCCTAACGCTAACACAAGTTATCATTTAAGTTAAAAAACTAACAGGGTCAACCCATTTTCTATTAAAAATAACAGTCTGTCATAGTGCTAACAAGGAGCCTAACAAGCTATGCTAGCAAAAATAGATTTAAACTATTTATTAACAACCACTACATTGTTTCGCTTTTCTTTTGCCAAATACAGCGCTTTATCGGCTTCAATATAAAGCTGCTGTTCATCAAGTTGTGAGTCACTGTCAATAACGCAAGAACCAAAAGACATGGTTAAATATTCACTTACCGAACTTTGCGAGTGCTCAATTTTTATGGATTCAATGGCCATTCTAATTTCATTTAGAAATTGCTCTGTTTTTTTCTTATCTACATTTGAAAAGATAATGGCAAATTCTTCACCACCAATTCGAAAAGCGAAATCATTAGGGCGCTTGATAAAAGATAATATCGTTTCAGAGACTTTTTGTAGTGCAATATCACCTTGAGGATGGCCATAAAAATCATTATATTTTTTGAAAAAATCAATATCTAAAATAGCTAAACTAAAGTTATGACCATTACGTTTGGCCACCCGCATTTCTTGAATTATGCACTCATCATATCGACGTCTATTTAGCAGTGAAGTTAGTTTATCAACACCTGATAATTTTTTATTGGTAATACTGACCAAAATATTTGTAAATTCATTTACAACAAAGTTTTGATCATAATTGGGTAAAATTGTTGATTTAGCCCATTCTATATTGCCTTGATGATCAAAATGTTTTATTTCTCCTTTCCACTCTTTACCTGTTTGTATTGAACTGAGAATTTCCTCTTCGAGTTGTTCAGAGTCATCGGAATTATCAAAGAAGTGACTTGGCTTACCGATTAAATCTTTCTTTCTACTGCCTAAAAACCGGCATAATGCACTACTAACATCTTTAATAACGGCATCTTGGTCTAAGGTGGCTAACATGATATTTTGATCTATTAAGTGAGTTCTGTAACTTCTATCTTTTTGTGCCTGGGCCAAATTCTTTTTGATATAGATGGCAAAAACAATAACCAAAGCAAGTGCTAAAAAGGAAAAACTAGAATTGGTGATCATCAATTGTTCTTTATTAATGATTGAACGGCTATGAAACTGTTGCCCTTTTTTTAAGGCAAAGCTGACTAAATCTTCAACCAACAAATTTAAATTAGCAACATGAATTGTTTCTTTACTTTTCATGATAGCCACTGCTTGTTCAGTATCTTTTTCTTGGACTAATTTGATAACTTCATTGCGAATGACTTGCCAATCAATAAATGCCCGATAAGTTCTATTGAGTTGCGATTTATCACCTAAAAATCGCTCGAATATAACATCAAACTCTTTTAACGCTTCATTCTCATGAGCAGCGACCTGCTTCACCGCGAGCGAGAATTCTTTGTCATTGTTAGCCAAGACCACATCTTTCATATAACGATGAATAGAAGCTAAGTGAAATTTTATATTTTTGGCGGCATTAGAAACCGCAAAGGGATGTTGATAGAGGTCGTCGGTGTCTTGAGATATTTTAGATAATTGCCAGTGAGAATTAAGGCTCAAGCAAATAACAACGACAATGATTGAGATGAAACCGATAGATATTTTTCTTCTTTCTAACATAGGAAATACTACTTATTATTTAAACTTTTTTACTTTCGTTAACATCCCTATTTTAAATGATTTGCCTCAACAGACTGAGTAATGATTATACCCTGACAATTTTGGTAAACTTTGTATTAAATCAAAAAACTTAAGTAAATGAATGCTTAGTAATATTAACTAACACCTTTTTGATATAAAGCACATTGCGCTCCAGCGGGATCTTTAATCACTACATAATGATCATCGCCAATAGTCTTAATTTTTGTCACTAAACTACCGCCCATAAAATGAACACTCTCAACAGCGGCATCAATATCTTTCACTATAAAATATGGTAACCACATAGTAGGCATATCAGCATTATTGCCTTTGGCATGACAAATTCCGGTGGCAAAACCATGACTGTGCGAGCAATCGTCACTAGCACTAGTTGAAGTTTTAGCTTTATCACAGCCGGCTGAACTCATAGCAAAATCTACATATGTTTCATCACCATAAGTCATATTCACCGCATCACTTTGCCAACCCAGCACTTTTTGATAAAAACCTTTAACTTGCTCTGCATTTGGCACAGACAAATCCATCCATGCCATATCTCCAAATTGATTACCGTACATGCTCCACCTCTATCTTTGTTAAATTAATTTAGCTTAACTTTAGGGTTTTTAGGGTAAAAACGCTCAGGCAAACTACTGATATGTTCAAAAAAACGAGTATCTTTATAGGGTAGTTTCATAAAGCCTGAAATGCCAATACCGTTAATAGTGGGTAATAATTCCATTATTTCTGCTAAACATTGGCTAAACTCATCTTCTTTGTCATGGTTAAGTAACATCAAATAACTATGTATTTTCAAATGCGTAGGTAAAACTTCAAAGATGATACAACCTGTATGATGAATTAAATTAAGGCGAGCCAATACTGCCATCATCATATCAGGCAAATATAAATATTCATCTGGATCTTTACCATCTTCAAAGTAAGAATGTAGCCGAGTGATATCATCGATATCGGCAACATCACTCACTTCAAACGATATTTTTTGTTCTGGTTTTGCTACAAAAGGCTTACTTTTTCTGTCTCGTTCAACATGCAGAGTGTTACGGGCATTAAACAAACAACTTTTAAACATACCTATGCGAAAAATCCCCTGTGCTAGGTGAATCATATTATTAACAGCACTTTCAAAAGAGGTTTTTAAAGAAGGGTCGAATAACGTTAAATTAGAGTCAATATAAACGCCCTCTTTAGCCCAACGAATAGCTAAACCACCAACCACAGGGAAATTACCTAAACGGCTTAAAGATGCCACAAAAGCTTTCTCATTATCGCCCATACCCATTAAGTAATTTTTATAATATTTTTCTAATTGCACATCATCAATATCATTTAAGTGATCACCACTTGATTCCTCTCTAAGAAATGACTTACGCGAACCATAAACAACGGTGTCTATTTCACCCTCTTTATCAGACGCTTTCGACTTTACCCACACAGGGATAAGTGGTTCAGCTTCAAAAACCGTTGGCTTGTCTGACAACACAAGTTGCTTTAAATAAGATAAATTTTTGAAAAAATAATCACCTGCTACACAACGCTTTTTCTTGTCATCGCTAAGCATCGCGGTTAATACATTCGCCAACATTCTTGGTAAACCTAATGAATTAGGCTCAATGATCTTAGTGCCATATCGGCACGACTGTCCTGAGGCTATAGCATACAATGTAGCGGCTAAACCTTGTTCATCAAAACGAGGAGAAGACAAACCACCACTAATTTGTTCAGGGCCGATAAAATAAACATCACCCAATCTGGCATTGCTGTGCTGCAAATCACTGCTCATTAAATCCATAACATTATTGCTCGTGCTTTGCCCGTCGACATCAAGCTGAGCAATCACCGAAGATCCCCAATCAATGAGTTGAACTAAACCCGTTTTTTCATCAAAGACAACATTAGACGGTTTTATATCGCCATGAACATAAGGCTTACCTTGAGATTGGCTATGTTGATGAAGATTAACATCACGTAAGTAAATTAATATTTCTGCTAATTGAATAGCAATACTAACCACTAATTCAGGTGCAAGCGGGCCTTGTTGGTGAGAAAGTTTCTCTAAATCAATACCTGGTGCTCGGCTCATTTGTAAAATTGATTGCCGTTTTATTTTCTGATAATCAATTACTTTGGGGATTTTAGGGTGGCTTAACTGATCTTGAATATCCGCTTCTTCACTAAGCCTGTCTTGCACGTGTTGTGGTAAATTCGAGCGTGAAAATTTAAAAACGACATCTTCACCGGTAATGCTTATTGCCGAAAACACAAAGCCATATGCTCCTTTGCCTAAAAGCGCAATGTTTTCATAACCTAAATGCTTTAGCTGTTGCTGACAAAGCTCTACCCACTCTTTTAACTTAGTTGCATCTTTATGGTTTAGCAGGTAAATAGATTGCTCTTCAGCAATGTAGAAGTGTTGAAGTTTTTTTTCTGGGGAATTTATTGTCACAAAAATATAACCTGTTCACTAAACTTAATGATGTGTCGCTAGTTCAAACTTATATTACATTTTTTAGGGATAAAAAGAACAATTTAAAAGAAATAGTGATAAGAAATTTATGTTGTAATACTACAAGCAGCGGGCTTCGAAACTCGATACCCGCCACTCAAAATAAGTTACGAGTAAGAAAAGTTGCGAGAAACGAAAACACTATCAGCATGATGTCTTCGTAACTAAAAACTCGCAACTAAAATTCTAACTCATATGAACTATCATGTTGCTTGGTTTTTCTAGGAATGATTTCCATAAATTACAGAACCTTGCAATACTGCCACCATCAATGACACGGTGATCGCCAGACCAGCTCACTTGCATAATACTACGTGCTTCGACTTCACCTTTGTCATTAAACCTTGGTAGTGTTTGCAACTTACCTAAAGCGACAATGGCCGACTCAGGTTTATTTATGATAGGTGTTGCCACAGTACCACCAATAGCACCAATATTTGAAATAGTAATAGTCCCGCCTTTTAAATCGGAGCTTTGCACACGGCCACTGCGGGCATCATTCGTTAATCGGGTAATATCAGCTGCCAGGTCTAAAATTGATTTAGTTTGCACTTGCTTAACGTTAGGCACTAATAAGCCAACTTTTGAGTCAACTGCCATACCGATATTGTGATCATTAAAATAAGTAAGCTCAGTGCAATCTTCATTAACTTGGCTATTAATCACTGGAAATTCATTTAATGCCAACGAAATAGCTTTCATGAAGAATGGCATCATGGTGAGTTTAATATCTTGTTTGGCCATTTCCTTAACAATAGTTGCTTCTTTAAGTTCTTTACGCAAACTAATTAGCTCTGTCATGTCAATTTCTTCACAATAAGTAAAGTGAGGAATAGTGCTAACAGATTCAACCATTGCTTTTGCCATTACCGCTTTGATACCGCGGATAGGCTCAACACGCGTTGGTGAAACTTGAACTGTGGTTGCTGCAACTAAGTTACCACCTTGTTCAAAGGAAACCACATCATCTTTGTATACTCGCCCTTTTTTCCCTGAGCCAGTAACTTCGCTAATATTTATATCTAGTTCACGGGCAACTCGACGAACAGCGGGGCTAGCTACGGCTTTACCTTTAGCTGCTTCTTGAACTGGTTCAACACTACTTTTAGTACTTGTAGCTTGCTTCACTTCACTTGTTACAACAGGTACTTTAACCTCAACAGGAGCATCGCTTGAAACTTCTTTTTCTTCTGTTTGAGCACTAGCATCATCAGCAATCATAGAGAAGAGAGGCGCATGCACTTTGGCAATTTCACCTTGCTTGTAGAATAGTTTTTCTATCACGCCAGAGTGCATGGCTGGAATTTGCACTAACGCTTTATCAGTCATTACATCAGCAATGGGCTGATCTTCAACTATAATGTCGCCCTCTTTTACAAGCCATTCAACTAACTCACATTCAACAATACCTTCACCAATATCAGGTAAAATAAAATCAATACTCATGTTTTTTTCCTACGTTTCTTATAAATAAGCTATTAGAAAGTTATTAGTACTCTATACCAAACGGATTAATAGTTAATACTACGTTTAATTGCTTCATATATTTTTAAATGATCGGCAACATACTCTTTTTCAAGTGCCAATGGATATGGCGTATCTAAACCACATACTCGTTCTACTGGAGATTCTAAATGTAAGAAACATTCTTGCTGGATCGTTGCCGCTATCTCACTCGCAAAGCCAGCTGTTAATGGCGCTTCTTGACTCACTAATAACCGACCCGTTTTAATGACAGAGTTGGCAATAGTCTCAATATCCCATGGCAATATACTTCGTAAATCAATCACTTCACAAGAAATTCCATCATTAGCGGCTAAATCAGCTGCTTTTTGCAGAATTTCCATTTGTGCTCCCCAAGCGAGTAAAGTGATATCACTGCCTGTTTGCACAACTTCAGCTTTACCTATGGGTAATTGATAATCTTCTTCGGGTACTTCGCCTATAGATGCCCGATATAAACGTTTAGGTTCAAAAAATATTACCGGATTATCATCACGAATTGATGCTAACAGCAAACCTTTTGCTTGATATGGATTGCGAGGAATAACCACTTTCAAACCTGGTGTATGTGCAAAGTATGCTTCGGGTGATTGGCTATGATATAAACCACCCGCAATACCACCACCATAAGGTGAGCGAATAGTTAGCTTACCAACATCAAATTCATTACCACTACGATAACGGAATTTAGCGGCTTCATTAACTATTTGATCAAAAGCCGGGAAAATATAATCTGCAAATTGAATTTCAGCAATTGGACGTGAACCTTGCGCTGCTAAACCATTAGCAAAACCGATAATACCTTGCTCAACTAACGGAGTATTAAAACAACGAGCCTTGCCATATTTATCTTGTAAACCAGATGTCGCGCGAAAAACACCACCAAAATGGCCAACATCTTCACCAAAACATAAGGTGCTTTCGTCTTCGCCCATAGCGATATCAAGCGCGTTATTAATAGCGTGTAACATATTCATTTGTGCCATGACTAGAATTTCCCCGCAGTAAATGGATAGGCTTCTGGGTATTTATTCACGTGCGCTTTAACTTGTTCTAATTGCGCTTCTAATTGTATTGAAGGAACATCGTAAACATCAGTGATTAAAGTATCTATATGAGGTTTATTGATTTTTTCAGAAACCTTCACGGCTGCTAATACTTTTTCTCTTAAATCTTCAAATAATGACTTCTCTTGCTCTTCATTCCACCAATTTTGTGCCAACATCCAATTTTTCATACGCAAAATAGGGTCGTTAGCCTGCCACTTTTCTTCTTCTTCACGAGTACGATATCCTGATGGATCATCTGATGTTGAATGAGCACCTAAACGATACGACATTGCCTCAATGAGCACAGGTGCATTTTCTTTTAGCGCATAAGCACGTGCTGTTTGCGTAGCTTTGATAACGGCTAAAATATCATTGCCATCAACTCTTAATGTTTTAATGCCGTAACCAACACCGCGAGAAGCAATACCATTACCCTTAAATTGTTCATCGGACGGGGTTGAAATTGCATAACCATTATTACGACAGAAAAAAATCACAGGGGCTTTTTGCACGGCGGCCATATTCAAGCCGGCATGAAAATCACCTTCTGATGCAGCACCTTCACCAAAGTAACACAGGGTCACTTCATCTAAACCTTGTAATTTTTGGCCATAAGCATAACCCGTAGCTTGTGGAATTTGTGTACCTAGAGGAGAAGAAACTGTCATATAGTTCAATTCATTTGAACCATAATGAATAGGCATTTGACGGCCTTTACCTAAGTCTTTCTCGTTAGAAAACATTTGGTTCATAAAATTTTCAAGACTAAAGCCACGAAACATTAATGCGCCTTGTTCACGGTATTGGCTCATGATCATATCTTGTGGCTTCAAACCTGCTGCGCCACCGACACTTGCAGCCTCTTCGCCTAATGCCGCCATATAAAAGCTTAATCGACCTTGGCGCTGCGATGCCACCATACGCTCATCTAGTACGCGATGAAAAACAAACGTTTTATATACCTTAACGGCAAGCTCTTCATCCATGTCTGGCATGTCACTGCCGTTATAAACACTACCATCTTGTTTTAAAATTTTTAGCTCGGGAATTTCAACGCTGGTACCATCAATAAAGGTAGGTTTGTGTACTACCGGCCCATCATTATAAAGTTCACTACTCATAACATTCTCTTATTTTATTGCGCTATTTTAGCAGCTGAAAAACGAAAAACAGCACAAAGTGGATGCGTAATTACTTGCTATTTAATGTGTCTTGCTTATCACTGACTGTGTTTTTATTTTATTGCTTTAAGAGTATAGCCAATAATAAGTAATAATCGCGCAAAACTTTACCTTTACGTAAACTGATAAACAAGATTATCGTACAATGATATTGGTCTGTTTTTGCAATAAGTGAGCAAAAATGTTTACAGTGAAGGGAAATCACTGTTATTTACTAACGGAATCAATGAAATGAGCTGTTCTGGCGAAAGCAGCACAGCTTCGGGTTTAATTGCTTTACACGATTTAAATGCTATTTGAAATTAACATTTTAAAGGTGTCTACAAAGGTATTAATATCTTTGACACTAATATCAAGGTGAGTCACAAGGCGCATATTATGACTTGGAGTGATCAAGATATCCTTTTCTTTTAATTCTATCGCTACCCTTTGTATATCAATATGGCTTTCTAGTTTGATAAAAACCATATTTGTTTGTACTTGTGATAGGTCTACAGAAACGCCATCAACTTGACTAAGCGCATTGGCTAAATAAATGGCATTCTTGTGATCTTCTTTTAATTTATCGACATTATCACTTAGTGCTATTTTTCCAGCAGTGGCTAATATTCCAACTTGTCTCATACCGCCACCAAGCACTTTTCTCCATCTTCGAGCTTTTTCGATAAATGAAGCCGAACCTAATACTAACGAACCTATTGGAGCTCCTAACCCTTTAGACAAACATACTGTCATAGAGTCAAAGTGTTGTGATATTTCTTTGATATTAACATCAAGCGCAACAGCGGCGTTATAAACTCGTGCACCATCTAGATGTAAATTCAGTTGATGTTCATTGGCAAATGCTCTTGCTTGCGCTAAATAACTTAAAGGAAGTACTTTACCATTAATGGTATTCTCTAAACTCAATAGCTTAGTTCTAGCGTAATGAGGATCTATTGGTTTTATATAATGTTTAAGTTTCGTTAAGCATAACGTGCCATCTTTCTCATTTTCAACAGGTTGAGGTTGTATAGAAGCTAAAACAGCCGCACCTCCTCCTTCAAATTTATAATTGTGTGCTTGTTGACCACAAAGGTATTCATCACCACGTTCACAATGAGACATCAAAGCTAATAAATTTGCTTGCGTACCTGAACTACAAAATAAAGCCTTTTCAAAACCATGATTCATTGCTGCCCAGTGCTCAAATTCATTAACAGTTAAATCATCACCATAAACGTCATCTCCTACCTTCGCCTCACTCATTAATTGTCGCATTTTTGGACATGGGCGAGTGACGGTATCAGATCTAAAATCTATCATAAAAATTCCTATGTTGAGAAAGCTATTGGTAATATTTCGTTCTTAAAAAGGAACAGGAAATTGCTTCAATATTTTATTGATGTCAATTATTAGCTCCTTTGATAAAGGCGTTTTAAAAGCCTTAATGTTTTCTTCTAACTGTTTTAGTATTGTTGCACCGATGATAGTAGAGGTAACGCCTTTAACTTGATCACACCAAGCCAGTGCCAATTGAGCAGCTGTTATATTAAAATGTTTTGCTAAATCGACATAAGCTTGAGCAGCCGCATTGGAGTTTTTTGTGTCTCGAAAGAGCCCTTGTCTTTGCATAAAAGTCCATCGACTTCCTTCAGGGCGAGCACCATTAAGATATTTTCCTGTCAGTATCCCTGTTGCTAAGGGAGACCAAGGCAAATAAGCAATATTTTCACGTGCACAGTTTTCAATTAAGTAAGGCCAATCTTTTGTGTGTAGTAAATTAAATTCATTTTGAATAGAAACCATTCGAGGTAAATCATATTTTTCACTTAAACGTAAATATTGATTAATTCCCCAAGTAGTATCATCTGAAAGGCCGCAATAGCGAATTTTCCCTGCATCAACACTGTCAGTTAATCCCTGCAATATATCTAACATTTGCTCCGTTTCTTGGAGACTATCTTCCTTTAGAAATCCTTCACTATTTGGCCAGTGACTACCAAAATGTGGCGACATACGATTAGGCCAATGTAATTGGTATAAATCAATATAATCTGTTTGTAAGCGAGTTAAAGAACTATCAATCGCCTCAATTACAGTTTTCCCTGAAATATAACTACCTTCACGTATATATGAAAAACCCGGCCCAGCTATTTTTGACGCAAGTACAATATCTTTTCGTTTAGAGGGGTTAGCAGCTAACCAATTGCCTATTATAGATTCTGTTTTACCATACGTTTGCTCAGATGGTGGAATAGCATACATTTCAGCGGTATCAATAAAATTAATTCCCTGTGCTAAAGCATAGTCAATTTGAGCATTTGCATCCTGTTGATTGTTTTGTACTCCCCAAGTCATACTACCTAAACAAACTCGAGAAACATTTAAAGAACTACTGCCTAAAGGGACATACTTCATAATATTGAATTACCACGGTAATAAATGAGCATAAAGACTAACAAAAGAATCCAACCTTTCACATAGTGTTTTAACTTTTAACTATGACAAAAAAATAACAGCAACACTTTGATAAATTTAGACTTGCGCAATGCAATATAGATTAAACAATTTTAAATGCTATTATTTACCAGCGTTTATTCTGCATTAATTTCAACTGGTATTACTGTCAACAATGCACGCTGACCAATAGCTACATTAGCATTAGGGAAAATAATAGCTTCGCCCTGCTTTTGAGTTTTAATCTCATATTCGCCATCAGTAGCGATCACTGTGCCGATAGGAAAATCAGTAAAGTTTTCTACATCGTCAGCAAAATGCAGTTTAAAATTTTCATTTTGCCTGTCAATTATTTGATCAATTTCGAAGTAGCTGAAATCACTTTTACTGTATTCAATTAATGTTAAAGGCTGTCCTGAAACTAAAGCAGTTAAGCTTGCTTTTACACCAGCAAAGTTTGCCATGTCATTTTCACCAAAAGGTTTTACTTTACCTAGTTCGACAGTGAAGGCATGAGCACCAAATTCATTTGATGAAAAATAGCTGAAAGTTGTGGTTGGCGAGTTAGAAAACAAAATAGTGTTCACATCACAAGAAAGCAAAAATTGCAGTTGCTCTTTCACCCAGGGCTTATTATGTCTAAATGGATAAACTGCAAACTTATCATTTTTAGAGCCACGAATTGCGGTGTGTAAGTCGTAATGAAAACGTTCGATATGCTTATTGGTAACTAAACTAGCTTTCTCTGCGCCAGATATAAAGAAGTCTCGAACCGTATTCTCTAATAACAAAGCACGATGACGCTCTTTATTTATTAAGCCAGCCCCTTGACCTTGATCTTGTGAATGACCGCCAGAGAATAGACGGTTTAAATTTTCTTCAACAAAGCGATGACCAATATTTATAGAGGCGGGGTTACCAAATAAAAATAACGTTCTGTGCTCAAGATGCAAGTTACCTAAAACTAATTGCTTAATTAATTCACTACAAATTTCAATTGGCGCAGTTTCATTACCATGAACCGCACTAGATAAAACAATATCTTTACTTGAGCTGTGGCTTAGTGGTTCAAAAATAATAATACCTGTATCAAGAACAGACACCTTTGTTTTCGCCAAGCTGCTACTGCAAACAACGTCAAAGCTAAATGCAGACATTGAAAATTCATGACTGCGGGTTAAATGCAAAAAATCACCGTTTGCCAATAACTGTTCTTTTAATTGCTCTGCTGTTAATTGTTCTTGTGAATATGACATAGATAACCTTTATCTTTTTATTAGCTCTTTCTTTTAGTTATTGGAAACTTTTAACGCGCGACTTATTATTACAACCCTGCTGCCTTAAATGCAGCACTAACAATATCTTGCGCTTCTTTAATAATGGTTTGCAAATGCTGCTCATCAATAAAACTTTCAGCGTATATCTTGTAGATTTCTTCTGTTCCAGAAGGACGGGCAGCAAACCAACCGTTATCGGTAACAACCTTAATACCACCAATAGCAGCATTATTACCCGGTGCATGAGAAAGAATTTTTGATATTTTTTCTCCTGCTAATACATCTGCTGTGATATCGGTACTTGATAGTGCAGTTAGCACTTTTTTCTGTTCAAACGTTGCAACAGCTTCAACTCGACCATAACATGGCTCACCTAGCTCTTGTACTAACTCAAGATAGTGTTGATGAGGATCTTTGCCTGTTACAGCGAGAATTTCTGCTGCTAACAATGCCATAATAAAACCATCTTTATCGGTAGTCCAAGTACTGCCATCACGTGCAATAAATGCAGCACCAGCACTTTCTTCACCGCCAAAGGCGTAACTGGAATCATGTAAACCATCAACAAACCATTTAAAACCAACGGGAACTTCTGATAAAGGACGCGCTATTTTTTTCGCCACACGATCAATTAATGAACTTGATACTAAGGTTTTACCTATTTTACAACTTTCAGGCCAATTTCTATTAGTCATTAAATAATTAATCGCTACGGCTAAGTAATGATTGGGATTCATTAAGCCGCCAGATTTAGTGACGATACCGTGTCGGTCGAAATCAGGATCATTACCAACACTAATGTCAAAATCATCCTTCATAGCAATAAGACCCGCCATAGCATAAGGAGATGAACAATCCATACGGATTTTCCCATCTTTATCTAGCGGCATAAAAGCAAAACTTGCATCAACTACAGGGTTTACAATTTCAATATTAAGTCCATATTTTTCAGCGATCACAGGCCAATAAGCAATACCAGAACCACCTAGAGGATCAACACCTATACTGACTCCTGCTTTTGCTATAGCTTGCATATCAATCACTTGGTCAAGCTGACTGACATAATGTTCAATAAAGTCTTGTTGGCTAAGCAATGGGGATTGTAAGGCTTGGGTGTAAGGAACTTGTTTCAGCCCATCTAAACCGGCTTTAATAAGTTCGTTTGCTCTTTGTTCTATTTGATTAGTGATCTCACCTTCTGCAGGGCCACCGTGGGGCGGATTGTATTTAATACCACCGTCCGTTGGCGGATTATGTGAAGGTGTTATTATCAAACCATCAGCTATAAGCCCGTCTGCAACAGATTTTTCATCATGAAGGACGTCATGTGAGATATTATGACTAATAATTAAACGAGAAATTACCGGCGTTGGTGTGAAACCGCCGCCAGATAAAGAGTCGTTTTGAATGACAACATTTACACCATTAGCAATAAGCACAGAAATAGCACTGGCAAAAGCAGGCTCTGACAAAGCGTGGGTATCTTTACCTAAAAAAAGAGGCCCTGTAATTTTTTTTTCAATACGATATTCAGCTACCGCCTGGCATATAGCAATAATATGATGTTCATTAAAACTGATTTTAGCCGCCGTGCCACGATGGCCTGAAGTACCAAAACTGACCTGTTGCGCTTTAATAGTTACATCAGGTGTTTGTAAAAAATAGTCGCTAACTAACTGACCAATATTAATTCTATCTTCAGGACGAACTGGCTTACCTGCATGCGGATGAACTGACATATTATTCCTTTTTATTTCTTGTTTGCGCTTATTTACTTAGAATTTCAGACCAAAACTGTTTAAAGTAGTTCTCTAATTTTTTCTACATCTAAGTGATCATAACCAAGAGATGTTGCCGCTTTGGTTAACATCATTTTTTTTCGGGTAGTATTTGAATTAGTTAATACCCAAAATGGGCTCTCTGGTATTTGCTTTGGTTTTGTACTACTACCACTTGCAGCTAACTCTGCTTCGGTGCGGGCAAAATATAAACGATCACGACCACAAATTTCTGTTACCACTTTAAACTGCTTTGGATGTGCACGATATAAAGCGGCAAGAATTAATAAAAAACGTCCAACAGCCCCTCGCTGCATAGCAAGCTCTTCTTTATTTATAAAGTTAAAAACACTTTCCGAGCTATTATCAACTTCTTTTATTTCTTCTGCTTCAACAACATCAATTTCATCACCAACAAGCTTTCCTGACGAATGCTCTTCTATAGAGTCCTTTTCTGCGCTTTTACCTAACGAAACTGTCTGACCAGTTACCTCATCAAGTTTAAGCAAACGGCGCAAAATACTTGAAGCATTCTCGCCAATAGACTGCGTATTGGCAACAATGTGAAGATATAGTTCTTCGTCTATTTCAATGTTTTTCATTTATCACTAACTTCTATAATTTTTAATTGCCGCAAGATTATAAACCCAAATTGCTGTTTAATTCATGATAAAATTGCCATAAGTTAAAAATTTAATGGTATGAATGACAAAATGACACCCAGAAGCTCTTCAGAGCTAAATTACCAACAACTTGGCCATGGAGAACATATTGTTTTAATCCATGGTTTATTTGGCAGTTTAGAAAACTTAAATATGGTCGCTAAAAGTTTAAGCAAATATTATTGTGTCACCAGTGTTGATGTGAGAAATCACGGTAATTCCTTTCATCATGAAGGTATGAACTATAAAGACTTATCGCAAGATGTAATTACTTTACTGAATAATTTATCAATTGAATCCTGCCATATTTTAGGACACTCAATGGGGGGCAAAATTGCGATGCAAATTGCGCTCTCCAATCCAAAAAGAGTGAATAAACTAATTGTTGCCGACATTGCTCCTGTTGAATACCCTGCACACCATTTGACAATTATAGAAGGTTTACAAGCCATAGACTTAACTAAAATACAAAAACGTAAAGATGCTGATAATCAATTAGCAGAATATGTAGAAAATGTTGGTGTAAGACAATTTTTACTACGTAACGTTGTAATTAATGCGCAGGGCCAATTTAAGTTTAAATGTAACCTAAATAACATTGAGCAAGGTTATCAACAAATAATGAAAAGCACTGAAAATCAGGATAACCAACCGTTTATAGGTGAGACACTATTTATTAAAGGTGGCAATTCAGATTACATTTTGCCTGAACACCAAAATAGCATAAAAGAACTTTTCCCCAATGCTAAAGCTAAAATAATTCAAGGAGCGGGTCATTGGTTGCATGCCGAAAAAACGATTGCGTTTAATAAAATAGTATTAGACTTTCTAGCCAAATAGTTCCTATATCAAACCATTTTGATAAAGATCAACAATGTTACTCGATAAATGAGCTAGAATTTTTGGGTGTAATACTGGTGAAAATAAATGAGTTTATGTTAACTCTATGCTATAGTGCCGCCAATTTTTAGGCCTAATTATATAAAGTAAATACTAACTTGCATGCTAGCTGAACATTTAGAGCTGATAGAGACTATCGGTCTTAATTTATTTTTTCTTTTCATTTTTGGTTTTATTGGTTTATCCATCCACGATGTGATGAACAAAAATGACGTACCAAAAATGGGCAGATTAGTGGTTTATTTTGTACTATTTTTAGGTTGTGCTGGTTTTATAGCCAAAGGCATTATTCAATTCATCTGGGAAAGTCAGGGGGTTGGCTAGTGGCAAAAGAGATAACAGACTTAACCACCATTGATTTATTTAATGATGAAAAGCGTCCTGGGCGACCAAAAACAAGTCCGCACCCACGCAATATTCAAATCAGAATAAATAAGCGCAATCAGGTTAAACGAGATAAAAACAATGGCTTGAAGCGAGTTGAATTTAAAATTCATCACAGCTTATTTGAGCAATTAGAAGAATTAGCTAAAACTAAAAATGTTAGTCGTAGTGAATTAATAGAAGCCCTATTGATTGAATCATTAGCTGATTGAGTCATTAGCTAAAGAAAACAATTAAATTTAATACAAATTGAAGTAATAAGGTAAGTTTCCATGGCAATCGTAGGTTTATTTTTTGGTAGTGATACTGGTAATACTGAAGCTATAAGTAAGATGATCCAGAAAAAACTAGGCAAAAAGATGATCGATGTTAAAGACATCGCCAAAAGCACTAAAGAAGAAATCGCTGAATTTGATTTACTTATTTTGGGCATTCCAACTTGGTATTATGGTGAAAATCAATGTGACTGGGATGACTTTTTACCTGATCTCGAAGAAATCGACTTTGCTGACAAACTCGTCGCTATTTTCGGCTTGGGTGATCAAGAAGATTACGCTGAATACTTCTGTGATGCAATGGAGCCACTACGTGACATTGTTGAAAGCAAAGGTGCAATTGTGGTTGGTAGTTGGCCAACAACAGGTTATGAGTTTGAAGCATCTAAAGCATTAATTGATGAAGATACTTTTATTGGTTTATGTATTGATGAAGACAGACAACCAGAGCTGACAGATGAACGTGTTAGCAAATGGGTAAGTCAACTTAATGATGAAATGTGTTTAGCCGATCTCGCGTAAACCCGACTTAAACCACAAATTAATCAAGGTTATTTAGCCTTAAAAACATTCACAAAAGCTCATTTATCGAGCTTTTGTCGTTTTTAAAACAAAAAAATTTACAATTAGTTAAACTAACTCTTTCACCAAACTTGATAACACCCTATACTTTTATTTTTATCCTTACCACTTTGTAGAGAAATTAATTCCATGGCAGATCAAAATGAAGAACTTAAAAGAGCCGGATTAAAAATCACCCTGCCGCGTATTAAAATTCTTACCATTCTACAAAATCCAAAAAACCAGCATATTAGTGCTGAAGATGTTTATAAAATTTTGCTTGAGCAGCATGAGGAAATTGGCCTAGCAACAGTATATCGTGTGCTTAACCAATTTGATGATGCAGGCATTGTAACTCGTCACCATTTTGAAGGTGGAAAATCTGTTTTTGAATTGTCTCATAAAAAACATCATGACCACTTAGTTTGCTTAAAGTGCGGTAAAGTAGTGGAATTTGAAGATGATGTAATAGAACAACGACAAAATGATATTGCAGAGTCTCACAATATCACATTAACAAATCACAGTTTATATCTATACGGTGAGTGTGAAGATAAGAGTGCTTGTGAAGAATATAGAAAAGAGAATCTATAATAAGTGTTATACCAATAGCAGCGCTAGGTTCATTCGCAATCATTGGGCTCTTATTTAAATGCGAAGGTATTAAATAAAATAGTTAAAGTGGAATAATATGAACTTAGAATTAAAAGTTATTCCACCAGTACAAATTATCATTTCTTCTGGCTTAATGTTTAGTCTAGCGACATATTTTCCCCAATACAGCTTTGACTTACAAGCAAGCTTGCCAATTGTTATTTTATTATTTTTAGCTGCTAGCTCAATTAGCATTTTAGCGCTTTATGATTTTCATAAACACCAAACCACCTTTCATCCACATACGCCAGAAAAGACCAGTACAGTGGTAGATACCGGCGTTTTTGCTTATTCTAGAAACCCTATGTACATTTCCTTAACAATAATCTTAATAGCCTTGGGCGCGTACTTACAAAATTATTTTAGTTTCATTATTATTCCATTATTTATCTGGTATATAACTCGCTATCAAATTATTCCTGAAGAAAAAATGCTTGATAAACTTTTTCCTAAAGATTACCAAGCCTATTGTCAAAAAGTAAGGCGCTGGCTATAGCCTGCTTACCTTGTTGCTGTATCGCCCTATTTATGCGTTAAAAGTACTCACAAATTCTTCGGGAAATAATTTGAACATCCAACGGATGGCCTGAAAGGTAAAGTACAGGATGTATGGAGTATTGATAGTCATCAACTCCGTGCTTTTTTCTTAAAATAGAACCATTCAACTTAAAGTTAAACGGCTATTAAAAGTTTTTTTTACGCTTTCTTCAAGTATGCAGCAACAAGTACAATTCGCGTACCATTGACCTTACCTTCAATATGTTCAGGGTTATCCGTTAAGCTGATACCGCGCACTAATGTTCCTTGCTTTGCAGTAAAATTAGCGCCTTTAACTTTTAAATCTTTGATCAAAGTAACATCATCACCATCTTGTAATTCTGCACCGTTACTATCACGTGTAGGGCCTTCACGTTGCTCTGCTGCAATGCCTTGTTCTGCCCAAGTCCTGACATTATCTTCCAAATAAATCATATCAAGTGCATCTTGTGCCCAACTTTCCGCTGATAACTTGTGCAACATACGATAAGACATTACTTGTACAGCAGGCTCTTGATTCCACATACTGTCATTGAGACAACGCCAGTGATTAATATCTAACTCTTTTTCACCGTCAATTTGGCTTTGACAAGTTTGGCAAATATAAACACATTGCTGCGCACTTAAATCACTTGTAGGTGGTACTGGATACACCGTAAGGTTGTCCGTTGATGTACAAAGTTCACAGCTGTTATTACTTCGTTGCTTTAATGCGTTTTCACTCGGCATAATTATTCCTAAGATTAATCCCTAATAGAATTAGGGTTATTTCAATTTTCAATGGCGAGATTATACACTTTTTTTCTATTTATTTTGTAAGAAAATCTATACTAACTTAGTAAGTAAAATATATACGTCAGCTATAGACAAAGTTCAGCTGCAATGATAAAAAACCTGACGATAAAAAATATAATAAGGCGCCAGTATGACAACCCATACACCAATAGAAAATAAATCGTTTTTATACAAGTTAAAATCTCTTGGCTTAGTATCACAAATAATTATTGCAATTATACTGGGGACGCTACTCGCAGTATCAGCACCGGAAGTAGCTAAATCATTTTCAATGCTCGGCAGTTTGTTTGTTAGTGCACTTAAAGCGGTAGCGCCAATTTTAGTGTTAGTGTTAGTCACATCAAGTATTGCTAATCAAAAAACAGATAGTGATGCAGAATTAAAACCTATTATAGGCTTATATTTAGTTGGTACACTTTGCGCTGCTTTTGTTGCCGTTGCATTAAGCTTCATATTTCCTACCACCTTAACCTTAAATATCGCAGGAGCTAGTGCTAACCCACCGCAAGGTTTAGGCGAAGTACTTTCCACTTTAGCTTTTAAAGTAGTAGAAAACCCAATCAGCGCAATTGCCAATGGTAATTTCATTGCGTTATTAGCATGGGGACTTGGCTTAGGTTTTTCGCTTAAACATGCTAACGAACATACAAAAACAACAGTACACGATTTCAGTGAAGCTATTTCAAGCATTGTTCGTATTGTTATACGCTTCGCCCCTATCGGTATTTTTGGTTTGGTTGCCAACACAATTGCGACAACGGGTTTCACCGCGCTAGCTGAATATAGCCACCTCGTCGCTACTTTACTCAGTGCTATGTTAATTATTGCACTTGTTATTAATCCGTTGATCGTATTTATGATCATGAAGAAAAACCCTTACCCTTTAATTTTTACTTGCCTTCGTGAATCAGGGATCACCGCATTTTTTACCCGTAGTTCCGCTGCTAATATTCCAGTTAACATGGCGTTATGTAAAAAACTAGACCTGCATGAAGATACCTATTCTGTTTCTATTCCTTTAGGAGCAACCATTAATATGGCCGGAGCAGCGATAACGATTACAGTTTTAACACTCGCAGCGGCTAATAGCTTAAACATTGAGGTTGATTTTGGTACCGCTATACTACTTTCAATTGTGGCATCAGTTTCCGCTTGTGGCGCATCGGGTGTTGCTGGCGGTTCATTATTATTAATACCACTAGCCTGTAGTTTATTTGGAATTAATAATGATATTGCCATGCAAGTTGTGGCTATTGGCTTTATTATTGGGGTTATTCAAGATTCAGCCGAAACAGCACTTAATAGCTCTACTGACGTGGTGTTTTCTGCCGCAGCTTCGCATCACATAACGAAATAGACTTTGACTTGCGAGTAGCGAGTAGCGAGTATTTAGTTACGACGACAGTATACTGAGCGTGTAGTGTTTTCGTAACTCGCTACCTTCCTTTCTCGTAATTTATCTAGCCCAAGTGATTTGTAGACTGGGCTCCCTTTCCAGAGGTAGAGAGTCATGAGGTGAAGAGTCTTGTGGTAAGGAAGCATTAGCTGCGGATACCTTAGGGAGAAAGTCTTGGCAAACAAAAAATCCAATCGCCGCAACCAGTACATCATCATAATATAAAAAGGGGATACGTTTACGCTGCCATGGCGGAATGTTTAGCTCTTGAAGTACTTTCTTTAAACTGCGGGAGTGATTACGATAATCAGGTAAACATGTCGGATTATTATGATTAAAACGAATAGTTACTTTTTTCCCATTACTTGGCATAACCACTCGTTGAGATATTTTCTGAGCGTCAATAGTATCTGTTTTTAAAAAGTTCAACTTCCCTAAGTGGTCAGGCAATGCAATAAAGCAGTGTGTCTCACACAGAGTAACATCCCCTTGCCAATCACTAACATCATCAAAATCAACGGTTAAATACAAAGTACCTTTATAACGACGAAGATAGTGATCACCTACTTTCACCGCAGGATTTTTATCATCATCTGCCTTGAGTTGCTGACGAAGCTGGGCTAATTGCTCAGTGCTTGGCATTAAACAATGATTGAGCTCTAAAAAATATCGAATTAGGTTATTGAATCGCCCTTGGGATAGTTGACTTAACGGCACAACAGATAAACTTTTAGCTTCATTTTGACAAAAATTATGATCTTCTGCGGCTAATTCACTAAGTAATAACTGTCCTTCCCGACAATGTTCACTGCTACGGTTAATAGTGTTAACAATACTAGGCCAACGGTTAGCCAATAATGGCATGATATCATTACGAATAAAGTTTCTCTCGAAACGGCTATCCGTATTTGACTCATCTTCAACCCAAGTTAAATCATGCTTTTTAGCATAATCAATAATTTGCGCACGAGAAACTTTTAGCAGTGGACGAAGTAATAAGTCTTTAGCCTGCTTAGTTTCAGTAGCCATAGCAGATAAACCTTTTAAGCCTGATCCGCGTTTAAGCGCTAGTAAGAAAGTTTCTGCTTGGTCATCGCTATGATGGCCTGTGATGATTATTGAGGGTTTACAATGTATTGATTGCAAGACTTGATATCTTGCATCACGTGCTAGTGCTTCTAAAGATTGCTGCGCTTGCGCTTGAACATTAACCTGAGAAACTGTTAATTTCAAATTGAGTTTGGTGCATTCTTGCTCAGCAAACGTCTGCCAAGCATTCGCGTTTTTGCTCAAACCATGATTAACATGGCATACCCTAATAAGGTTAGAAATTACATTCTTTTGATTTAACGATGCGAATGCATGAAGTAACACTTGCGAGTCAACACCACCACTGTAAGCAATAACCAGTGGCATTTTTGGGTGTTTTCTAATCGCACTAAAAAGTGCAGACTCAATGGGGTGCATAGTGATGGTTACGAATTAAAAGTTACAAGTCGTAAGTTACGAAATATTTTCTGCGAGTGATGCACTTTAAAACGAGTAAATTCGCCAAGCAGAACTATATAAATTAACAATAACCAAACGACATTAATTTGTCATAGCGCTTTTCAATCAGTTGCTCTTTTTCTAAAGGCTCTAACTCAGCCAAATCACTTTTAAGCGCTTGTTTTAACATCGCCGCCATTTGATCCATATCACGATGCGCACCACCTAATGGCTCTTCAATAATATTATCAATTAGCTCTAACTCTTTTATACGCTGTGCTGTAATGCCCATAGCTTCAGCTGCGACTGGTGCTTTCTCTGCCGTTTTCCACAAAATAGATGCACAGCCTTCTGGTGAAATTACTGAGTAAGTTGAATATTCCAACATATTTACTTTGTCACCAACACCAATAGCTAACGCGCCGCCTGAGCCACCTTCACCAATAACGGTACAAATGATTGGAACAGACAAACGTGCCATTACTTTTAAGTTAGTTGCAATGGCTTCACTTTGGCCACGTTCTTCAGCGCCAACTCCCGGATAAGCTCCAGGCGTATCAATAAACGTGATAATTGGCAAATTAAAGCGCTCTGCCATTTTCATTAAACGTAATGCTTTTCGATAACCTTCAGGACGTGGCATACCAAAATTACGCTTAACTTTTTCTGAAGTTGAACGACCTTTTTGATGACCTATAACCATTACCGCTCTGCCGTCTAAACGAGCAGTTCCGCCAACAATTGCGCTATCATCAGCATAAGCTCTATCGCCAGCTAATTCATCAAATTCGGTGAAAATACGTGGTAAATAGTCCAAAGTATAAGGACGTTGAGGATGACGGGCAACTCGCGCTGTTTGCCAAGGATCTAAGTTGGCAAAGATCTTCTTGGTTTGTTCTTTGTTTTTTTCGCGCAATTGCGTAATTTGGTCTTCTAAATCAAGATCTAACTCTTGACCCGTATTAACAAGCTGAAGCTCTTCAATTTTTGCATCAAGTTCGGCAATGGGTTGTTCGAAATCTAAAAAATTTAATGACATATGCTGCTCTGCACCTAAAAAGTGGTCTTAATTTTCTCTAATTACCGATATTATAATCGATAATGCTTAATTCTTAATTCTTACTATATGACTGTGTTAAAAAGTCACTCGGCTATTTAAACTGTAGAGTGACACTTTCTTCACCTAATAATTCTTTTAAATCATATAATAACATATCAGTTGGCGATACACGCCATTGTACTCCAAGTTCTAACATGCCGCGAGCTTCTTCTCGTTGATAAAAAACTCTTACAGAACAAGTGCCTTCTTTATGCGGTGTTAAAATTTTTGTGAATTGTTCAACAAAACACTCTTCTATCTCTTCCTTATTCACTTGAATATCTAAAGAGGTAACATAGTTTTCCCGAGCATCAGCTATGGTCATAATATCTCGGGCGGTCATTGTATTACCTCCCGAGTAATCATCAAAGCTGACCTGTCCGCTACAGACTAAAATTGCATCAGTTTCGAGCAATTCAGCAAAGTTATCGTAATCATCGGGAAATAATCGAATATCCATGCGAGCACTTTTATCATCAAGTGTCACTAACGCCCAACGTCGGCCACGTTTATTAACTAACACGCGAACACCTATAACTAAACCAACGGCAACAGCTTGTTTATCACGTCCTGTTGGTTGCATACTCACTAAACGACCGGTAGCGTATTTCTTAATTTCAGTTAAGTAACGATTAATCGGGTGTCCAGTAAGGTATAAACCCAATGTTTCTTTTTCGCCATCAAGCCATACTTCTTCGGGCCATTTTTTTACGTCTTTAAAGCTTTGACGAGAATCAGTTTGTTCATCATTGATCAAACCAAATAGATCATTTTGTCCGAGTGATTCTGCTTTAGCGTGTTGCTCTGCCGCTTTTATTGCTTCTGGCAAGGTTTCAAATAACACTGCGCGATGAGGTAAGTCTTTTCCGTCGCTAGTTAATTTGTATGTTGGCCCAAGCGCATCCATAGCACCTGATTTGATTAATTTTTCTAATACTCGCTTATTGGTTTTCTTTAAATCTAAACGCGCACAAAAATCAAATAAATCAATAAAAGGGCCACCTGTTTGACGGGCTGCAATAATAGCTTCAATAGGGCCTTCACCCACCCCTTTTACAGCACCAATACCATAAACAATTTGGTTATCATCATTGACCGTAAATTTGTACTGACCCGCATTAACATCAGGGGGTAATAAATCTATCCCCATATTGCTACATTCATCAACCAAGGTAACAATTTTTTCAGTGTTATCCATATCAGCTGACATAACCGCAGCCATAAATGGTGCAGGAAAATGGGTTTTCATCCACAGTGTTTGATAAGAAACTAGCGCATAAGCTGCAGAATGAGATTTGTTAAAACCATAACCTGCAAATTTTTCCACTAAATCGAAGATTTTCATTGCTAGTTCGCCGTCAACACCGCGATCGATAGCACCTTTTTCAAAGCCAGCTCGTTGCTTTGCCATCTCTTCTGGTTTTTTCTTACCCATAGCTCGACGAAGCATGTCTGCGCCACCTAGGGAGTAACCGGCGAGTACCTGCGCAATTTGCATTACTTGTTCTTGATACAAGATAATGCCATAGGTAGGCTCTAATACTGGCTGTAAATCTTCATGCTGCCAAGTAGCATCAGGGTAACTAACTTCTTCACGACCATGTTTACGTTCGATAAAGTTGTCAACCATGCCTGATTGCAATGGCCCTGGGCGAAATAAAGCCACTAATGCGATAATATCTTCAAAGCAATCAGGTTTAAGTTTATCAATCAACGATTTCATACCGCTAGATTCTAACTGGAATACTGCGGTAGTTTGTGAAGCAAGTAATACTTTAAAACTGGCTTTATCTTCAAGATCGATTGTAGTGATATCAATGGGTTTTTCGCCGGCTTTTAGCAATTTTTCATCGGCCATTTCGATGGCCCATTGTAAAATGGTAAGCGTTCTTAATCCTAAGAAATCAAACTTAACTAAACCGGCATCTTCAACATCATTTTTATCAAATTGGGTAACCGGGTTTTTACCTTCATCATCGCAATAAAGCGGCGCAAAATCAGTAATAGTGGTAGGCGATATAACCACGCCACCTGCATGTTTACCGGCATTTCGAGTAGTGCCTTCTAAAATACGGCACATATCAATAAGATCTTTTACTTCACTATCTTGTGCATAAACTTCAGGCAGTTTTGGCTCTTCTTCAAAAGCTTTTGCCAAGGTCATACCAGGTGTTGGCGGGATAAGCTTTGAAATCCTGTCAACAAAACCATAAGGGTGACCTAATACTCGACCAACATCTCGAATTACCGCTTTTGCTGCCATAGTTCCAAAAGTGATGATTTGAGACACAGCATCACGACCATAAAGCTCTGCCACGTGATCAATCACTTCATCACGCCTGTCCATACAGAAATCAATATCGAAATCTGGCATAGAGACACGCTCAGGATTTAGAAAACGCTCAAAGAGTAAATCATATTCAAGTGGGTCAAGATCGGTAATATCTAATGCATAGGCAACAAGGGAGCCCGCACCTGAACCACGGCCTGGGCCAACTGGTATGTTGTTATCTTTACTCCACTGGATAAACTCCATTACAATCAAGAAATAACCGGGAAATCCCATGTTATTAACTACTTCTAACTCAATCGCTAAACGTTCATCATAGGGTGCTCTGATTTGAGCAAAATCATCGGCATTACGATCAAAAAGTTGATCTAGGCGTTTTTCCAAACCTTCTTCTGATACTTTAATAAAAAAATCATTAATTTCCAGACCTTCAGTTGGAAAATCTGGTAATACATATTCTCCTAAAGTCACAGTAACATTGCAACGTTTAGCAATTTCGACACTATTGGCTAATGCTTCAGGGATATCGCTAAAAAGATCGCACATTTCTGCTTCGCTGCGGAAGTATTGCTCAGTACTGTAACGCTTAGGACGACGTTTATCATCTAAGGTAAAACCGTCATGAATAGCAACACGAATTTCGTGAGCATCAAAATCATCAGGAGAAAGAAACATTACCTCGTTGGTAGCAACGACGGGGAGTCCATATTGGCTGGCTAAGTCGACAGCAAGATGTATATAATTTTCTTCATCTATTCTACCTGTACGAATCAATTCAAGGTAAAAACGGTCATTAAAATGTTGCTGGTAAAAACCAACCATTTGTTCAACAAGGTCAATATTACCTTTTAACAAAGCCTGACCAATGTCTCCTTCTCGGCCACCAGAAAGTAACAGTAATCCTTCTTTATATTCAATCAACCACTGCTTATCAATGACGGCTTTATTTTGCAGATGACCACGCATATATGCTTTAGATATTAATTCCGTTAGATTTTTATAACCGACATTGTCCGTAGATAAAACAACTATACGGGAAAGTTCATCACCAAGCTCTTCACTTTGAACCCAAAAATCGCAACCGATAATCGGTTTGATACCGGCACCATGGGCAGCATGATAATATTTAACTAGACCACAAAGGTTTGTTTGATCAGTTAAGGCCAGCGCTGGCATATTTAATTCTGCAGCTTTAGCAATAATGGGTTTAACTTTTTTCAAACCATCGCACATTGAATAATCACTGTGCACTCTCAGATGAATAAACTTAGGCTCTTGAGCTTGTTCTAAATCATCTGCAAACTCAGTTGAATCTACTTCTGCTGTTATTTCAGCTGGCACCGTTTCACTCATTTGTTAGACCCAATACTCTAGCGACTGGTTTAAAACTTTGACGATAACAATCTAGCACACCGTGCTCAATTATTTTTTCTAAATGCATTTTTGTTGGATAACCTTTGTGTTTAGCAAAACCATATTCAGGGTGCAGTTTATCAAGCGCTATCATTTCATTATCACGGGCAACCTTTGCCAATATTGACGCTGCACTTATTTCAACAACTCGATCATCACCTTTCACTACCGCTTGGCTATCAATACAGCCCTTTACGCTAGCAAAGGTTGGTGTGCGATTACCGTCGACTAATACATAATCGGGTGTAACAGCCAGACCTTGTACTGCACGTTGCATGGCAAGCATAGTAGCATGAAGAATATTCAAGGTATCAATTTCTTCTGGACTAGCTCGCCCTATTGACCATGCGGTTGCTTTTTCTTTGATCTCTTCACTTAATAAAGCCCGTTTCTTTTCAGATAGCTTTTTGGAATCTTTTAAACCTTCAATGGGATTATCGGGATCTAATATAACAGCAGCGGTAACAACATCACCAACAAGCGGACCTCGGCCCACTTCATCTACCCCGGCAATACAATACGCAATCGGGTATTCAAAATCAGGAAAAACTTTCTTTTTAGGCATAGTCTTAGCCATAAGGAATCTTATTTAGTTGGTTGTGCTTGTGTTCGAAGGACAAAACAAGTCAATCACAGCTTTTGCTGACTGCTTGCTTGCATTACACTTTAGCTGTTGATGAATAATTTTAAAAGTATCATTTAACGATGTTTGATCGTGATACAACCGCTCTTTCACTAAAGGAATTATTTGCTTCGGGCAGACCTCGTCTTGTAATAACTCTGGTACCAAAGTTTCATTCGCTAATAAATTTGGCAAGGAAAACCATTTTAGTTTTACTAACCATTTAGCTAGTAGGTGTGTCAGCATATTAAACTTATAACAAATAACCATCGGCCTTTTAATTAATGCAGCTTCTAAGGTTACAGTACCCGATGCTGTTAACAAACAATCACTTGCTGCCATTACTGTTTGCGTTTTATCAATAATTACTTGTACCTTCAAATTAGGAGCAAGTTCACTTTTAAGGGTGTTAAATTGATCTGCTCGCTTTTCACTAACCATAGGCGCAACGAATAATAAATTTTCATCTGCTTGTTGTAATTGCTCTGCGCTTTGAAAAAATGGTTCAAGTAAGCGAGATAATTCACCACCACGGCTACCAGGCATTAACGCAAGAATTTTATTTTCAAGAGGTAAATTAAGTTCAGATCTGGCTTGTTGTTTATCACTCACCATAGGGATATCATCAGCTAAAGGGTGGCCGACAAAAGTACAAGGTACTTGATGTTTATCATAAAAGGCTTTTTCAAAAGGTAATAGAGACAGCACCATGTCGGTTGCTTTTGCTATTTTGAAAATACGTTTTTCTCGCCATGCCCAAACGGATGGGCTAACATAATGAACTGTTTTTATTCTTTGTTTTTTTAGACGAAGCTCTAAACCAATATTAAAATCTGGGGCATCAATGCCGATAAATACATCAGGTATATTTTTGCTAAAATACTCTACCAGTGATTTTCTTACATGAAGTAATCGACGAATACGGCCAAGTACCTCAACAATTCCCATAACGGCCAACTCTTCCATGGCAAACAAGCTTTCAAAGCCTAGCTTTTCCATTTTAGCGCCACCAATACCAATAAATTTAGCATCCGGATAGTTTGTTTTTAATTCGTGCATCAAGCCAGCACCAAGAGTATCACCGGAGTGTTCACCAACAACAATGGCAAATATAGGCGCGGTAATAGTAGAGGAAGTTATATTATTCTCAGGTTCAGCAGGATGTATCACTGTGTTAGGTCCTAGGTGTTAGCCGCTAGGCACTGACACCTAGTTATTTAATGTTATCTAATAATGCCACGGGTTGATTGCTTAATCGACTCAGTAAAAAGTTCCAATTCTGGCGAAGAACTCCCTTGTTCAGAGATAGCTGACAAAGCTTCTTCTACAGATTGTTTTTTACGATAAATTTCTTTATAAGCACGCTTAATTGATAAGATGATATTACTAGTAAAACCTCGACGCTTTAAACCTTCACTATTTAAACCAAATGGTTTAGCTGGATGGCCAGAGGCCATAACATAAGCAGGAATATCTTTTAATACTAGAGCATTAGCAGCAATAAAACTATGAGCGCCAATATGACAAAATTGATGAACACCTGACATGCCACCAATAATAACATGATCACCAACATGTACATGACCAGCAATAGAAGCATTATTTGCCATTATGCAGTGACTACCTACCATACAATCGTGCGCTACATGGGTATAGGCCATAAACAAATTGTTGTTACCAATTTGAGTTAGGCTATTATCTTGAAGAGTACCACGGTGAATAGTACAGCATTCACGAAAAATATTATTATCACCAATAATCAATTCTGTTGGTTCGCCGGCATATTTTAAATCTTGGCAATCTTCACCTATGCTAGCAAATTGGAAAATACGGTTGGCTTTACCAATTTTAGTTGGCCCATTAATAACGACATGAGAACTAATATTGCAATCGTCTCCTATAACAACATTGCTAGCTATATGAGTCCATGGACCAATAGTAACATTATTCCCGATGACTGCGCCGGGTTCAATAATCGCTTGAGGATGAATCATAGAGTTCTCTTTTACCTACTTTTAAAGTATAAAGTCTTGGAAATGTAAAATCACAATTTGAAATATAAAGTTCAAAGTTTAGAGCTTAAAGTTTTCTTTTAGCACACATAAGATCTGCAGAGCAAACCACTTTGCCATCAACTTTAGCTTCACCATAAAACTTCCACATGCCGCGACGTTCTTTAATAAACTCAACATGAAGGTGCATGGTATCACCGGGTAAAACAGGTTGTTTAAAGCGTGCTTTATCAATTGATGCAAAAAGGTACATTTCGTTCTCTTCACGTCCGTCACTGCTTTTAAAGCCAAGTATACCCGTCGCTTGTGCCAAGGCTTCTAAAATTAAAACACCAGGAAAAATTGCCAGCTCAGGAAAATGACCGGTAAAAACAGGCTCATTAATCGTAACATTTTTTATTGCATGCAAGCTTTTACGAGGCTCATGATCTACTACCTTGTCAACAAGTAACATTGGATATCTATGAGGGATTAGCTCTTTTATTTCAGTGAGTGATATTGGCTTTGCTTTTCTGTCTAAATCAATAGTGTCCAAATGATTTTTCCTTTCATTGGCTTGTACCGATTTATGACTATATAAAATCAGCACAAAGAGATTGCGTTATTTAATGTTGCCTTTGCGGCTATTATTATTTTTATACTGTTGAACTAATATTTTTTATTTGTTTTCGAGTAGTTTTTCTAACTCTTTTACACGCTTGGTTAAGTTATCTAATCGTTTAACGCGAGCGTTGGTTTTATTCCATTCTTTATTTGGCGCAGCTGGCATACCTGACGAATAGACACCTGCGCTGGAAACATCTTTAGTAACCATTGCCATACCAGTAAAAACACAATTATCAGCAATATTAATATGTCCATTAATACCAACGAGTCCCGCAATAGTACAGTTTTTGCCAACGACAGTACTACCAGCAATGACACTACATGCTGCCATGGCCGTATTTTCACCAACAACTACATTATGAGCTATTTGTATTTGGTTATCGAGAATAGCACCATCTTTAATAATAGTATCTTCAAGCGCACCTCTATCAATTGTAGTACTTGCACCAATTTCAACACGATTACCGATAATAACTCGGCCTAACTGAGGGATTTTATGCCATTTATATTGCTCATTAACAGGAGCATAACCAAAGCCATCTGAGCCAATAACGGTATTCGCTTGAATTAAGCAATTTTCACCAATAATAACATCATGATAAATACTGATGTTTGACCATAGACGAGTGCCTTTACTTATTGACGCATTTTTACCGATAAAACAACCTGCGCCAATGCTAACATTATCATCAAGATTAACACCTGATTCGATAACTGAATTGGCACCAATACTGACATTTTCACCCAATGTAACATTGTCGCTAATAACTGCACTAACATGAATGCCATCAGCTACTTTAGGCGTAGTATCAAGTAAGTTAGCCAATAATGCATACCCCTTATAAGGGTTATCCATGACTAGAGCGTTAACAGGACATTGAGCTAACATATCTTGAGAAACGATAACTGCACTGGCCTGTGTCGCACTAAGCTGTGAGATGTATTTTTTATTGGCCAGAAAAGCAACTTGCCCTAATTTTGCATTAGCCAATGTTGCCAAACTTTTTACTACACTATTTTCTGAAAATTTTTCAGTATCAACAACGACTAACTTGGCATTAATATGTTTTGCTATATCGCTAAGTGTATGAGTCATAGATTATTTAATCTTGCTTACTAGCTCTACTACTTTACTAGTTATGTCCACTGATGGTTTTAAAGAAACAACAGCTTGCTTTGCTATTACCATATCAAAGTCTTCTTTGGCTGCTATATTATCAGAGGCTTGAGTAACTAAAGCTAATAATTTATTTGTTTCTTCATTTTTACGTTGGGCAACTTTTTGCTGAAATTCTTTCACTTTAACTTGGTATTGTTGATACAAACCAGTCATCTTAGTTTGCAATTCTTTTTTCTCTTTTTCACTCATTAAAGAACCATTACGTTTTAGATTTTCATCTTCAAACGTTAAATCTTTTTGTAGCTGTTCAATGACTGCTTTTTCATCTTTAAATTCAGTTTCTAACGTTTGCATTAACGCCGCAGATTGAGGGATTTGCTGTATTGCTGCTTGTACATTTAACACTGCAATTTTTTGTTCAAAAGCCATAGCACTGCTTGCTAATAACAAAGTTGATGCTGTTGCTGTAATAGCCATAGATTTAATAAATTTGTTCAATGTATTTTCCTCTTCTTTTTTATACTTGGATTTAGAATATTATTTTTCGCTTAGCTTAATTTAACAGCTAAGCGCTCTTGTATGCTAGATAAAGTTTGTTAGATAAAATTTATCTAACAAAAATTAAAATGTTTTACCAATATTAAAACTAAAGAACGATGTGTCATCATCTTCAACTTCTTTAATTGATCTGGCGAAGTTAAAAATCATTGGCCCCATAGGGGATAACCACTGAATTGATAAACCTCCTGATGCGCGATAACGACCAATATCAGAATAATCGGCAACTTTGGCAAACTCACCTGGCGCTAAATCCTGATAATCTGCCATATCAAATTCAGTATCCCAAACATTACCAACATCTACAAAGAAACTTGTCCTAACGCTATTAGAATAACTTTCATCTAAAAATGGTGTTGGAACAATTAACTCAACGCCACCCAAAGCAATGGCATTACCACCAACACTACGTGGTGACACTTGAATATAATCATGATCAGGCCCTAAACAACAAGCATCTCCACCTGTTGGATTAGGCGTACCACCGATCGATGTTGGATAACGATATACAGCCCGAGGACCTACAGTATTGTTTTCAAAACCACGTAAAGTGTCTGAACCACCTGCTCTAAAGTTTTCCCAAAATGGTAATAGCTGATCATTACCATTCACTTCACCGTAACCATTACCATAACCTAGCTGTAAACGGGTTAATACTGTCCAACGCTGATCTCGCGTTATTGGGAAATAAAATTTACTATCAAAATTAACTTTAAAATACTGCACATCAGAAGTATTTGGTGTCGTCATTTTAAACGATAACTGCTGCGATGAGCCTGCCGATGGGAATGTTCCTCGGTTCAGAGTTGATCGAGAAATATTAGCATTAACATCATAATTCTTAAATGCTAATGGTGCATCAGGATCATTAGGATCTGAGTGTAAATCATAAAAAGTTTGAATCTGTTCATAGGTTTCTAGTGAGGTAATTTCATTGTTTTTAAAACCTACCCCAAAACCAACTCGAATATATTCATTAACGGGAAAACCCCAATTAAGACCAAGACCATAAGTTTTATTATTGTAATCAACTAAATTAGCTTGTCCTGCATCAAAAGCTTGATAAAAAATTTGTCCACCTAATGATACTGCATCTACAGTAAAATACGGGTCGGTATAAGAAATACTTGCGCTTTTTGAATACGTATTGGTATTGATATTAAAACCTAAACGATTACCTGTACCCAAAAAGTTATTTTGCTGTACACCAGCATTCAAGCTTAATTTGGTTGAATCACCATAACCGACACCCGCAGTAAATGAACCTGAGGCTTGCTCTTTCACGGTAAAATCTACATTAACCAAATCATCTTCACCTGCAATTTGATTGGTACTAAATTCAACCGTTTCCATATAAGGCAATCGAGATAAACGAGCTTTAGAGTGTTCAACCATATTATTTGATAACCAAGCTCCTTCCATTTGCCTTAATTCACGACGTAAAACCCTATCAGCAGTGACATGATTACCACTAAAATTTACTTTGCTAACGTAAATTCGTTTACCTGGATCGATTGAGATGGATAACTTAACAGTATGATCTTCATCATTGATATCAGGAATGGTGGTAACTTTTGGATAAGCATAACCAAAACGACCTAAAAACTTACTAATAACGTCCTCGGTATAAGTTACTTCGGCACCATTATAAAGCTTATCAACTTGCAATGGGTTTATCGCTCTAATTGTTTGTTCAAAGCCTGCCATATCGCCAATGAATTCAACGTCACTAATAGTGTAAGTTTCACCCTCTGAAACATTTAAAGCAATGTATACAGATTGCTTATCAGGCGTCATTGATACCTGAGTGGAATCAACTTTAAAGCGAAGATAACCTCGATCCAAATAATAGCTATTGATCGTTTCCATATCACCTTGCAAAGTCTGCTTTTGATATCTATCTGCCGCCATAAAATCCCACCACGGCGAATCAAAAGTAAGCTCTGTTTTATCAAGTAGCTGAGCATCAGAAAAAACTTCATTACCAATTATATTAATTTGCTTAATAGCAGCAGCATCACCTTCTGTAAATTTGAATTCTAGGCTAACTCTATTTCGAGGCAAATGCGTAATAGTCGTGGTAACATCAGCGTTATATTTACCAACACTGTGATAGAAATCTTCCAAGCCCGTTTCAATGCCTGAAATAACAGTGCGATCTAATGTTTCACCAACACGTATATTACTACCATCTAGACTTTCAGTTAATTGTTCATCTTTTAAATCACTATTACCATCGAAGGCAATTTCACTGATAGTTTCACGCTCTCTAACGCGGTAAATAACACGATTACCATCACGATATACGCGAATATCATTAAAGTGACCTGATTTATATAAAGACTTAATTGATTGGGAAATTCTAAATTTATTTAAATTATCGCCAACATTAAAAGGGATATGCGTTAACGCCGCGCCTAAAGCGACACGTTGTAGGCCTTTTACTTCAATATCTTCAACCTGAAATTCTTCGGCTGCTTGTGCTGTTGTACCTAAAGCGCCTAATAACACGGCAAAGGCTAGTTTTTTAATTATCATAAATGTTTACTTTATTACTTCTTTTAATTTCTACACTAAGGAGCTAGATTTAAAACCTAAAGCCTACAATTAATCCATTATTCTTTATATTCAATATACGACTAAAATCATTAAACAAAACTATACTCATATTTACTTAGGTAAAGCGTAAAGGTTAATTATTCCCCTTACTCATCATCCATTTACCCCAATACCCGACTAAAATCGTTAAACAAAGCGATACTCATTAGTGCCAATAATGCTAAAGCACCAAACTTAAATCCCGCTTCTTGAATATTTTCTGGCACAGGTTTTCCTGTCAAAAGCTCTATAAGATAATAGAGTAAGTGTCCGCCATCAAGTACTGGCAACGGTAAAAGGTTAATTATTCCTAAATTAATACTAATTAACGCTAAAAAGCCTAAAAAATAAACAAAACCATAACCTGCACTATCACCTGCTCCTTGAGCTATTGCTATTGGACCACTTAAATTTTTCACCGAAACATCGCCAGTGATTAATTTACCGATCATATCAAAACTTAAGGTAACTAAATTCCATGTTCGATTTACACTTTCACCTATAGCAGAAAACAAACCATAGCTAATTTCAATTCGATATTCTTCAGGCCAACTATCTGACTTAGGAGAAACACCTAAATATCCAACAAGTTTACCATTTTGCTCAACGCCTTTAGGTGTTACTTTTATTACTTGTATATTTCCAGCACGCTCAATGGTGATATCTACCGTTTTATTTGGATAAAGTTTGATTTTTTTAGAAAAATCAAGCCAACCTTCGACTAATGCTTCACGGTTAAGGGAAATAAGTTTATCACCGATTTGCAAACCACTTTTATCTGCGGGGCTATCTTTGCCCACACGCGCAAGTTCATTATATACTGCTGGTCTATATGGCGTTATTCCTAAACTTGTCAAAGCTGATATCTTTTCTGGAGAAAACTGCCATTCCTTCGTTGATAATTTATGACTGCTCACATATTGGCTTTCACTGGTCTTGGTTTTTATAACTATAGATTCAGAGCCAATTTCACCAATTAATGCCAAATTAACATCTTGCCAATCTCGTGTCGTTTGACCTGCCACTTCAACAATTTCAACATTGTCAGGAACTTGAGCATGAGCTGCTATCGAGTCCTCGCCAATACTTCCAATAATTGGTTTAACACTTGGCACACCAATTAAAAACATAAGATAAAAGGCCAATATTGCAAAAGCAAAATTAGCAAAAGGACCTGCTGCAATAATAGCAATTCGCTGATAAACCGACTTAGAATTAAATGTCTTATCTTTATCCTGCTCAGCAACATCATCAACACGCTCATCTAGCATTTTGACATAACCACCAAGTGGAATCATTGCTACAACATATTCAGTGCCATCTTCTGCCGTTTTACGCCAAAGCGCTTTACCAAATCCCACTGAAAAACGCTCTACTTTCACACCATTTTTGCGCGCTACCCAAAAGTGACCATACTCATGCACGGTGACTAAAATACCTAGGGCAATAACAAAAGAGGCTAAATTCCAAATGAACTCAAACATTATTCTTTTCTTTCCTTATACATACTTGGTAAAAACTCACTAAATACTTCACTTGCTAATAATGCACTAATAATTGCTGAGCGAATTCTCTAGCACGTGTATCTAAGGAAATAACCTCATTAATATTACTTACCTGTTCTGAGACAAATTTTTTCACAGAAGTTTCATTTATTTTGTAAATATCGTTAAATTTAATTTGTTCATCCAAAAAAGCCGCTACCGCAATTTCATTTGCAGCATTTAGTGCTGTACAGGCTGCTTGTCCACTTTTACATGCTTCAATCGCTAATTTTAAATTTGGATACTTTTTAAAATCAACAGCTTGAAATTCAAAAGACGCTGTATTAAAAAAATCTAGCGGAGCAACACCTGAGTCTATTCGTTCAGGGTAAGCCAATGCATGAGCGATAGGTGTACGCATATCAGGATTACCCATTTGCGCAATCACTGAACCATCTAAATATTGTACCATTGAATGGATGGTGCTTTGAGGGTGCAACACCACTTGGATGTCATCCGGCTCTACATTGAACAGCCATTTAGCCTCAATAAACTCTAAGCCTTTATTCATCATGGTAGCGGAATCAACTGATATTTTTCTTCCCATATCCCAATTAGGGTGAGCACACGCTTGAGCAGGAGTCACTGTTTCAAGTTCACTTAATTGCCAAGTTCTAAAAGGTCCGCCTGAGCCCGTTAATAACACTTTACTAATGCCATTTTGACTCAATTGACAATGCCCTACTCGGGCCTGTTCTTGCCAAGGTAAACTTTGAAAAATAGCATTGTGCTCGCTATCTATTGGTAATAGCTGAGCACCAGATTGCTTAACAGCATCAATAAAAATTGCGCCAGAAGTTACTAATGCTTCTTTATTAGCTAATAAAACTCTCTTACCTGCTTTCACTGCCGCCAATGTTGCCATTAGACCTGCAGCGCCAACGATAGCAGCCATCACTGTGTCAGTATCAGGAGAGTGAGCAAGTTCAACAAGTGCATCAGTACCTGATTTTATTTCGATTGCACCAAGATTATTTTCCATTAAGCGCAAAGCTAATTGTTCCGCATGCTTTGATGAAACCATAACAACGGTTTGAGGAGTAAATTCAATACATTGTTCAACAATTTTATCTACACTCGCGTTTGCCGATAAACTAACAACGTTAAATCTTTCAGGATGTAGGCGAACAACATCTAAGGTACTGTTACCTATAGAACCTGTTGACCCTAATATACAGAGCTTACGAATAGCTAATTTCTTGGACGGTTTTTCTTCAATCACTGACTTTACCAACCAAACAATACATAACAAAGCGCAAAAACAGGTGCGGTTGCAGTTAGACTATCAATTCTATCTAAAATACCACCATGTCCGGGTAAAATAGAGCCACTATCTTTAACACCGGCTTGACGCTTGAACATACTTTCGTTGAGATCACCTAATACGGAGACTGTTGTGATCAACACCGTTACTAATAATGCGGTGGTAATCTGCTCATTGTTCCAAGCTAATTGATATGCAGCAATAGCAACTAAAATACAAGCAGATACTACTCCGCCAAGAAAGCCTTCAAACGTTTTTCCAGGGCTAACATTAGGCATCAATTTGTTTTTCCCAAAGGCTTTACCAACAAAATAGGCTCCTACATCAGCACTCCACACCATTAAGAATAAGAACATTAATAACTGTGCGCCATGATAAATATCAGCTTGATAGTCATTAGTGCGAATAACCATAAAAGCAAGCCAAGTTGGTACTAGCGTTAACCAACCAAACACGCCACGTACTGAGCGATGTTTTGACCAAAAATTACTGGCATTAGGGTATGAAAACATTAAAAAAGCCGAAAGTACCCACCAAGCGACAGCCAACCATAATAAGGCCAATGCATATTCATGTAACTGTGCAGAATTAACCCATAAATTATCGGGTGAAATTACAGTCCAAATGCTCGCGATTAAAACAATTGTTGTTGCAACAAAAACGATTCTTCGGGTTTTAGTATCAAACCCCATTAATGGTCCCCACTCCCAAGCACCAATGCCTATAATCACTAATAACAAAGCAGCAAAATACATTAACGGCAGGTAGAAAATGGCTAAAATTGCAGCAGGAGCTAAAATTAACGCTGTAATAATTCGTTGTATAAGCAAGTTATATCCTTTTTATTTTAGTAAGTTTTAAGTCATTAATTTTTATAATTTTACAGACTTAGTTACTCATTCTTATTCTTCTATTTGTTTAACTTGTTCGCCTGTTTGACCAAACCGGCGCTCTCTTTGATCAAAAACATCAATCGCTTTTTCAAACTGTTCTTCATTAAAATCAGGCCATAAAGTTTTAGTAAAATAAAACTCTGCATAAGCGGCTTGCCATAATAGAAAGTTACTAATGCGATAATCACCACCGGTGCGAATCAACAAATCAAGCTCTGGTAATTCAGATAAACAGGTTTGTTGATGTAGTGAATTTTCATTTACATCTTCAATAGATATTTCATTATTTTGTACTTGCTTTGCCAGTTGTTTTGCTGCATTTGCAATATCCCATCGACCGCCATAATTTGCCGCTACAGATAAAATCAAGCCCGTATTGCCTGCCGTTAATTGTTCTGATTTTTTTATACTTTTTTGTAATTTATCAGAAAAACGACTCAAATCACCAATAACTTGAAAACAAATATTATTTTTATGCAAGCGCTTAACTTCTTTTGTTAGCACATACATGAACAAATCCATCAGCACGCTAACTTCTTTTACTGGTCGTTGCCAGTTTTCACTGCTAAAAGCAAATAAAGTTAATGCTTTCACCCCTGCTTTACGCGCACCTTTAACAACAGCACGAACTGATTCAACGCCAGCCTTATGCCCTGTGACACGCCCTTTGCCTTGAGCTTGCGCCCAGCGACCATTGCCATCCATAATAATGGCAATATGCTCTGGGATTTTTTTTTCTTCATCTAGTGATGCTATGTTAGTAACCACTAACCATCCTTTTATGACAGTTTTATTAAACAAACAAAAACGCCAGTCAGTAATTACTACTCTCTGGCGTTATTTTAAAAAAGCTGATTAAATTTCCATTAATTCAGATTCTTTTTTTGCTAGTAATTCATCAACTTGCTTAACAAAGATATCCGTCACTTTTTGAATACTATCTTCTGCTTGGTGATGTTCATCTTCACTGATCTCTTTTTCTTTTAATAAGCTTTTGAAATCCGAGTTAGCATCACGGCGAATATTACGAATAGCTACTTTTCCGCCTTCAGCTTCACCACGCACAACTTTAACTAAATCTTTACGACGTTCTTCTGTTAATGGCGGTAATGGTATACGGATAAGAGTACCATTTGATTGAGGGTTCAAACCAAGATCCGATTTCATAATCGCTTTCTCTACTGCGGATATCATACCTTTATCAAAAACGGTAATAGAAAGATTACGTGCATCAGGCACTGAAATATTGCCTACTTGGTTTAACGGTGTTGCCATACCATAGTAATCAACACTAATGTTATCTAGTAGTGAAGCGTGAGCACGTCCAGTTCTAACTTTATTTAGGCTGCTCTTTAGAGATTCAATGCTTTTTGCCATACGCTCTTGCGCATCTTCGATAATTTCATCTATCACTGTGTTTCTTCCTACAATAATTTAAATAAGGTTTAATTCAAAAATAATGTTTAATTCAAAAACATTTACTAAAGTTCAAACTACTTCAGCTTACGACTTTCTAATTACTGTACCTTCTTCTTGTCCCATAATAACAGCTTTAAGTGCACCCGGCTTATTCATATTAAAAACACGAATAGTCATATTATGATCACGCGCCAAGGTAAATGCGGCTAAATCCATTACTTTTAATTCTTTATCTAATACTTCATCGAAAGTTAATTCGCTATAAAGTTCTGCTTCAGGATTTTTCACCGGATCTTCTGAATAAATTCCATCAACTTTCGTTGCTTTCAATACTACATCTGCTTCAATCTCAATGCCACGTAGACAAGCAGCAGAATCTGTAGTAAAAAATGGGTTTCCTGTTCCAGCCGAAAATATAACTACTCGACCAGATTTTAATAAACTAATCGCATTTGCCCAATTATAACGTTCACAAACACCTGCTAAATCAATCGCTGACATTAAACGTGTATTAACAAATGCACGGTGTAGTGCATCACGCATGGCCAAACCATTCATTACCGTAGCTAACATACCCATTTGATCACCAACAACTCGGTTCATACCCGCTTCAGCAAGCCCTGCACCACGAAATAAATTACCACCACCGATAACTAAGCCAACTTGAATATCCATTTCAACTAACTCTTTAATTTCTTGCGCCATGCGATCAAGAATCTTTGGATCGATACCAAAACCCTCTTCGCCCATAAGAGCTTCACCGCTGAGTTTAAGAAGAATACGACGATAAGATGGTTTCGGGTTAATACTCATGTGAGAAAAATTCCTATTTGGCTCGCTGAAAAAAGGCTAGGGTCAAAAAGACCGCCAACATTTTAATACGTTTAGCTTATCCAAGAAAGCCTTAACTTACAAAAGTCAGCGTTATAATGCAATTTAAATGTAATGTATGAAAAAAACGCATAAAAAAACGCCTACCAAGGTAGACGTTTAGAGTAATTCTAACTAGTTGAACGAATAATAAGGCGTTTGAGCTTTTTCATCTTGGGTGCATATGATTATATGTAACTAAGTAAAAAAGCGATCACAACGAATTTTCTTATTTCAACCCGTTCAAATAGGACGAATTAAGCTTTAGCAGCAGCAAGTTGTGCTTCAACTTCAGCAGCAAAATCTTCTTCTTTCTTCTCAATGCCTTCGCCAACTTCTAAGCGAACAAAAGAAGATACAGTAAGACCTTTCTCTTTAAGCACTACACCTACAGTTTTCTTAGGTTCCATAATAAAAGCTTGACCTGTTAAAGAAATTTCACCCGTAAATTTCTTCATACGACCAATGATTATTTTTTCAAGTAACTCAACTGGCTTTTTCTTCTTTTCATCAAGAGCATCGTTTTCAGCTTTTAATATATCTAGTTGAATACGTTTTTCATTGTCTACAACGGCAACTGATACATCTTCAGGATTGATAAATTCTGGTTTGCTTGCCGCTACGTGCATAGCAATGTGCTTCAACGATTCAGCATCACCTTCGCCAGCAACAACTACACCAATTTTAGCACCGTGAGAATAAGAAGCTAAGTTAACACCTTCAACATATTCAACACGACGTATATTGATGTTTTCACCAATTTTAGTCACTAACGCTATACGTTTTTCTTCAAACTGTGCCTGTAAGTCAGTAATTGATACTTTTGACTCAAGTGCAACATCAGCAACGGTATTAGCAAAACCTAAAAAGTTCTCATCCATCGCTACAAAATCAGTTTGACAGTTAACTTCAACTAAAGCAGCCGTGTTTCCTGAAACTTTAATGATAATTGCGCCTTCAGCAGCAATATTGCCTGCTTTTTTAGCGGCTTTTGCTTGACCGTTCTTACGCATATTTTCAATCGCAAGTTCCATATCACCGTCAGCTTCTTGTAACGCTTTTTTACAATCCATCATGCCGGCAGCTGTGCGTGCACGAAGTTCTTTAACCATTGCAGCTGTAACTGTCATAGGTAATTCCTCTGTTTTCAGTTATCCCCAATTGTCACTTAAAATGAGCAATAAAATAGAGGGAATAAATAGTAAATTAGATTTCATAAAAGCAACACCAAACAGTAGTTGCCTTTATGAATAACGAAATGTTTTTACTTAGTTACTTTTCTTTAATAGAAAAATTATTCAGCTTCAACAAAACCGTCTTTTTCAGCTTGAACAACGATATTTTGCTCACGACCAGAAAGTACGGCGTTAGCAACAGCGTCACAGTATAAAGTTACTGCACGGATTGCATCATCGTTACCAGGAACAATGTAATCAATGTTATCTGGGTTTGAGTTAGTATCAACAACAGAAACTACTGGGATACCAAGGTTGTTTGCTTCTTTAATAGCAATATGTTCGTGATCGGCATCAATGATAAAGATAGCATCAG
>Ga0209184_1000046_pt1 | contig 157049 bp, 113 predicted proteins | sample EN8Hudsemesocosm_2_FD_184627 | JGI IMG/M metagenome (GOLD analysis project Ga0209184, IMG submission 184627) | Methane-oxidizing microbial communities from mesocosms in the Hudson Canyon - EN8C Hudson Canyon (SPAdes) (version 2) | ecosystem: Environmental > Aquatic > Marine > Cold seeps... | reverse complement strand
TCAAGAACCAAGTTGACTGCATCTAGTTTAAATTCTTTGGAATACTTCTTTTTACGTGTCATTTCATTTTCTCCAGTTAAGAATATTATCTCTTATCTGGGGTAAGTGAATCAATTAAACCACGTCAATTATAGCATCTTTCAGGAAGTGATTTTTCGACAAATAACTTTATGAACTAATGTAAATTAAAAATACAACCCAGAAAAACTGCGTATGATATATCTGATATAAAAGACTAATTTTCGGGTTTGTAGCAGTTATTTATGTTGGTGTTTACGACCATTTTGTGTTCACAGTTGACGCTATAAGCTCAAAAGCAAATGTCCTCTTAGTTGTGTGAATTCAAACGATCAACGCAACACATTCTATTCTTAAGTAAAATAAAATGGAGTGTGAATGATGGTTTATCGAAAAAGAATAAATTACACAACAGAAAAAATGTCTCTAATATGGCACTGTTGTAAAAAAGGACAGTTCCTAAGAAGTATAGGGCGAATTTTTGAGCGTAATTCTAATTCAATTTATGGTCTTATTTCTCGAACTGGTGGGATCCGTCCTCCACAAATGTGCCGCTCTAAATGTTCTCTAGTATTATCAGAGAGAGAAGAAATTTCTCGCGGCATAGCCCTACAATTATCGTTGCGCATAAAACAAATCCACATTTATGTACTTTGATGCTCATGAAAACCTTGAAGTAAATTGAATTCTGTAGAATGACTCCAATCATTCATTAATTGATTAAATTCTTTTAGTTCTTCTTTTGATATTGGATCAATAAGAGCTTTTTTAGAAAGATAGGTTAAACGGTCATAATCATTTTGTTTCATATTGATCATCCTTGAATAGTTGAGTTTAAAGTATAGTGTGGAATTTAACGTTAATGCAAATTTATTAAATATCTCTTAAGCCGAGTTCAGGCTAAATAATAAATTCAACTGTCGACTATTTTTCGCTTTACGTTATACTGCCGCGCTTAAACCAAGTATTTAATAAGCGGAGAGTATCATGCACGATCTTTATTACAAAGGGCGTATCCACACTAGAGTAAATCATGTAAAGACAGGTTATAACTCTAAGCGTATCGTTAAACTTGGTACAGAGAAAAAGCCATTAACGTTAGTGGTTAGTAGTGATGAGAAAAAACTAGAAGTAGAGACATTGGTTGCTGACAATGGACTTTTTGCTGATATTACAGTTGATAGCTCCATCGATGAAAATATCAATGAACTTAACGCTATACTAAACAAGCCTGTTACGACTACGTTCGATAAAACCCCAAACCGAAATGAGCCTTGTTCATGTGGTAGTGGGAAAAAGTATAAAAAGTGTTGTGGCTTAAAATAGGCGTTTTTTGTTATTTATGTAAAAAAACTCGTTAATTATAAGATGATTAACGAGTTGCAGGTGAAATTCCAATTAGCTCTATTTCAGCACTTCTGATTAGCTTTTGTGCGAGCAATGAATCATCAATTAAACGCGTTGAAGCAATTGTTGGTTTAAGCGCATCAACATATAGTCTTGCTCTTTTTTCCAATTGAGTTCGTCAGCCATGGTATAAATTGCTTGGGTGACTAAATTGACAAATTTACCATAGGTTTTGTGTGCTTCATCAAAATCGGTAGCAAAGAAAACAAATTGAACTGTATCAACCAACTTGTCGCCTTCCCAATTACATTCAACATCGCCATCTTTTTTGTGAGGGTTGTAACCTAAGGAAACGATATCACCATTGATTATTGTTTGTTCCTGCTCATCAAAACGTACAATAGGAGACATACCATTAGCGATCATGGTTGCATGATTAAGCTGGTGTTTATTTGTCGCATTAGTAAAAGCGAGGGCAATTTCTTTATATAACTCTTCAAAAGGTTTGTTGCCATCGTAATCAATTTCAGTACCTTTAAGCAGTCTTCTTGTCATTGGCATGCTAACAACAGCATAAGTAATTGCAGAGGAGCCTTCAGCAACAGGAAAGCCTTGGTTTAAATATCGTGCAGATATCTCTCGAAAAGTATGAGTAATACTTTCTTTATTATTCTTTTCGCGGGCAAAAAGGTCATAGGTTAAATGTTGATGATCACGTACTTTAAAGTCGTTTGACTCAAGACCTATTTTCTGTGAAATTATTTCGACAGCATTAATTACTTTTTGATGAAACTCAGCCGCATTTTCGCGTAAATTTGCACCGGTAGCCAAGAAAAGAAATTTAACTTTAGTGGCACGTACTGTACCGTCAAAGTAGCCTTTGAAAGTACTGTTATGGTCAGGGCTGTAAAAGAAAAATGACTGTTTATCAGTATGCAATACTTGTTGTTCTTCACTATGTCGCACGCGAACTAAACGATTATTAGCAACAAAGTTAGCATGTGGAATATTACACTCTTCAACAACATCGAAAGCTAGTCGAGAAAGTTTTTGGTAAAATTTTTGATAAGGCTGTTTTGCTGAGTCATCAATACTACCAGCAACTAACTCTAATAATTTGTCGGTTAATGGCATCTCTGCAATTAAATAATGATTATCACGAGAATCTCTAGGAACATACACCTTATCTAAAGCACGGTGTCTACGAAAAACTGAGCTTGATCTGTTCATTTTATTTCCTTCTATACTAGGCTGTATTAATGGTTGATATAAACTTCAGCTAGGAAGCTAAGCTTCCATATTTAATGACGTTAACTAAACTAAGTTCACTTGCCATTGTTTGTTTGGGGAGGGTAGCCCAAAAACTGAAGGTGTAGAGATGAAAAACACCCTTTAAAAATTAATTTTGACGCTTATCACTCGATGTAATAAAAATTAGTCAATATTATTAAACCTGAATTTTGTTTAGTTAGTTTATTACACTTTTTTGTTTAAAGCATTCAAAATTATGTGTAAGTTTTCCTATTGTTACTCTTGAGTTATCTTTGCTGCAAATTAATTGTAATTATATGTTTTTTTTAGAAAATAACAATTAACCCTCAGATGGGATATTGTTTAGTTAACATGCTTGTTATTGTGGTCAACCTGTTATGAGGTAAAGCTAAAAAACAAAAGCTCAGGAGACTAGAACGATAAGCTAATCAAGATTTTTCTTAAAGCGTAGTGATGATATGATTAAGCCTGCTAAAGTAAACAGTAACAGCCAATAAACGTCAAAGCGCATTTCTATAATTTCTACATCACGTAAAACTACACCACGAATTAGGCGCATAAAGTGTGTAGCGGGTAATGCTTCAGCAATATACTGTGCCGCTTGTGGCATACCTTCATAGGGGAACATAAAACCGGATAGTAATATTGATGGTAATAAAATAAAAACTGTCATTTGCATTGATTGAAGTTGGTTTGTTGCAATCGTTGATATCACTAAACCTAACACTAAACTGGCGGCAATAAAGAGTAAAGTTGCCCCTGCTAACTGTAAAATACTTCCATTAATTGGTACGTAAAATACTAAATGTCCTAATCCCAAAATAATAAAAACCTGTACTAAACCAATAAAAATATAAGGAATTATTTTACCCAACATTAACTCATAAGAGCGAATTGGGGTGGTAATGAGCATTTCTAAATTACCTCTTTCTCGTTCCCTAACGATAGCGGCAGAGGTGAACATTATCATAGTCATTGTTAGTATTACTCCGACTAAACCCGGCACAATATTTACCGCAGTACGCTGTTCAGGGTTATATAATAGCGCCACCTCAAAAGTAGGCGTTGTTCTATTGGTCGGTTTACTTAACAATTCAGCAAGTGGCATGCTTCTTAAACTTTTTATTGCTGCGGCAATCATAGTGTCTGAGCCATCAACCAACCATTGAGCAATAGGGCGACTAGTTTCTTGATCAGTTGACGCAGGAGAGGCTAAACCAACGCTACTATGACGAACTAACCTTTGACTCACATCTTTTGGAATAATTAGCACTGCTCGCACTTTTGAAGTTGCTATAGCCTTTTTGGCTGCTGAAATACTATGGTATTGCTCAGTAAATTCAACCACTTGCGTAGCACTTACGGTTTGAATTAATACTCGGCTCAACCCCGACTGGCTATTGTCGAACACACCTACAGGGATATTACGGATATTGGTATTGATGGCAAAGCCAAATAACATTAATTGAATAAGTGGGATCATGATGACCATACCAAAAGTCATTCTGTCTCGTTTCAGCTGAATCAGTTCTTTAGTGAATATAGCTTGAATGCGTAACAAAGAGATCATTGTCGACCATCTCCTGTGCAGGTTACAAAAACATCCTCTAAACTGGGTCTAACCAAAGTCAGCTCGTCACTGGGTAAAATCATGGGTTGTTGTGATAAATAATCGATAGGGTTAGCAATGGTTTTTTTTATCAGCACCCGTAAACGAGCACCTAACTGAGCTGCAGAAATAACCTCTGCGAGTGGTAATAATTGCTGTTTTAATTGGCGTAAATTCGCAGAAGTTACTTCTACTACTTCTGCCGGAATCTGAGCCATTAGCTGCTCAGGAGAGCCGTCAGCCCTTTTAATACCGGCTTCTAAAATAGCGAGTTTATGACAACGCTCCGCTTCATCCATGTAATGTGTTGAAACTAAAATAGTTGTGCCTTGATCACATAAATCAAAAAGTTGCTCCCAAAATTCACGCCTATTTTCAGGATCAACCGCTGATGTTGGTTCATCTAAAAAAAGTAATTCTGGTTTATGAATCGTTGCTCCGGCCAGCGCAAGCCGCTGCCTTTGCCCACCACTCATGCAGCCAGCTAGTTGACTGGCTTTTTGATCTAAACCATAGGTTGATAATAGTTCACTAACTCGTTGCTTTTGTTGATTCGTACTTAAACCATATATTTTGCCAAGAAATTGTAAGTTCTCTTTAACAGTAAGATCGTCATACAAAGAAAACTTCTGCGTCATATAGCCAATTTTCATCCGCAGTTGATCAGCTGCTTTGGGCAGCGGTAATCCTAGCACTTTAATGGTGCCCTCATTGGGTCTTAGTAAGCCCGTGAGTAAACGAATAGCCGTAGTTTTTCCACAGCCATTAGGGCCTAGAAAACCATAGATGCAACCTTTTTCAACAGTTAAATCAAGATTTTGAATGGCTTTTAGTGAACCAAAATTTCGTGCTACTTTCTCAGCGACAATAGCTAGTTCTGTCATGGTAATTCAACTTGCGCAGGTAACCCATTTGGCAATTTATGTTGGCTATCTGGCAGTTGTATCTCTGCTAAATACATCAAACGAGCACGCTCTTCTTGATTAAGTGCAAAATATGGCGAGAACGCGGGTTCATTAGCTATCCAGCGTACCTTGCCGTTAATCGTGTTTGTTAAACCATCAATATGTACTATCAACTCATCACCAACATTTATTTTCACGCGATAAGGCTCAGGAATATAAACACGTGCAAAGGGGGCTTTACCTGCCAAAACAATGGCTAATGGGCTGCCTGTTGTAACTCGTTCCCCTAAATTCCATGGTAGATTATCCAAAATACCATCTCGGGTTGCTCGTAAGGTTAAATCTCTGAGTTTTTTTTGTTCGCTATTAAGCACTGCTTGTGTGGCCAATAAATTAGCCTCTGCCATTTGTAAGTCTTCTATTCGAGTGCCATTAGTTAATTGTAGTAAAGCTTCGTTAACCGCTTGTAAGGTTGCAATGTCTTTATCTCTTGATGCCTCTGTTCTGTTGAGGTTTGCCTGACTAGTTAAATCACTTTCGGCTAAATTTTTTGCTCGTTTATAATTGGCTTCGCTTTCAATCAATGCTGCTTTTGCGCCAGCAACATTTGCGCTGGCTACTGCCACTTCTTCTTCTCTAGCACCACGGCGTAGTTTTTCTAAATTTGCTTGCGCTTGAAATACTTCAGCTTGCGCTTTAGCTACTTGAGACTTCTGAAGCGTTTCATCGAGAACAACTAAAATATCTCCTTTTTTAACTTGGCTACCTGGTAGAACTGGCAATTCTACAATAACTTCATTCACTGTAGCCGTATGAGCAATGCGATCACGCTCTAGTGTACCCAAGGCAACATTGCTTTGACCATCACTACAGCTTGAAAGCATGAGGCTAAGTGATAATAGGCTTGATAATGCAAAAAATATTTTCACCGAAATTCTCCTTGAAAAATAACAGCATAAGCACTTAAGGGATAAGTTCCTAAAGTATAATGAACACTATAATTAAGCAATGTTTGATTTTTCATGTTACCACCTTTACTTATACCCAAGCCACTTCAAGATGTGAGTTTCAGGACGTCTGAGCGAATCATGAACAAGGCGCATCTTTTTATTAAGGGTGTTCCCTTAAAAACAGATGCAACGAAGAACATGTTTTGCTCAGTCGTCCCCAAAGGGCTGGTTTAGAAACGTTTTATGCTGCGTTATTGATTTTGACAATAGAATAACTATTCTCTTCAATCAATGCCTTGCCTAAGGACGTTTCTAATTCCAGCTGAATCCTGCATCTTGAGGTGGTTTGGGTATAAACATAAATCAAAGTCTAGTTGGCATCACGTCTTTAATTTGTGCATTGTTTAGTGGATTGACTGCTTTAGACATTATATAGGGGCAGGTGAAGTTGGTGTTTCGCCTGCTAAGATTGGTGGAGTTTATTTCTTTGAATTACAAACTGTCTAGTGACAGTGGAGAGGACCAGTCTTTCTCAATCAAGATTTGTTCAGCTAAAACTTTGGCCTTTGTATATTCTCTCTCCATAAAATTTATTTGTGCTAGTTCCACTTTAAAGTTTAGATTGCCGGGGGTGTGATGAGTGCTTTTTTCATGCATCATAATAGATTGTTGAACATTTCCACGATCATGCTGCGTTACTGTATTTTCAATCAATGCTGTCGGTGAGCTTAAAGGATTATTTTCGACTAATAGCATTTCCATTTTTATTACATAACTAGATGTTATGGATAAAACAGAAATCAATATGATTTCATTTTTTGTGAGATAAGAAAGTGTTGAGGATGAATTAACGGTGAATAATTTGAATAGCTTTGCTTTTTTCATGGTGCTTGTTAATCCAAGTTAAGTTATCAAAAGCGGTTGACTAAATGGGGAATGTTATCCGCTTAATTATGTTCAAATTGTGTAGGTAATTATTGTTTGAAATATTGTTATTTGGAAAAGTAGCGAGCTCTAATTCATCTTCGTATCCTCGCCGCAAGCGGCGAGGAATAAATTAGAAGAAGATTAAAACGGACCCGTTATTTGTTCAGGTGTTTGCCAGTAACTTCGCCATACTTGGTTACCATGAATATAATAAACATCATTATTATGAAGAATTGACCTGTCATCCCTGCTTGAGTAATTAGATGAATCCGTACCTTCATCATTTGCAATAATATCTCCAATGCGGGTTAATGTGGCGTTGGCACTGTCGTTAGAAACTTCCAATAACGACAGAAAGTTTTCAGGTTGCCATACCGTATAGGTTTTCTCGCCATCACTTATTTTGTTGGTTTTCCAGCGCTCAATAGGTAGGGCAAACCTATGGTTACCATTTTCAGTAATAAGGTGGCTTAAGGCTTTATAGTCGTATTCAACAGGGGTATAACCATTTTCATAAACAATTGACTGTATTTCTCGTGGTGCATTAACATCACTAATGTCGAATAAAGATACTTTGGCTCCTTCAATAACAGGTGCTATTGTGACTGTATCAGTAGTCGTTGGTTGGTCAACGAAGGTTACGAGGTTATCATCAATATGTTGGCCAATGCCCAATAATAAATTATCTGAAATAGGATGTAAGTATGCTGAGTAGCCAGGGATTTCTAATGCGCCAGTTATTTTAGGATTATTGTTGTCACTCAGATCAATAACATACAAAGGATCTGTGGTTAAAAAGGTTACGATATAAGCATTATCTTCAAAAAAGCGTACAGCTTTAATATCCTCATATACAAATCCATCGTCACTTACCTTGCCAATAGGAGTAATGTTAATGTCATTAGGTAATTGGTTAACAAGTGTAAATGCATTATCAGCTTCAAGTAATACGTTAAGTTTGTGTTCAAAACCTGTGCTTCTGTTACCTTGGGTGGTTACTACTCGCAGATAGTTATCTTCTTCACTAAATCGCAAGTTAGACAAACTCCAATTAAATCGACCCGGTAAACTGGCGGAGTTGACATAGTTAATAGCCATATCATCAAGAGAAAATTTATGAATAATTGAGTTTTCATTACTGTTTTCAAGCACACTAGTTTCACTATAATTATAATGTGTGCCATAAACGTAAATTGACTTTTCTGTTGCATATAAACCATCAGTAGAAGTGTTTATACAAATTGAATTCAGTTGTTGTGGATCCTGAATATTAATGGCGGTTAAGGTCATTATGGTGTCATAACCATCTTTATCGGTAGCGTTCTTAGGTAATAAACAGTCTTGTTCGTTTACTAAACTTTGTTCAACACCATTTTTTTCTTGATACTTCGGCAATAAACTCGCAATGTCGGTATTATTGATTAGTGCATAGTTCGCTATTTTTTCTTCATCTGTTGTCGCGAAAGGTAGTTCTTCTATATAGGGATAATAACGACTAACAATATATAAGATATCACCTACTCGGCGGCTATTAATAATATTACCATCAAAATTGTAGGCACTTGTTACCTGAGTATTTTCAGGTTCACTAACGTCAACAAAAGTAATATTAAAGGCAGGTTGGGCATAGGTTATGGGTTCAGACACTAGCTGGGTTGTTGCAATGTTGTAATTTTGTTCAATAGTAGAAATTACCGATAAAGTGTCATTACTAAGATATAAGCCATTAATGTTGCTAGTATCAGTACCTAAAACAACTTCACTAAGCTCACTAATTTCACCATCTGTTGTTCTTTCCATGATCCTAACGGTGCTGTTAATTTTAGCTTGTATTGGTGGTGATAGAGATACTTGTGATATGTCAGAGCCTTCTTTTAGAGCTCTACTCGCTGTCTGATAAGAATAATAATTGTTGTTGGCAATAAATAAGTAGTTACCGTCATACTTTATTCGATCAATTTCATCCACGCCTTGCTCTTGGGTAGTCGTGGATGAAAAGTTGCCGCTACTACTGTCTGCTAAAGTCGATTCAGCGCTGTCAGTAGTACTTGTACTACAATTATTACAAGTATTTGCTTGCTTACTTTGGCTATTACGTAAATATATGCCATTTTTTAGATGTTGAGCAAAAGACGTTTGTGTGGAATTCGATAAGGGTGTTATTGCCACTGATAATTCATTCAGTTGTGGTGGCTGCGGGCTATCACTGCCTCCACAGCCAACTATTAATATGAGTGAGCCACTGAATAAAGCCACCGCTAACCGTTTGTGATAAAACATTGTCATTCTCCATGTGTTTATGTGTTTTTTATAACAATAAACCTATTTAGATTAAAATCTGTTGTCAAATGATATCAAATGTAACCTAATGTAATCGTGAGTGATCTCTAGTTCATTCAATGCTAAATTATAGAAAAACCTTAAAGAATTTACACTTGAAATACTTACCACTACTATTTGTTTTTTTTAGTCGACTTACTTTTGCACAATGTGTAGAAGCTAATGAACAGTGCGCACCAGTTGATGAATGGGAATTTTCGTTAGCGATTGGTGCAGGGTTATTAACTAACCCTTTACATGGTGGCAGTGATATCCCATTGATCATTATTCCGGAAATAAGTTATTACGGAGAGAAAATATTTTTTGAAAACAATGCGTTGGGTTATACCTTTTACGAAGCCCCCACATTTTCATTAAGTGCTATCAGCTTACTTAACAGGGAAAATTCTTTTTTTAACCGTTGGCACCCTCACAATGTGTTTGTGCCCTTAAACGCGAGTGGTATCAGTGAAAGCCAAAGTGATAGTGCTCCTGGTTTTGGCGGCCCCATTGATAAAGATATCCCGCCACCAGAAATTGAAGTTGATGACGTTTCTAATCGAAAGTGGGCGTTAGATGCTGGTTTACAGGTTAATTGGTTTTTATCAGAAAAAAATCACCTTGTAATGAGGCTCTTACATGATGTAAATAATATTTATAACGGTTTTAATGGGAAAATTGAATTCACCCATCGCTTTGCTGGCTTTGGTACGCCCAATACGCAATGGAAATTAACTACAGGCGTAAATTGGTTAAGTCAACAACAAGTAGATTATTATTACGGTATTGGTGAGAATGATACACAAGACCCTAACTATTTTTATCAGGGAGGGGCAGCTCTTAACCCCTATATTAAAATCCATTCGAATTACAAACTAAATAAAAATTGGCGGATAACATTTACAGCGCGAAGCGAGCTTTTAGCAAAAGCAATAAGCGATAGCCCTTTAGTTGAAGATGAGGTAATAAAGACAATATTTTTGGGTGTGGTCTATGACTATTAAAATATTTTCGATAGTATTACTTTTTGTCAGTGTTCTTGTTATGCCAAAGTGTTTTAGTAGTGATACACTTGGTGATAACGTTGAGTTGTCATTAACTCCACTCGCTTGTTTTGTAAAAAATATTGGCGATGTTTGTCATTTAACCATTAAGGTTAACTGGCAATCAGTAGATCCCATTAAGGCTTGTTTATACCAAAATGATGAGAAAATGCATTGTTGGTTAGCTACACGCAATGCAACACAGAAAATTAAGGTGAGTCTGAGTGAGAATATGCAATTTACCTTACAAGGAGATAATAATGAGGTTTATGCGCAGCAGCATATAGCAATTTCCGCAAGTACCTCTAAAAAATATCGGCGCCGACTACGTGCTGATTGGAGTTTATTTTAATGCAGCATATTTTACTTGTTGAAGACGATTTGCGTTTATCAACATTAATTCAGAAATTCCTCCAGCAAAATAACTTTAAAGTATCTGTGCTCAATAGTGGTGAAAAAGCCGCAGACTTTATTCTCAGTAAACAACCCGATTTAGTTATTTTAGATATTATGTTGCCGAAAATGGACGGGTTTAGTATTTGCAGAAAAATACGTCATCAATTTACTAAACCAATTATCTTCTTAACGGCAAAAGACAGTGATTTTGATCATGTCTCAGGATTAGAAATTGGAGCCGACGATTATATAATTAAACCTGTTGAACCTCATGTTTTATTAGCACGTATTCATATGGTATTACGTAGAGTTAGTAATAATAATCAACAGGATATGAATGAAATAATCATTGGTAATTTACGCATAGATAAGGCATCACGCCAAGTTTTTATGGACAATAAACATGTTGAACTTACAAGTCACGAATATGAATTGTTATGGTTGTTAGCTACTAATGCAGGAGAACCCCAAAGTCGAGACTTTATTCATCAACAAATGATTGGACGTGAATACGACGGGTTAGATCGTAGTGTAGATGTACGAGTTTCTCGTTTAAGAAAAAAATTGGGTGATAATACAAAAGTTCCTTATAAAATAATTACCGTATGGGGTAAAGGGTATTTGTTTAGCACAACAGCTTGGGATTAAAAAATACTAATGTTTCGATTATTCGTTAGTTTATACCTTGCTGTGGTGATTGGTTTATTAACCATAAATTGGGCTTCAGAAACGTTATGGCTGTACTTGAGCCAACATATAAACACGTCAAGCATCTCACAAAAAGAATCATCATTACCGTCACAATTCATTCCTGCTGAACTAACGCATACTATGGCATTAGCTAAATCTCTTCCGGTGTTGATACAAGCTGATGAGAATAAAAGGCAACTGTTTGAAAAGCAAACAGGTCTTGCTCTGAGTATTTTTTCTGAACATGATATCGCATGGTTAGAAGAGCAAGAAGCGTTATTACAACAAGGCGAGCCACTTGTTACTTATAATCAGAAAGAGCAATGGGTCATCTATATTGAATCAGCGCAAGATCAGAAGGTATATCAGTTAGGGCCATTAATCACGCCACCTAATGAACAACCTTATATAAAATATTTAATTTTAGTCTTCTCTTATTTACTGTTAGCTGCATTTTTAGCGTTATGGACACGCCCGATATGGGCTGATTTATTACAATTGAAAAGCATGGCTGAAAAAATTACCTTAGGTGATTTAGAGGTTAAGCAAAAAGTAAATACGGGCTCACCTACAGCAATTGTTGTGCAAACATTTGTTGATATGGCGAGCCAGATCACGCGTTTAATTGCCGAGCAACAGCAACTTGTTAATGCAGTGTCTCATGAGTTAAGAACCCCATTATCAAGATTGCGATTTTCATTAGCGATGATGAAAAATATTGACCCCATACAGCTAGACGAAATTAATAAAGATGTTCAAGAAATGGAGAACCTCATTGACGAAATGTTAGGTTATGCCCGCATTGAGAGTATTAGTCAAAGTATGCATAAATCGAACGTTAACATGAGTGAATTATTATTTCACCATGTCGACAAGCAACAACGTGCCACCGATAAAACGCTAACATTAGTGATGGATAAAAATTTGTTTTTTCATTGCCATGGCTCTTTAATTGAACGTGCCTGTCAAAACTTGATAACGAATGCCGTGCGTTATGCCGAGCAGCAAGTTGTAATATGCGCCAAAATTGAAGAAAAAGAATTAATTATTACCGTAAGCGATGATGGTTGTGGCATATCAACAGAAGATCAAGATAAAATATTTAAGCCCTTTACACGCATAAATAAAAGTCGCAACAAGGAAGATGGCGGTTTTGGTTTAGGATTAGCCATCGTAAAACGTATTGTTGATTTACACCAAGGGCATTGTCATGTGAAGCATTCATCACTTGGCGGTTGTAAATTTATACTGCGTATTAGTGATGCTTAGAAAAAGAAGTTTTCGTACCAAAATTAGTACGCATTGTGGTGGTGCTAAAAAGTTGATTGTCATTGATTCATAAAAACCACTAATTACGGTTTTAAGTCACTATTTGTTGAATTTTAGGCATAAAAAAAGACGCTAGGACGCGTCTTAATCTTTGATATTGGTGGAGCGGGGGGGAGAGGTACTTATATATTAAGTATTTAATAAATAATGACAAAAACTATTTTATCTATAGTTTTTTGTTATTTTTACCCTCTTTTTTACCCGTAATTGATGTGGTAAATGATACTGTTCATTTATTTAACTATTTTAGTAAGTAAACTTATTTTGATTTATAAATTGATTATTCGGTCGAGATCTTTATTGATAAAATCCAAGGTTTTAATAGCACATTCCCCATTCGGCAAGGTCAAAAACTTATGTTTAAACTCTTTAATTGTACTTGTAGTTATAGAAAGAGACTCAACCCTTAAAGCATCGCTTTGTTCCCATTCACCTCGATAGTCTTTAGCTTTTAAGAAATATCCTTTCAATCTTAGTGAAATAGCTTTATTACTCAAGTCACTAGCACTTTTTATACTATTTATAGAGGCAGTATAATGACTGCTATCTATATTGTTTAGTGTGCTTTTTAGCCTTTCACTTTTACTTTGAGCTCTATATATTAGTGATGAAACATTATAAGAAGTTACTATTCTCTCCTTACTATATGTTAGAGTTTTGTATACAGGCTTGGTCTTTGAAATACCGTCAAGAAAAAGGCGATCCACCTCTAAAAAATCTTGAATTACATCATAAATAATACGCTCTTCTTTACCTTGTGAGTCTTTTGATATCCAATATTTATTACAATTTTCTTTTTTTAAGGAGTCTATTGCTTTTTGTTTGTCACGCTTGATACTTTGAAAATAATCGTTCGTGCTAAATATGGGATTATCTTCTAAGTCCAATGTTTCAAGATAGCTGAATGTCTTGATCGCTTGTTTATTATTTCCTATTGAATATTCTGCCCAAGCTAATGCTTTTGCAATATACATAATGGCATTGAAATGATTACCATTTTTGCTATAGCTGTGAGCATATTTCATTCTTAATTTATATTCATCCATATCAATACGAGTTGATAATGAGTCGCTTAGAGACCAAGCCCTATAATTAATGGGACATGCTTCATTTTGTGCAATATCAAATAATTCGCTTAACACTTTCTCCGTCTTTTCTTTTGAATCGAAGTAAATGGCAAAATATTTAGATTTACATAAACCGAAATTAAGTTCAGAATTTTCGGTACTAGATAAAGGAATGTCGTTATCAATATTTTCGAAAGCAAGATTAAATTCCTTCTTGGCTGAATTGTATAATACAACTTTTTCTTTATCTGTATTTACTTCAGTAGATTTAGCTAAATAAGCGTATCCTTTTGCATTATTTACCAGCCAAGCACTTGACCAATTAAGTGAATGTATATTTTCAAACTCTTTTAGTTCATGTATAAAATTATCATAATCATTAGTAACTTCATGTTTACTAATTATCTCATCAAATATGCTTTTAATTTCAAATTGAGAAAGTTTAGGGATTTTTATAATATTTTTATTATGGTTTTTTGATAAAATGTTATTGTTATTTAAACTTGAATTTGGGGCTGTAGTTGACTTACATGATGTTAAAAGAAGGCAGGAAATAGTGAGTGCTAAAATCCATTTTTTCATAGAAATATCCCTAGGAAACATTGAGTTAATAAAGTTTAATGAAAGTTGATACATTTAAACACCTGTTTATTCTTCTGTAAAGCGAAAACAGAAATAGACGTAATACATTTTCAAAGGGCTTGTATTAACCAAATAATATTTACTAATACATTGCTTTAAATCTGCCTAACATTAGCTTATTTATTCTATTCTCTACTAAAGTTAATTTCTTTTTTTTCTAACTCAAAGTTTTTATATCGCATCCATTTAGGCTTGCCAAACCACGCAATTGAACCATAAAAATCTAGGTGTACATCTGGGGATAATTGGTCTTTTTTCTTGTGAAAAGCTCTTATAGCTTGTTCAGTGCTGTTTCATTACTGGTTATATTTACTAAAGCATGACAAGTCCTAGATTTAAATATAGTGCCTTCATAAATTTATGCTTTCAATTGCCCTTGTTTCCATTTTTTCCATAATTCAGCAACTATATAACAATCATACCAATTACTAATCTCATAACTGTCAGTAAGCCCATCTGGTGTTGTAGGAACAATACCTTGAAAATAATGTTCATAATTTGCTTCAAGGTTAGTGCCTATTATACCGCTTTCACCATCTCGAGGAGGCCATCTAATATTTGTAACTATTGGAGCCATGTTGTTATGAGTAGAGTTTATTTGAAGGAGATCAATATTATTTATTCCCAGAAGTTTTGCGATTTCTTTGAGATCTCGATCATTTTGACTAAAGCTAATAATAGTACCATCGCAATTTATTAACATTTTGGATGCTTCAATCATTTGTTCTTTATAGCGGTATGCTTTGTAGGTATTTGAATTTACGTCTAATACTCCCATTATGGTCGTACCCCAATCAAAGGCTAAAACAGGACTTTGTTCCAATTCTTATATTCCTTATTATTTTATATGTTATGGTTAACCTTATCATTTTAAATGGAGTTTACTTATGATTTTTAAGAAAAAAGGTGTAATAAAATGGATATAAATTTGTTAGAAGAAGTGTATGAAGGAGTAACATATAGGCAAGTAAGAGATGCCTTTAAAACCATTGCCTTTGATTCTTTTGATCTGATTGAATTTTCTTGTCGGCTATTTATTAAAGAACAAAAAAAAGAACTTGAATTAAGCGGTGACAATTTAAAAGTTAATGAATTGTTTTACTGGATGAGAGAGTTTTTAAGCGGGAAAAAAAGTAGGGTCTCTGATTGTGTTTCATTCAATAGGTATTTTGAAAGTGCAAAACAAGTAATAAACCTCTTAGAAAATCAGTCTTTAGTTGAGCCGGTTGAAAATGGTTTTAAATTATCCAAGAGCGGACATTCTCTAAGAATGCAAAAAGCAATAAAACGTATATCTATAACGAAAGCTGAAAATATATTAGATAAAATGATTAGTAAAATTGAGAATTATAATTTATCTGTAAATGATTATTATGTAGATGCAATATACCTTTATGGAAGTGTTGTAGAGCATAAGGAAACTGTGGGAGATATAGATATAGCCTTTTCTTACAGCAGGCACTATATAAATGGTGAAAGTGATGAAAATTGGTTGAATAGAATGTATGAAAAATATGATACCACAGGTTATATTTTTGCGACAAAAACAATGAAAAGTATGATTTCAAGTGTAAAAAAAATGATCCGTGTGTCTTCGTATATTTCTCTATCACATGACATAGATTTAGTTGAAATGATAAGTAAAGGTGATGCAAATAGTAAAGTACTTTGGAAAAGAAAAAGCATTGAATTAGAAGATCTGAACATTCCTAATTTATCAATGTACGCCTCTACAGAAGAGTCTACAAAGTAACGTATTGTTTTAATTGTTTACTATTTGTATTAATTAAATGGAAAATTTAAAAAGTTACCTTTCATTGTAAGTCCAGAGTTTATCAGCCATCAAGTTTGTAACTTTATTTTCCATATTTAATAGTTTTATCTTTTTAGCTATAAATGTGCGTTGTCGCATCCACTTAGGCTTATCAAGCCACCTTACAGAGTCATAAAAGCATAACCCCATACCCCACCATTGCATTAAAGTTTTTCTAAGTTCTAATAGCTCACCTCGGTTGTAAGCCTGTGTAACAGCATTCCCGACTACATGATCAAGGCAACGTTCAATTACATCATCTCTAAATAAAGCCTTGCCAGTATCGTCTATAGCTTCATGTGCTAATGTTGAAAAGCTAGAACGCCAGCCATGTGCACAATGGCTATCTAACTTGAGTCTAACTTTATAAACTTTAGTTAATGCCTCTACAGTTATATGACCACTTTTTGAGTTGCTTGGAAATAAGTAATCACTTTGTTGCCAACGTAGAGAATTACGCCACTGTGTTAATAACTCGGTTGTTTCATCAGATAAAGGGATATTTAGATAGTCACCGTATTTATCGGCATCAGAAAGCTTTATACGCCCTTTAACGCGAGGTATACGCCATAGTTGATTAGTTAGGTCGAACTCATCCCATTTTGCTTTTATTACGGTTTGAGAGCGTAAGACAGTTTGGGCTTGTAATAATGAGGCAACACGAATAGTTGGGGTAATGTTGATTGTATTAATGCCTGCAATTATATTCTGCAATATCGGTAATGAAGTAACCGCAGGCAATTTTTTTGCTGCATACTTAGTTACCGCTCCAATAGACTTTCTTGGTGTTGGGTTAACATCAATTTTATTTGCTGTTACCGCATCTTCAAGGATCATGTTGAGTAAGGATCGTACTTTTTTATATGTGGCTGGTTTATCTGCTACGTTTTCTAAAACATTACCTATATGCTGGCGTGAAATCCTATCAAGAGGCAATTCACCAATAACGGGTGAGATATGAATTCTAAATTTTGCTGACATATCCGTATAATGTTTATCGCTCCACTGTGTAGCAGTAGATATTCTTTTTACCCACAATAAAAAATAATCATTTAACGTCAAAGATTGTTTTTCAATACTTTGGTTTTTAGCGATGTGTTTTTCTTTGGTAGGATCAATGCCTTGTTTTACAAGGGCTTTGGCTTCTTCAGCATCATCAATAGCTTTGTTTAATGCTTTGGTTAATGTGATATCGGTTCTAGCGGTAAGTTTATTTAAAGTTAAAGTACGTTCTTTATTTTTACCCGCTTCTTTAATTCTATAGCGTAGCTGAAATACTGCACTCGATTTACTGATATTAAGCCTTATACCATCGCCAACACCAAGTTTAACGGGCTTTCCAAGCGTTTTAGCTTGCTGCTTTGCTTCCCTTATTGCTTCGATAGTAATAGCCATATTTAGTCCTTAAATAATTTTACCCACTCAAGATAAACGATATTTGTGGTTTTACCCACACGTTTACCCGCAGTTGAGTTGGTCTATTATTGTACAGAGTTGTTTAGAGTTGTATAGGGGGTTTACGCTAAAAGTGCTATTTATAAGAGGTTTAGCTGGATTTTATGCATAAAAAAAGACGCTAGGACGCGTCTTGATCTTTGAAATTGGTGGAGCGGGGGGGAATCGAACCCCCGTCCAAAAAGCCTACATCCTCGGTACTACATGCTTAGTCGCTCATTTATTTAACCAATTAGACGCCAAGCGACAGGCTTCGTCATGGTGAGCTTAATACTATTTCGCGGTTCAGCCTTAAGCGTGCTTCCCTCGCTATCCTATTTGGGGTGACCATCGTTCCTCTAAACAACAGGAAAATTTACGAGGCGATGGCTAGCCTTAAGCGGCTAGTGCGAACGTTTCGTCGTTAGCAATTATAGTTTTGCGGCTTTTTACCAGGCCAACCGCCCCTGGGCATGCACCTTGGGTTTCGTGAATCTTGTCGAATCCTAGATCCGCCCCAAAGTTTTACACTTTTATTATAGCCTAAATTAGCCTATAAAGCGCAGTATACAACGCTTAATTTAAATAGACAACGTGGTATTTTTTGACCAGTTAGCGATCTAAGTTTTTATTTTTCATTAAACGACCTTTATCAACAGCCCATTCTCGCTCTTTAATATCAGCACGTTTATCGTGATCCTTCTTACCTTTACCTAAATAAAACTCTAGTTTTACCCAGCATTGCTTCCAATACATAGCAGTTGCAATCATAGAGTAACCGTCACGTTCAACAGCACCGATAAGTTTATCTAGTTCTTTTCGGTTAAGTAACAATTTTCTATCACGGTTAGGATCACAGACAACATGACTTGAGGCAGCATTAAGTGGCATTATTTCAGCACCTAGTAAATAAGCTTCTCGGTCTTTTATATGTACATAACAATCAGAAATATTAACTTTCCCGCTTCTGATGCTCTTAATTTCCCAGCCTTGTAGGCTCATTCCACCTTCAAACTTATCAGTTAAGGCATAGTTATGCCTCGCCTTTTTATTTAAAGCGATGGTATTGCTGTTAGATTTGTTTTTTGATTTTTTCTTTGCCATTTTTAATTCCATTATTAACGGCGGTGATTATACCCAGAAATAGGAGCTTTTATATAATAAATTTACCTTTAACAGAAATTCATCGCTTATATTCAAGTAATAATGCGCTTGTTTGTGTGTTTTGGTATGATGTCGCCATGTTAAAGTAGGGGTTAAAAATAAGAATGCCATCCATAAATCGTAGTGCACTGGTTATGTACAGTGTTGATCAAATGTTTCAGTTAATAAATGATATTCATGCTTACCCCCAATTTTTATCTGATTGTAGTGATAGTAAAATTATTTCTGAAGATGACAACTCAGTGACGGCTTCATTACTTGTTTCTAAAGCGGGTTTGAAAAAATGGTTTACTACTAAAAATACACATATTTCTAATCAACAGGTAAAATTAGAACTTGTTGATGGGCCTTTTAATAAGTTACATGGGTATTGGCAGTTAACCGAATTATCAGAAGAGGCTTGCAAAGTGAGTTTAGAACTTGAGTATGAATTTTCTAACAAAATGTTTGATTTAGCTTTTGGCCGTGTATTTAATCATTTAACTAATAATATGGTGCAAGCATTTACGCAACGAGCTAAACAAATTTACGGAGTGAAAACTTAAATGGAAGCTACACAAGTTCAGCATGAAACAATTCAAATTGAAGTGGTTTATGGGCTTGCTCATAAACAAAAACTGCTGTCTTTACCGGTTAATCAAGGAACAACTGTTGAACAAGCTATTATAGAGTCTGGAATTATCTCGCTTTTCTCTGAAATTGACCTGAATGAAAATAAAGTTGGTATATGGAATAAAGCAGCTAAATTATCTAGGGTTTTAGAAGATCTTGATAGAATTGAGATTTATCGGCCTTTAATTGCTGATCCTAAAGAGGTTAGGAAGCGTCGAGCTGAAAAAGCCAAGCTTGAGGGGCGAGCAGATAAAACTACAGGTGGAAGGGTTAATCCTTTAACTAAAAAAGAAGAAGCTTAATAGTCTGTTAGATAAAGTAAGCCCAGCAAATGCTGGGCTTTTGGATTGAGCTTAAACATATTTCAAAACTTGCTTTTAAAATAAATCATTCTGTTGACTATTTATACAAGCCTTGCTGTCTATCTTCTATGGCTTCACGCCAACCACCTAACCATTGTGATTTTATCGCTGTACTTTGGTAAGGGCATTGTTCTTTAGAACGTCCAGATATACCTGCTTGGTAACCTCGTGTATGAGCCCTGTCTTGGCGGTCTCGTTTTTGCCTGTTCATCATTAATGCACGCTCCTTTATTATTATCACTCTCATACTAAAAGTTAGTTAATGAATAGTAAAAAAACAATGTTAGAAAGAGGTTTTTTTGCAAAAATTGATTAAGTTTTTGATTGGTGGTGATATTTAGTTTTAACCTTAAATGAAAAAAGCACCAGTAAAGTGCTTCTCAAGTTTCTATCGGTAATATTTAGCAATATAACGTTAGTTATAAAACTTACGGCGTAGACCAAATAAAGCCATTATTGATAAAATACCAGCAAAGCTAACACTCGCACCTTGGCGAATTACTTTGTTTTCTTCTTCAGCGGAACAAACTTCACCATCATCAGGAATTGGTTCAAGACTAATTGCACGAACAGCATCTTCTCTTAATGGTGCGCCACTATCATCTAACATAATTTCGCCTTTAGCATCGCGACGATCTACTTTAACTATTGCTGTTGCAGAAATCATCCCTTCATCGTTAATACCACGAGCTTCCAAAATATCATAGGTTAAACGTAAAGAGCAGGGGATAGTTTTATTAAGATTGGTAAAAATATCATCGTTCATATCGTAAACGAATGCGGCGGTTCTACGTGGGTTTTGGGTGCTTTCATTATGAGTTTCAATTTCCCCTTCACCTACCATCAAACCACTATTGTTAATTGCACGAACAGTACTGTCTGAGCCCGTAAAGAAATCGTCAGGGTTTACCATGTCTATTTCTTCTTCAGGTACATTAGTGTCAACATAGAAAAACTTTTGTACAGGCTTTCCGCCTATTGCTTTCATAATATGACCTACAGCAATGCCGGCATCATTAATATCATAGGCACGAGAGCTGCCTTTGTTAGCGTGATCTCCGGTAAGATCTATTACTTCATCATTTTTATAAACGACAGCATAATGGTATGCTCGCCTTTCATTTTCAGCTGGGTCGGTTACTGTCTCATCAATGAAACCATCAGCATAGCCTACAGAAACTCCACTGCTATTAACCGCTAAGGCATAGCTTGAATAAGATCGCTCATCATCAGGATGTGGAGTTACCAATAAGCCTAATTGTTCAACTACAGGAGAACCATTAGGGTCGAGAGTCGCCTTTAATGCCATAGAATGATATGGCTCAGTTGTAGAGCGTAACTGTACCTCTGCAATACAAGCTTCTAACGTCATCCTTCCTGGTACAATATCAGGATCTGCACAACCCCCAGTTTCATCCTCAATAACGTCTATGTATGCTTGAGTTAGCTTGTAGCTACTAAAGCCAACAGCAATCCCCGTTTCACTTACATCCATAACAGCTGAGGTACCACCTCCAAGCTGAGTTTCAAAGGGAACTATTTGATGAACTTGTGCACCTTGGTCATAAGAAAAGAACCCTCTGATACCATATTCTCGAAGCCAGAAAGTATGCTCAACGTCTTCCGAATCGATAAAAGGTTCACCAGGAAGGAAAGGCGCTGTGCCTGTACCGTAAGAGATACCACCATTGGTTATACCACTAACTATGTCAATAGTTGATCGAGTTAGATCATCCGTTCCTTCAAAGGTTTCGTCCCATAGATCATAATCTTCAGTAACACCCCCACGGTTGGTCATAGCGATGGTATCACCAACTTTTTGATATTCTATGTTCCGTCCTTTACCTGTGCCGCTAGTATCTTGTAACCAGCGAATTACCCAAGCTAAATCGTTTGCTGTTGGATCTCCCGCTCTTAAGGCTTCGGAGTCTTCAATATTAGTTAAACCATGAACGCTGTTATGACGAAGAAAAGCGAATGCCTCAATTTCATCGAAATCATCATCATCAAGATAATCAAATTGAACAGGAAAGTTATAAATGTGAGTACCTGATATAGCCATATCACCATTAATATTTTGGTGCTGAGCATAAGTGTACTTTAGTTTACTCGCAGCGTTCGTATCAACTATTTTGTAAGTGGCGGCATTAACGCTACTTGCAAAACTTATACTTAAGGCGCTGCTAATACTTAATGAAATGATATTCTTTACTATTTTGTTCATTCTACTACTTAACTCTTTTATTGATTATTGGAATAAATTCCAGTCTACGTTGTTAAAGCTCATCTAATACTTGCCATCTAGAATAGGCAATGTCGAGTTTTGACTCATTTTCGCTAAGCTGGTTCAATATTTTTTTAGTATGCTTTTCATCTTGGCTAAAGAAGTCACTTTGATTAACTTGCTCTTGCAAATCAGCAATCTTATTTTCCAAGCTATCAATTATTTTTGGTAACTCTTCTAACTCTTTAGTTTCTTTAAAAGAAAGTTTTTTCTTTGTTACTTTTGCCGCTTCATTTTTTACAGTTTTTGTCGATTTTTGTTGCGTTTCTTTTTGGTTCACTGCGGATAAATGCAGTTGACGCTGCTCTTCTTTTGCAGCTAAATAACTATCAACATCATCATAACCACCCACTATTTGATTAATATGCCCTGTACCGTCAAAATAAAGACAGGTGTTTACACAGTTATTAACAAAATCACGATCATGGCTGACTAAAATAACGGTTCCTGCATAATTTGCAACAACTTCTTCTAATAATTCTAAGGTTTCAATGTCTAAATCGTTGGTTGGCTCATCAAGAATAAGTAAATTGCTAGGGCGCAAAAATAGTCTTGCTAATAGTAAGCGGTTCTTTTCTCCACCAGATAACGCACGAACTGGCGTACGCGCACGTTTAGGACTAAACAGGAAATCTTGAAGGTAGCCAAGCACATGGCGAGACTTACCATTAACCATAACTTCTTGCTTACCTTCTCCAACAATTTCTTGTACGGTTTTATTTAGATCAAGTGCTTCACGATGTTGGTCAAAATAAGCGATTTCTAAATTAACACCTGAGCGCATTTTGCCGCTAGTTGCTGCAAGCTTTTCCATAATAAGTTTTATTAAAGTTGACTTGCCTGTGCCGTTGGCACCTATAAATGCGAGCCTGTCATTGCGTGTAATCAGTAAATTCAGCTTATTAATAACAACTTTTTCATCAAAGGCTACAGTGACATCTTCTGCTTCAAATACTAACTTGCCTGAACGATCACCTTGGGTAATGTTCATAGTACTTTGGTTGCGTACTTCACGACGTGCTTTTCGTTCTAAGCGTAGTTTTTCTAAAGAACGAACTCGACCTTCATTACGGGTGCGTCGTGCTTTAATACCTTGGCGAATCCAGACTTCTTCTTCTGCTAATTTTTTATCAAATAACGCATTTTGTTGTTCTTCTACTTGTAAATCATGCTGCTTTTGTTCGATGTATAAATCGTAATCACCTGGATAGCTTTTTAACTGACCGCGATCAAGATCTAAAATACGCGTAGATAAACCACGAATAAAGGCTCTGTCATGGCTGATAAAAATGATGGTGCCGGCAAAATCTTTCAAGAATTTTTCAAGCCATAAAACACTTTCAATATCTAAATGGTTGGTTGGCTCATCAAGTAATAAAATATCTGGATTGGTTACTAATGCTTTTGCAAGAGCTAACTTTCGCAGCCAGCCACCAGATAAATCGCAAATTTTAGCATCAGCATTCAATGATAATGTACTCATCACTTGCTCAATTCGCTGTTCGTCTTGCCATGCACCGGCTTGTTCAAGTTCATCTTGTACTTTGGCTAGTTTATTTAGGTTTTTCTCGCTAGGATCTTCGCCAATTAAATGAATTAACCCATGGTAGCGACTGAGTAAATCGGCGTTTTCACTTACACCTTGAGCAACAAAGTCAAAAACGCTTATATCAGATGACTCTGGAGGATCTTGCTCTAACATCGCCAATTGCATAGTGCTAGATTTTAATATCTGGCCGTCATCTAGGTTTTGTAATCCCATTAATACTTTCATTAATGTAGATTTGCCCGCGCCATTGCGGCCAACTAAACATATACGTTCACCTGTTTGAACGCTTAAATCAGCTTTATCTAAAATTTTATCTTCACCAAAAGCGAGTTCGCCATTGGCTATTCTTAATAATTCCATCAGTTTTTTAACTCTATTATGTTAACTATTGCTGTGTTAACTGGGTCAGTTGTTCTACGGTAAAAGGCCAAAAAAGTTTGTGATTTTCTTCTGGGCTATCTGAGTCTAGTTTTTCTATTACTGGGATATGTACGCCGTAAAGCTCAACTAAAGTTTTACTTTCATGCGCGACAGTTTCTTGGTCGACAATATCTACTTGGTTAAGCTGTTCATGAGACATAACCAACAAACAAAGCGTTAAAGCTTGTTCACATAAATGGCAACCTTCGCTACCATACAAATTGTATTTAGTCATTCTCTGCTATTCTCTTATCCATAGTGCCTAGGCTTTTCGCTTCACAGACCAGCTATTATGAATATGTTTGTTGCGAGCAAAGTCTTTGTCTCGGGTAATATCAGACATATTTGTTGCTTGTAACCCTAGTTTTTCTAATGCGTCAAAATCCATTTTAAAGTTGCGCTTATTATTAGTGAAAAATATTTCCCCACCGCGGTTAAGTGACTTTAAAGCATCAGCTAATAAAGCGATGTGGTCTCGCTGAACATCAAAGCTATCTTCCATACGTTTTGAGTTTGAAAACGTTGGAGGGTCAATAAAAATCAAATCAAATTTATCAGTATTCTTTTTTAACCAATCTAAACAGTCTGCTTGTACAAACTGATATTTATGACTGCTCAGTTTGTTTAACGCAAAATTATCTTGTGCCCAATTAAGGTAAGTATTTGACATGTCTACCGTAGTAATTGATCTAGCACCATGCAAGGCTGCTTGTAATGATACGGAGCCAGTATAAGCGAATAAGTTTAGTAAGGTTTTATCTTTCGCTTTTTTTGCAACAATTTGTCGTGTTTTTCTGTGATCTAAAAACAAACCGGTATCAAGGTAATCCCACAAGTTAATTTTGAACAATGCGCCATGTTCATTCATCGTGATTGATTGTTTAGATTTATCAACTTTTTGGTATTGGTTTGCACCTTTTTGTTTGGTACGGGTTTTTAATACCACTTTATCAGTTGGTACTTCTAACACCTTTGGAGCCCAATAAATAACTTCTTGTAAGCGTTTTGTTGCTTTATCGCTATCAATGGTTTTTGGCGCTGCATACTCTTGAATAACCAAGTACTCGCCATAAACATCAATGGCAACATTATATTCAGGAATATCTGCATCATATAGGCGATAACATTCAATTTGGTTTGATTTAAGCCAGCCCTTGAGTGCTTTGCGGTTTTTCTTTAATCGATTTGCAAACGCACTGTCTTGTTCGGCAAAAGAAGATTGTGGATTGACTGCATCCTTTTCCAGTTGCTTTTCATCAACATTATAAAGTGCAAATTGACAGTCTATTGGACCATTTTTAAATTTATATCGCTTAAAACTTGATAGTTTAAGCATAGCAAGCAACTCAATGTTGGCGGTTAAAATAGCAACTCGCCAATTAATAAATTGCGCCTTAAGTTTCTGACCAAACAGAACAAAGTTTTCTACTAATTCTGGTAGCTCGCCTATGCGTTCGCCATAAGGAGGGTTGAATAATATAGTACCAACTTGGCCAGAATTGCTTGAGTTGCTTGAGCCATAGACATTATTCATATCATTGGTGTTCTGGCATTTAAATTCGATAAAACGTTGTAATTTAGCATTTCGGGCATTTTGTTGGGCGGTGTTTAACACGCGTGAATCAATATCAATACCAAATACTTTTAAGCTGCTGATTTGTGCTTGTTCTAATGAAGTAGCTGAACTTTCAATCGCCTGATTTAACTGGTTTTGCCATAAATCTTCATCATGCTTTAACCATGCATCAAAGCCCCAAGTTGCTCGATTAATACTTGGTGCTTGTTTGGTTGCCATCGCAACGGCTTCAATTAGTATAGTGCCTGAGCCACACATAGGATCAACCAATGGCTTGGTTGTATCGGCTAACCAACCTGAGCGAATAATTAATGCTGCGGCTAAATTTTCTTTCAATGGCGCTGCACCTGAATGTTCTCGGTAACCTCGTTGAAATAAGCCGCGCCCAGAGAAGTCTAAATATAGGCTAACGTGATCTCTCAACAGCCGTGCTTGAAAACTTATTTGTGGTGATTTTTTATCAACATCAGGGCGCTCACAACCTTGCTCTCTAAATTGATCTACAATGGCATCTTTTATGGTTAATCCACCAAATTGACTGTTTCGAATTTCTTCGCTGTAACCAACAAAGTCAATAGCGAATGTTGTGTCGCTAGTAAAATGCTCTAGCCAATTAACTGAGCTTGCTGCTTTAAATAATTCATCTTTGTTTTTCGCTTCACCTTCACCAATCTTTAACATTACTCGTGTGGCTAAGCGTGTCCATAAGCAAATTTTATAACCAAGCTCCATTGAAGTGGTAAAATATACACCTTCTGGCTTTTGTACTACTTGTTCAGCGCCAAAGCTTTTTATCTCATCAACGAGTAATACTTCAATACCAGGGGAGGTTAAGGCTAAAAATTGTTGCATGGGTTCTGTCATTTGCGTGGCTTAAGAAAAAACGATGGCGCGATTATAGCGAAAGTACACTCACACATAAACAAAAGTTAAGTTAATGTGTCGAAATAGCTTATAATTAGGACATAACGAAGAACAATTAACCGAATGAGGAATTATTTTAAAAAAGCGCTTGCTTTATCTTAGTGCTATCCTTACTATACGCCTCGATTTCAGGGACAACTTCTTTGAAAGCTTCTTGCAGTATGAAGTCAAACTATTGTGGCTTACCTCAATGAGGTCATTCGGACGCGGGATGGAGCAGCCTGGTAGCTCGTCGGGCTCATAACCCGAAGGTCGTCAGTTCAAATCTGGCTCCCGCAACCAATTCTTTCAATATGAATTAAAACTGTTGAGGCTTTCTTCTTAATCTCTTAAGAAGTTCATTCGGACGCGGGATGGAGCAGCCTGGTAGCTCGTCGGGCTCATAACCCGAAGGTCGTCAGTTCAAATCTGGCTCCCGCAACCAATCTTTTTTAGAATAAATTTAAACTTCTAATTATTTGTTTTATAATTTTTTATTATACTCATCGAACACCTGATGGATCAGTCTAGTTACTTATTTGGATTATACCCCGAAGATCGTTAGTTCAAGTCTGGCCCCACAATCACTAAAAAATATTTTTATATATCTCCTTTTGTTTAAAATCCGTGTCATTTTATTAGTTTTATAAAAATTGTTCAGCTCAGCTTAAAATTACTACATAAAGATCTAAATTCCTAGAAGAGTCAACTTCAATATAATGCTATTAATCTTGGTCACTTTCATTGCGGTACTTGGATTTATTGCATGGCATTTGCCTTTACTGAGTCTTCCCTCAATGACTATTACGTACTTTGGCAAAGGAATGAGTGCTCGAATCCATTTTTATCTTTGTCTTTTAAACTAAGAAATGGTTGCTGAGAGCAATAGGAGTTGGGTAAAGTTTTAGTTTCTATCTCACTCTGGGGCATATATGGACGCCCCGGTTAATGCAAGGTTTAATGAAGATACAGTCTGCTGTCATATATCCGACGTCTAAATTGGCTGTTTATAGCCAACACCATGATGTAATCCGAATCCTGTCTCCTAATCACAAAGTCGACATTAAAATGACAAGCCCCAAGGCAGGTTTTTACAGGAACGGTTGACCGTTTTTCATCAAGCATTGCAAACTTAAACTAGGTTTTAAATACTTACTCTGTTTCTACTACTTTATAAAACTATGCAGCCTTAAATGCACAAGTGGCTTTAACTTCATTGTTACTTGTTACAATAACCCAAGCAATTCGTGTTAATTTGTTAGCAAGAGCAACAATTGCTTTTGCTTTGCCACTACGTATAACAAGTGCATTGAACCAGCGGCTGTGTATATTTCGAAACGGATCTTGCGCCATGAATTAATAAGGCCCTTAATTCGTTATTACCATTTTTGGTTATACGGCCTAATTTGGGCTTACCACCCGAGCTTGCTTGTCGAGGAACTAAGCCACACCAAGCAGATAGTTGTCTTCCATTTGAAAATTGTTTTCCCGTACCGACCTGACTTAAAAATGCAGCGGTGATAATTGAACCAAACCCAGGGATAGCAAGTAACGCCTGGTATCTTGGTTGTTGTTTACATAAAGTTTCTAATTCACTTGAGATTGACTTAATATCTTGTAGCTCGATTGTTTTTATTGGTACGTTATGTAAGTTTGGTCGTAAGGCTGCTTCACAAATTGCACGGGCATCATTTGCATCATTTTTCTGGTGACCAACAAAGGGTTTAACGTGTTGGGGTGGAATTAACCGAATTGAAAATCCCATTCTTTCAATTGTTCTAGCCCAATAATTAGAGCAACCACAAGCCTCCATGGCAATAAGAGTGTTTTCAGGGAATTGACGTATTACATCTAATAGCTTCGAGCGATTAGAGGTTACTTTGTTTTTATTGGATAAAATACACATTGAAAATAATGTTTTGCAAAATCAATACCGACAACTTTGATGCTCATGATGATTCTCCTATCAATTGAATTTAATCAATTAAAGTATGGCTCATTTAACGCCAATGGGGAGGGGCGTCCATCACATCACAGAGCGAGTTACTTTGTATTGCACATTTAGCCACTTAATTAGTGTCCATTTTCACTCTGCCACTACAGTAATTGCCAGTCAATTTTTTTGAGTAAATCTCCTTATCTTCTTACTTTTTAAAATTACCAATTGTCACTTAATTCCTCCACAGATTTACTCTTCTGTTTTTGGACGGTAGTTGTTCAGTCTATTATTTTTTGTTTTAGTTGTTATTTTGTGGTTTTTATATTGTTAGCTCACTTTTGTTGTTTTTGTTTTCGAATGTTTGTGTTGCTATCGTTTGCTTTAATAACAATTGGTTAGGGCGTTTATTTGGTGTTTTAAATTCTTTAGACTTAGTGCTTACCGTTTTTTATTAATAAAAGCCTGTGTATTTTCTTTACAAAGAACACTGTTTGCTTTACATTTCTTTACAAGCAATGAGTAAATACAACAATCTGTTTATAAAAAACTGTAGGTGGATAAACATAAAATAACTTACCGCTTTGTAAAGCACAGAGTTAATGCGAAACAGTGAAAGAGTTCAGGGTTATGATTAATTCTTTATTCATTTACTTGTTAGCTTTTCTAAACTAAACATGTGCGGAAGTGATTCCGTCGGGGGAGAGCAAGATGTCACAACAATTTAAGAAGACTAAAATAGCAACGTATGTTTGTATGGCACTATCATCAGCCATTAGTACTAATGCATTGGCTTTTGAAGAAAGTGCAGAGAATAAAAATGAACTTGAAGAAATAGAAGTCATTGAAGTTACGGGGGTGCGTTCAAGTTTAACCTCTGCACTCAATGCTAAACGTAACTCAGAGTCAATTTCTGATTCTATAATTGCAGAAGAAATAGGTAAATCATCAGACGAGAATATTGCGCAGGCACTATCACGCGTTGCCGGTGTATCTTTAGATAGAAACGGTGGTAATACACAAACGGTTACTGTTCGTGGTGTACAAGCTGCATTAAATGACATTAAGCTTAACGGCGTGTCGATGACCAGTAATACCAATGACCAATCAGTTGATTTAAGTTTATTCTCAGCCGATATTTTAAGTCGTATTGATGTAATAAAATCACCTTCTGCAAACCAAGAAGAAGGCTCTTTAGGTGCTTCGATAAATTTACAAACCCGTGCACCTTTATCATCTGACAAAAACATAAATGTTTTCACTGTTGAAGCTCGTCATAATGACTTGAGTGAAAGCACTACACCGCGTTTTGCTTACACAGGAATTTATAACCTTGATGATACCATGGGCTTTGCAGGCTCTATTTTTTACGATCAACAAGATATGCGTAAAGATGAATTTAATATTTTCCATACCGGTATCAGGAAGTTTAGCAGTAATGATAAAAGTGGTAATGCAGCTAAAAGAGTTATTAATGCTGAAACCGGTGAAGTTATTCCGGGTGACACTTGGGTTGCCGCACCAAACTTTTATTTAAATCGCTTAAATTTAGATGAAAAAACTAAACAAGGTGGTACTTTAACTTTTCAATACCGCCCGAGTGATGAAACAGAGTTTCGTTTTGATGGCTCTTTTTCACGTCAAGAAATAGATCATTCTCATACCCTTACCCGTATGCATAACTTGCATCGAAACCCTTATGAAGTAACGGTTAAGCTAGGCGATGACAATACTTCGAATAATATCGTTTCAGCAAAATCTGGCCATATTGGCGGCTTGAACCAAGCAGGTCGTTGGTTTAATACCACAGATACCTTGGTACTTGGTGCTGAATTTGACCATGCAATTGGCGATAACTGGATTATTTCAGGTCGCATTGGACATTCTGCAACAGACCAAGAATATACTGATGGTTACAGAATGAACTGGATGCCAGATTTTGCAGGAAAAGTGGGTGATGAAACTCCTGATAATCCGTGGTGTGGCATCGAATATGCCAGTGGCGTAGAAGGTGACAACCTACCTGGCTTGAGCTACTGTGCACCCACTTATGATGGTATGGACCCATCAACAATGAAGTTAACACAAGTCCGCTCAGATCGTCGTGATGTCGATGATACTAAAACCAGTGTATATTTTGATGCTAGCCGAGGTTTTGATAACGACTATGTAACTTCAGTAGAGTTTGGCGTTAAGTATACAGATAGAAGTAAAGCAGTTAGTTCAGAGGAAGTGTTTTTTGGCCCAAGTGTTTTTGAAAATCAAGACAAAGTATTGGCCAGTGACATTCCTGGGGTTGCGACAAGTAGTATAACCGGTGGGCACTTTCTAGATGGTATTGCTCACTCAGGCATGCCTACTGATTGGATTAACCCAGATATAGATGCCACTATTGCTCATATATTTCCTAACGGACTTGATGAAAGTTTATTTACGCCAAACCCATTAAAGGCTTGGCAAGTAGATGAAGTGACTTATGGTGCTTATGTTCAAGCTAACTATGAGTTATTAAATGGCGACATTACCGGTAATTTTGGTGTTCGTTATGCCGCAACTCAAGTTGATGGTCGTGGTTCATCGGGTTTTAAGTTTAATAAAAACCTTCCTTTTTTAATTGATGGTCAAGATACTGTTTTTTCTCCTATAGCGGACGAGAATGATTATGACAATTGGTTACCAAGCTTTACCTTAAACTGGATGATAGAGGATGACTTAATCTTAAGAACTTCAGCAGCAAAAGTGATGGCACGTACTCAAATTGATGCGCTTCGCCCTAACTTTGAGGTGAAAGCCAATAATATAGAAGAAGTACCTGTTGCCAGTGGCGGTAACACATTATTAGACCCATTTGTTGCTAATCAATTTGATGTTTCATTAGAATGGTACTTTGAAGAAGGTGCATTATTATCAGCTGCAGCATTCTATAAAGATTTTACTAGCTTTACTTACAGCACCAGTACTAACCAACAATTTGATAACCCATTAACGGGTATATGTATTGTTGATAGAAGTGTTCATGAGGAAGCGGATAAATTAACAGCTACTTCACCTTGCGCTGATATTAACTACTCCACCACTCAAAATGGTGGTAGCGCAGACATTCAAGGTTTAGAGCTCGCTTATCAGCAAAACTATAGTTTCTTACCGGGTTTATTAAGTCACTTAGGCTCTTCAATTAACTATACTTATGCTGATAGTGAAGCGATTGTTGATCCTGATAATGCTGACAACCCGTTTAATGGCTTACCTTTCTTAAACACCTCTAAGCATTCAACCAATGCTACTGTGTATTGGGAAAACAAAGATTTAAGTCTACGCCTAGCTTACGCCTATAGATCTGAAGCTCTAAGCAAAACAACGAATAGAGATAGTGCAACGGTTAGGGATGCAAGAGGTACGTTAGATTTTACTGCTAATTATCATATTAATGAAAATCTACAAGTTAGCTTCTCTGCATTAAACCTCACGGAAAGTTACGACACTTTTTATGATGTTATAGCCAATACTAAAGGACTTGATGCAGAAGGTATTGTTTCAGAAGTAGGTAGTGATTTAAGTGATATTTCAAAAGATCGTATATCAGCTATTTATGACTATGGTAGCAGCTACCGTTTATCACTTCGCTATAGCTTCTAGTTAATACCAGTTAGTACTCAGAAAGTAATATAATGGGCAGTTTTACTGCCCATTTTTATCTTATAAAAATTACTCTTGTTGCCTATCTTGCCCTTTATTCGCTTTTTAGCTCTATTCCTGTCTTCAAATAGTGGTCTCGATTTATTTATATTTAAGTGTGCTCTTTATAGTTAATCATCTGTCTGAAATGTTTTTATGTGGGTTATTAATATGATCGTCGTGTTTATTCTTTACAAAGTTCACTTTTTGGGTTAGTTTAATTGAATCAACGTTTGAAGTCTATTTATGATAAATGACTTTAACAAGCATCATTTAGCACTCTCTACTATAGACAAAGGCAGCTTTAATGAATTTTTTTAGTTCTGGTAAAAACAATCAACATTCTGGCAGATTAACTTTTCCTTTGCTTTCGACTTTATTGTCGGTAATGGTTTTGACATTAATTGGCGGATGCAGTGAACAAAAAGCTGAAGAAGAGCAATCAGTTGAAAACAAGGTAGTAGAAACAAAGCCACTAAATGTTCTTTTTATCTTAACGGATGATCAGGCACCAGATACTGTATCGGCCTTTGGTAATAAAAATATTAATACGCCTAGTTTAGATAGTTTAGCTAACCAAGGTATGCGCTTTAGTCATGTGTTTAATCAAGGAGCTTGGTCTGGCGCAGTATGTTTACCTAGTCGTCAAATGATAAACACGGGTCGACATTTATATCGTACAGGCTTAGATGCTCGTGGTGTTAATGATCCAAGGTTTGCGGCTAAGCATGCAACTTTTGGTGAAACTTTCAAAAACTCAGGTTACGACACCTTTCAAACGGGTAAATGGCACCTTTCCATGGATGTTTGGCGTCGTAGCTTTACCCATGGCAAGGCAATACATAAAAATGGCATGTCTCGTCATGAAAAAGGTGGCCATTGGGATGCTGAGTTTACTGACTTTGATAGCACAAAGCCTGAAAATCAAGCTTTTACTGATTATAAAGGCGGTAAACATACCAGTGAAGTAGTGGCTAATGCAGCGGTTGATTTTCTTGCCAAGCGAAATGATAACAGTAAACCTTTTATGATGTATGTTGGTTTTTTAGCACCACATGATCCACTACATGCGCCAGATGAATATTTAGCGCGTTACCCTGAAAATAAAATACAACTGCCAAAGAACTTTAAAAAGTATCACCCGTTTGATCAAGGCGATTATTACTTGCGTGATGAAGTTTTAGCAGGTTTCCCACGTTCGAGTAAAGAAATCAAAGGAAAGATCAGTAAATATTACGCCATGATTGAGCATACCGATGAGCAAATCGGTCGAATTTTAAAGCAGCTTGAGCAGTCAGGACAAGCTGAAAATACGCTCATTATTTATACCTCTGATCATGGCTTAGCTATGGGGAAACATGGCCTCATGGGTAAGCAAAATCAGTATGATCATAGTGTAAGAGCACCTTTTATTGTTAAAGGGCCAAATATTCCCGAAGGCACAACGGCTACGGGGATGTTTTATCTAAACAGTGTCTTTCCAACCGCTGCTGAGCTTGCAAATATAGAAATTCCTGCAAGTGTTGATGCGCCAAGTATAGTGCCACTAATCAAGGGCGAAAAAGATGTTGCGTATAACACCGTTTATGGCGCCTATCGACATTTCCAACGCATGGTGCGCAGCCAAGATTACAAACTTATTTATTATCCAATGATCAAACGTACACAATTGTTTGATATGAAGGCTGATCCACTTGAGATGCATGATCTTAGCAAAATACCTAAGTATCAACAGCAAATTCAGACAATGATGGCAGAGCTTCAAGAGTGGAAAACGGTTGTTGAGGACCCACTTGAATTAGATGCACCCGAAGCAAGTTACGCTGCTTTCTTAGAATTAACTTGGGACTAATTGCCATGAAAATAATCAAATCAGTCAAACCAATAAACTTAACAACATTACTGGCGATTTTGTCTACTACATTAATTACCAGCGAAGTCGCTGCTAGCCAAGCTAAGACGCAAGTTAACGCTCAACCTAATATCGTTTTTATCATGTCAGATGATCATGCGGCTAATGCTGTATCGAGTTATAAAGGACGGTTATCTTCGGTTTTTAAAACACCTAATATTGATAAATTAGCAACAGATGGTGTTCGCTTTAATGGTATGTATGCTAATAACTCTATTTGCACGCCCAGTCGTGCCGCTATTTTAACGGGTCAATATAGCCATACCAATGGTGTTAAAACACTGGCTGATCCACTCGATAGAAAAAAGGATAATGTTGCTAAACAACTTCAATCAGCTGGTTATCAAACAGCAGTAGTGGGAAAGTGGCATTTAAAAACTGAGCCTTCAGGTTTTGATTATTACAATGTTCTGCCAAATCAAGGTGAATACTTTTCTCCTAAGTTAAAAGAAATTGGCCAGAAATGGCAAAATGGTAAAAAGGGTGGCGAGGTACATCCAGGTTATGTAACAGATGTTATTACCGATGTTGGTATTAACTGGCTAAATAGACGTGATGCAGATAAGCCTTTCATGTTAATGATTCATCACAAAGCGCCGCATGGCTTATGGCAGCCAGCTAAGCGTCATAAAAGTTTTTTAGCTGATGTTAAAATTCCTGAGCCCGATAGTTTATATAACCGTGGCAAACATGGTCCCACTAATGCGGTGATTATTGACGGAAAAGCTGGGCAGCAGTTTGGCTCTTCTGTATCACGAAGAATGGAAGGTCGAGGTTTAGTAAGCCGCATGTTAGATGAACGATGGCCAACTGGTCCACTAAAACTAGACAGTTATGATTGGAACACTGTGGTATCTGCAGCTTATCAAAAGTACCTCAAAGATTATTTACGTACGGTTAAAGCGGTTGATGAAAATGTTGGTCGAGTATTAGATTATCTTGATGCCAATGGCTTAACTGATAACACAATAGTTATCTATACTTCAGATCAGGGCATGATGTTAGGTGAACATGACTATTACGATAAGCGTTGGATTTATGAAGAGTCCATTCAGATGCCATTTTTGGTGAAACATCCTAAAGCAAGCTCCGCAAAGAAACAAGCGGCAGGGCTAACACCTTCAGGACAAGTCACTAATGAGTTATTTTTAAATATTGATATAGCACCAACACTACTTGATTTAGCTGACGTTGATAAGCCAGAAACTATGGAGGGTGAAAGTTTTAAATCTGCCATTGAACAGCCCAAAAGTGCTAAGGGCAGGGATGCTATTTATTATCGTTATTGGTTACATATGGCGCATCATACCATTCCAGCTCATTATGGTATTCGTACTAAAACTCATAAGTTAGCGTTCTTTTATGGTTTACCGCTTGATGCTAATGGCGCTATGCCAGCAGCTACGCCACCATATTGGGAGTTATATGATTTAGTTAATGATCCTAAAGAGATGAATAATTTATATCCAGTTGAAGAAAGCGCGTTGCTGAAAACAAAGTTAAAAGCGCAGTTAAGTCAGTTAAAAATAGATATTGGTGATACTGATGAACAATACCCAAGTCTTATGGCTGTTAAAGCTGAGCATTGGAATAAATAACAGATGACTATACTTATGACCATGACAAGTAAATTTAACATGAATCACTTTACGTTAATTCGAACTCTATCTTTTACAATGTTGCTTAATATTGGCTTAATAATGCCCGCTATGGCGGCAGCGTTTTTTGTTGCCCCCAATGGCAGCGATAGTAATAAAGGTAGTATTGATAAGCCACTTAAAAGTATTCAATCAGCTGCTGATAAAATGGATGCAGGTGATATTACTTATATTCGAGGTGGTAATTATTTTGAACAAGTAAACCTTTCACACGTAAGTGGTACTAAAGATAAGTCTTTTACCTTTAAATCTTATCAAAATGAAAAAGTTACTTTGGATGGCACTATTGCCATCAAACAAAAATGGCAAAAATATAGCGGAAATATTTACAAAACGACTTTAAAACAGCCTATTTGGCAGCTCTTTGTTAATGATAAAAGTATGACCTCGGCGCGCTGGCCAAACGGCAATTGGTACGATGGCTCTGTTTGGGATAAAAGTAAGTCGATGATGTGGCCTGAAAAAGGCAGAGGGGAATTAGGCACTTACTTTAATAAAGAATTATCGAACTTTGATTTTGACTTAACTGACGGCATCATCGTAGTTAATTCAGGCTCGTTTAAAACGTATCAAACAAAAATTACCAAACACCAAAAAGGTGAAGATCACTTCTCTTATGACACAGAAGGAGTGAAATCACATTTTAGTTTTGAAAAATCAGGCGTGACTCGTCATGGCTATTTCCTTGAAGGGAAATTAGGTTTACTTGATGACGAAAATGAGTGGTTTTATGATGTGAAAAGCAAGCAGCTTTATTTGTGGGCAGAGCAGGGTGTTAACCCTGAAACTTTAAACATACGCGGTAAAGTACAAAGTTACGCGGTTAACATCAAACACTCGAAGCATATTAACTTACAAGGCATTAACTTTTTCGGCACCACTTTTAATGTTGAGCGCAGCAGCTTTATAAACTTTGAAGACAGTGAATTAATGTATCCATCTTATTCCAAGCGTATGTTAGGAGAAACATCTTCTATCGAAGTTACCAGAATGGTGGTGAAAAAAGAGCATAGCCTTGCTAATAACCAATTAAAGAATTGTAAAATTGCTTATACCGATGGTCCAGCCATAGAGATGAATGGCACAGGCAATCGTGTAGAAAACTGCTATATGCATGACATTGACTATAGCTGTACCTATAAAGGCGGCTATACCTTGAATATGGTCAACGCCAAGGAGCTGACATTTAGACGAAACACAATTCATACCACAGGTTGCTCTGAGTTATTTAAAGCAGGAGTTAGAAACCGCATTGAGTTAAATGACTTGTCTGATTCTGGCCATTTGCAAAATGACGGTTCATTGATTCAAGTTAGTGTTAAGCAACAACCAAACAGTATTGTGCGTTATAACTGGGTGCATAATAGCGTTAAGCAGGGTATTCGTTTTGATAATAAAAACACCCCTAATGCACCCTATGGTCAAAATGGTAATGTATTTAATAATGTTGCTTGGAATACCGACAGAATATTTTTCAAAGGTGATAAGCACTTTATATTTAATAACTTAAGTTTTGATAGTAACCAAAATGACCTGATTATCAGTAGTAATAAGGCCATTCAAGGACATAATCATAAAACGATTACACGTAATAATATCAGTAACAAATTTTCAGGACATAGAACCAAGCCACGTTCAAAGTACCCTTTACCGGGTATAGTAGATCACAATTGGGATGGTGTCAGTTTAGGTTTAGATATACGCTCGCAATTGCGAGACCCTGATAATTTAGACTTTCGTCCTAAAGTTAATTCTGATTTAGTAGACAAAGGCGCAATCATTAAAGATAAAACCAATCATTTTTTTGGCAAAGCACCAGATATTGGCCCGTATGAGTTTGGTGCGGTCAGTTATTGGATACCCGGTTTTAAAGACAATAAAGCGTCAAAGCCTGTTCCTTTTATTGATGCTGTTAACGTGAAACAAGATGCAGATTTAATGTGGTTAACTGCTTATAAAGCTAGCAATCATTTTGTTTATTTTGGTGAGAGTCAAAATGCCGTTAATATCGCAAGTAAAGAATCAACGCAGTATCAAGGAGTGTATGAGAATAATATTTTTACGCCCAAAGAATTAAAACAGGGTAAAACTTATTATTGGCGTGTTGATGCACTACGTGAAGGTAAATTGTTAAAAGGTGATGTTTGGTACTTTACTGTAGAAGAAAGTACGGTAGAAAAAAGTACTGTTGAAGAAAAACAATAAAAATTTAATAGCGTCAAAGCTTTGCTAATTAGAGTTTTGATTCATTATTTATTATTTATATAGAAGTAATAGTTAGGAAATTTCATGATTAAAAAATATATCAATCAAAGCGCATTTGTATTGGCTACTTGCTGTACATTAGTGTTATCGGCGTGTGGTGAAAAAACGACAGAGCAAGCGTCTGACGTAAAAGTAGCTGAAAAACAAAACCATTCGCTGGAATTTTATGTTTCACCACAAGGCAAAGCGAGCAATAGTGGCGAAAAAGAATCTCCTTTTGCTTCCATTGCCGCCGCACGTGATGCAATTCGTACTTTAGATGCTGAGCACCGTAATCAAGTTATTACCGTATGGCTAGGCGATGGTACTTATACGTTAAGCGAGACCTTAGTTTTAAATCGTCAAGATGGTGGTCAAGGTGAATACTTTGTTCACTATAAAGCTATTGATAATGAAACACCTATTATCTCAAGCGGTAAAGCAGTAACTGGATGGAGAAAATTAGATACTGAACTAGAAGGTCTACCAGAAATAGCTAGAGATAACGTTTGGGTTGCTGATGTTACCCGTGAAGAGTTCGGTCGTTTTACAGCAATGTTTACCGGTGATAAACGTTTACCACGTGCCCGTAGTGCGCGCTTTGATGGGGTCAAACCAACAGGTTATGAAATTGCTGACTCGCGTAATGTTATGCATAAAAAAGATCGTCACCTTTTAAAAGAAATTCGTTATGTTGAAGGCGCGCCAATTCGTGATTGGAAAAACCTTGATGACATTGAAGTATTCTTCAACCCAGTTCCTTGGGCGTTAAACTTTATACCACTTGCAGCAATTGATCTTGATGAGAAATTACTAACATTGAAGTATGAAGCCAATGCTCCCGCTTTTTCTCAAAATAGTCCGTGGGCAACGATTGAAAATGCAGTTGATTTTATCGATGAAGCAGGTGAATGGGCACACAACAGCCTAACGGGTAAACTATATTACTGGCCACATGATAATGCTAAACCTTCTAATATCACTATTCCTCAATTGATGGAGTTAGTACGTGTTGAAGGTGATATTAACTATGATGCCGCAGTTGATATTCCTGTTAAAAATATCAGTTTTGAAGGCATTACCTTCACTCAAGCTAAGCGCTCTGTTTGGTCTGAAGATCATAAAGGTTGGGGCATACAGCATGACTGGGATACCTTTGATTTTGGTAATGCTATGTTGCGCTTTCGTGGTGCTGAAAACATGAAGGTTAGCAAAAGTCATTTTACTAACTCAGCAGGCTCTGCCATTCGTTTAGATTTACATGCACAAAACATTACTATTGAAAATAACCTAATTGATTATGTTGGTCATATGGGGGTGTTACTGGCTGGATATGGCCCAGGTACTAAAGATGTAAACCATCACAATACTATTCGTAATAATATCATTCACCACGTAGGTGAAATTATCTGGCATGGTCATGCTGTTTTTGCATGGCAAAGTGGCAGCAATATTATTGCAAATAACTGGATTCACCATGTTCCGCGTAAAGCTGTAGGTGTTGCTTCACCGCGTGTGCAAATATTGATGAAGAAAAATGAAGATTTTGATGAAGCCGCCAAAACGATTCGTTGGAATGAATTAGATCTCGATGTTGAGTGGAGCGATGATACTCAAGCGCACTTTATGCCTTATTTACATTCTAAAAACAACATCATTGAAAATAACAAGGTAACTAAAACCTTATTGCAACTTCATGATGGTGCATCAATTAATGTCTCAGGTGCGGGTGAAGGTAATATAATCCGTCATAACTATATTTTTGATGTTGATTATATTGGTGCACGTACTGATGATTGGCAACGTGGCACTACAACAACACAAAATATTTTTGAAAATGCAGGTACAGGTATTGTTCATAAAGATTATAACCACATCACCAACAATATATTTATAAATACCGATGGTGAAGCCATTCGCATGAGAGCTTTTCCACGTCAATATTTTAAGCCTGAATCAGTCATTAAGCACAATATCTTTACTAAAGGTAGAAGACCACCCTATGGCTCTCGTAACTTGTGGAATACTACCGAGTTCTTTGCCACCAAAAAAGGTACTAAGCCAATTCCTTATGAATATTTACTAGACAACAATACTTATGCTTTTGTTGGTGCAGACAAGTTCTTGAAAAAACATCGAGCAAACGGAGTTGAAGCAAACTCTATAGCAACCGAACAGCAACAGTTTGTTGATGTTGCTAATAAAGATTATCGCTTAGTTGAAGGTGCTCAAGCACTAAAAACTGGCTTTAAACCCTTTGATGTAAGCATGGATTCTTTTGGTGTCACTAAAAATTACCCTAAACATTTATTAAAGTTAGATCGTGACACCATGCAGTGGGGTGGTAAAACAGTGCTTCATGGCGGCCTTGAAGGTGTGCAAAAGAACGTGCACTAATTTCTAGTAATATGGCGAGTTTAATAGCGCGTCAATGTAGCTTGTAAGTTCAAAAGGCAAAGTGTTTACTTTGTCTTTTTTTATATTTGTATTTCTCATTATCCTACTTACAGGCTAAGTAAAGAACTGTAAGTTTTGTGGTGATAGAGAAGAGCTTACTATAAGTTTAATGTCATTGTTTCAAATAAGTAGAATTGTCTATGTCAGAAAAAACGATGCAAACACCCGTGACAACATTAGCCAATATAGCGGTTAATCGTTTTGGTTATGGTGCTCGTGATAACTAGTTGGAACAAGCCAAAGAAAACCCATTGAAGTGGCTAACCTCTCAGTTAATAACGCCCTCATTTAATGACTCTTTGCCAAGCTCTGCTGATATTATGGCTGAACATTTTCAGTTTATTCAAAAGAAAAAGCAGCTAAAAAAGCAAAACAAAGATCAACAAACGCTTGATAAAAAGCTTAACGAATTAGATCATGGTTTAGCACAGTTACGTGCAGGCTTAGCTGATGATTGGAAAAATACTGTAGTTATTATCGCAACAGAATTTGGACGTACAGCTAAAGAAAGTGGCACTTTGGGGACAGATTATGGCACGGGTAGCGCATTGTTTTTATCCGGAGGAGCAGTAAAGGGCGGTATGGTTAAGGGAAGTTGGCCAGGGCTAGCTGAGGCTGAATTATTTGAGAAGCGAGATCTGATGCCAACAACTAATCGCTTTTCTTGGATTGCTAGCGTATTGGCGCAGCATTGGCAATTTAGTGAGCAAGAGTTAAAACAAGTTTTCCCTCAGATTAATGCTTATAAAAACAAGTTGATATGGTAAGCCTTCTAACACGCAGAATACTCCTGTTACTTTGTTTAATTAAATATTGCCATGTAGGTGATGTTTTTTGGTTTAAGGCGCTTTAGAAATAATCAAGATCACATCATCGAATAAGTGTTTAATTTTTTCTAAACTTGAAGTTGTATTTTCTGTATCACAGTTTAATCTATGCTGATAAAGGACTTTAGCCTCTTGGTGCATTAGTTGATAGGCACTTTTAAGTTCAATTAACCAAGACTGAGAAAATAGTTTGCTTTGTGTTTTTCTATTCAGCCAGTTTGAACATACTGTGTTCTGGTATTGGTCAACCTGAACACTATTTTGATTTAAGGGTGACGACATTCTTTTTGTTAGTTGTGTAAACTCATTTCTCAGTGCAATATCGAAAAGCTTTAGCTTGATTTCTTTTTGATTCATTTCTTTGTTTGCCCAATATAACCAATCCTCGTTTGGTTGGTATGAGATAAGCCAGTTGTTAAAATCACATACAGGCATGGGACGTGCAATACCATACCCTTGTGCTTTCTCACACCCCATCATTAATAACATTAGCCCGTGTGCTGTTGATTCTACGCCCTCGGCAATAACATCCCTAGCAAAAGAGTTTGCAAGACCAAGTACTCCCTTAATAATGCTGTAATTATTGGGGTCATTGAGCATATCAATAACAAAAGATTGGTCAATTTTGATTATGCTTGCAGGTAAGGATTTTATATGAGTTAGCGATGAATAACCGGTGCCGAAATCATCTAATGCTACTTGTAGCCTAAGGTCTTTTCGGCATATATGTAACGTGTTGCTGATAGTACTTAAGTCTCCTAAGGCACTGCTTTCCAATATCTCAAGCTGAATATAGCTAACATCAATGCCTTTATATTTGCTCAGTATCTCCTTTAAATCATCAATAAACGTTGGTGACTGAAGATGATCAGAAGATATATTAATACTGACTTCAATCATTAAGCCATCAGCTTGCCACTGTGCTATTTGTTTTACAGCGTTGTTAATAACCCATCTTCCTAATAATAATTCAACATTTGTACCTTCTAATATGGGTAAAAAGTCCATAGGTGGAACTAAACCATCTTCTGGAGAATGCCACCTGATTAGCGCTTCAACACCATAAACGTGACCCGTTTTCATGTTTACTTTAGGTTGATAGAAAAGACTAAACTCTTCATTTTCAATCGCCTTGATGATTTTATTTAGCTTATGTTGTTTTTTTAAAATTTGTTGATCTTTTTCTTTATTATATAAGCGGTATCCATGTCTTCCAGATAGCTTCACCTGATACATTGCTTGGTCTGCATGACGAATTAAGGTATCTATGTCACCATGATCGTGAGGATATATTGTTACTCCTGTAGAGGCGGTAATCTTATGACTGTTACCTTCCAAAGTGAAAGGTTGAGCCAATGAATTGTGTATACGCTTAAGAATATCTTCACAATCAGAAAAGTTATCTACATCGCCTAATAACAACGCGAATTCATCACCACCTTGTCTAGATACAGTGTCTTTATTTCTAAGGTTGGATTTGATTCTCTCAGCAACCTCCATTAGTATTTTATCCCCTACGCTGTGTCCAAAATTATCATTGATAGGTTTGAAATTATCCAAATCGATAAAACAAACCGCTAATGAATTCTTTACTCGGTCTGCGTGGGCGATAGCTTGGTTGAATCTATCAAGAAATAATGTTCTATTTGGCAATGATGTCAAAGGGTCATAATGCGCCATTTGCTCAAGAGTACGGTGTTGGTTTTTGATTTGAGTAATATCGGAAAATAGCCCCATATAATGCAGCGTTTTTCCGTTACTATCTTTTAGTGACGAAATCGTTAACAGTTCAGCATATAACTCGCCATTTTTTTTTCGATTCCAGACTTCGCCTTTCCAGTAACCAAGTGCAATAATACTTTTCCACATATCAGCATAAAAATCGCTATCTTGTTGTTGGGAGTTTAAGATTCTTGGATTTTTACCTAGTACCTCTTTACGCTCATAGCCTGTGATTTGGCAAAATGCTGGATTTACATCAATGATAGTTCCATCAGTTTTGGTGATAAAAATACCATCATGTGCTTCAATAAATACTTGAGCAGCCAACTTTAATTGTTTTTCATTTGCCGAACGTTCAATCATTAATTGATTAAATTCTCTAGCCATCTCAGCAATTTCATCTTGTCCTGATATATTGAGTAGTTTGTTACTTTGATGGGTTATGCGTGATTTTCTCATAAAGTAGGCTATATACTTAATTTGATCTACTAATCGGCCTTTAAGAATTTGGCTTAAAAAGCTTGCAGCTGCCAACACAAGAAAGACAGAAAGCGTGTAAAAAACTAGGGGTGATTTTAGCTGTTTATTTTCTGCTTTTTCTAAGACTATTATATCTGTAATAATGGTTGAGCTGACACTTTGTAGTGAGCTAAGGCGCTGTGTTGCCAATTGCCACCATAATTCAGGCTCCATTAAATCTGCGGTATATTTTAACTTTGAAATGGCTTTTAAAGCAGTACTCTCATCAACTTTTACTTTGTTATCGATAATTTCTGCTGGAATATTCTGTTTTTTTAATTGTGCTACGATTTCAATATTAGACTCATATTGATGAATGATATCAAGCAAGTCGAGTAGGTGTGATTGTCCATCAAGGCTCAATGGGTATTGTTTTTTAAAACTCTCTATTTGTTTACGTAAAATGGAGAAGTTTTTTTTCATTCGAGTAACATAGACTTCATCTCCCCGGATAACATAATTCTTGTAATCGTGAATTAAGCCGCCAAAACTAAATACTGATACAATGGAATTAAGAATATTACGTTGCTTAATAACATTGACAGTTGATTCTCGGTATTGATGAAATTTTTCTATCTTTTTATTGTTAATGGCTTCAAACATTAGAGTCGAGTGCTTGGGAGAAGCCACATTATAAAAGCGACTCAACTCTGCTTGCTGCCTTGCGATATGGTTGACCACCCCGATTGGAATTTGGTTGTCTATTTGGTTATTGTTATTGCGCTGAGCATTAAGTGCACCGTGTAATAATCCGCGCTCTATCGCAGCATATTCTTCTAGCCCTAAAGCATAAATGAGGGATGAAACCATGTAATTTGATTCTTGATTTGTTGTCATCGCATGCAAAGCGTTAACTTCTTGAAGCAACTCAGAAATTAATAGACTGTAGAAGTCAAAAAACTTGTTATCAATAAGGTTATCAATGTCAGCGCGAATAAACTTTAATTGCTTAAACTTTTGTCTGTTTTTTTTAAAATTTGAGATTGTTTTTTGGGGAAGGTAAGAAGGTGGGTTATTAAAAACACTCCAAATTCTTGAATATGCATCCATTGTAACCTTTCTCTGTTTAGCTAATTTAAACTGATAATTACCATTTTTTGCTGAAAGAGCACCAGCACTGAGACCTCTTTCTTTTTGAAGGTTGTATACTAATATCGAAAGATGTTGAACAACTTGAGAAAACTGCAAAACATCTTGAGTTTGCTCAAGCTTTTGGTACTTATCAAAAATGGTAATGCTGGAGAAAAAAAGTAATGTAACAATAGGTAAAACTAAAAAGGCATTGAGTTTTGCACTGATATTGCTCTTATAAAATAAATCTAACACTGTCATAGCCTTTATGGATAATAGAAATTACTGCGCTTCCTCAGTTAACTTGTACGTATAACTCTTTGCAACAATTTAAAACTGATATGGGGTGTATAGAAGAGAATTGGTTTATTTTATTTTGATTAACCTATGACTGGTCAACCTCTCATTTATGGGGGGTATAATACTATTTTATTTAATAAAATTTTTATAAAAATTTCAATATAGAATAACTTAGATCAAAGAAAGTTAATTTAACTCCCACCTTTTTGTTAGAGATAAAATTGAATAACTTGAGTATTCCCTAATCTACAAGGATAGTCCTCACTTTATGAAAAAATTATTTAATTGAAATCGTTATTGTTTACGCTTTGATAGTGGGTAAAATTATTTAAAAACTTATGCCGTTATAGCTTGTATTGTTATGTGGGTTTTTATGTAAGAACAAATACTACTCAAATTTTGTAGCATCTATGATTTCTTTAAACCGCCCTTGAGCTTTCATTTGCTCTAGCGTTTTGTTGATAATGGGCAGTAATTCATGATGTTTTTTATTAATGTATGAGTAGATGTCGGTTTTTGTTAAACGTTTCAGCTCCTTGATATTATTGAATTTAGTGTTGGAGTCAATAATACGGTTGCCTAAGTAACTTTCTGAGATGACAAGATCTACTCTACCTGCTGCAAGCATTTGAAAAGCTTGTATATCAGTATTGACTCTATAGATACTCTTGTGAACTTTTTGTTGGCTAAGTAATTGGTCAACATCTTTTCTACCACGATAATAAGCAATGCTATAGTTTTGAATCTCCTCATTGTTATTTATCAAAAACTTCTCTTTGGCAAACACGGTCAGATGTACAGACAATAGTTTGCAGTCAATTCTGAGAAGGTTGTTATATTGGTTATTAGTGATTTCATGAAAGTTAGATACTCGATGTAGCTCGCCATCAAGTTCGCCAGAGTTTGATACTTGTAAGGCTCTCAGGCTTGGCATTTGCTGAGCACTGAACTCAATATTATTTTTTTTAAATGCTTCGGTTAATATAGGAATTATGATCCTAGCTTGATAATCAGACAGTGGTGCACCACTGGCAAAAGTTATCGAATTGACAGCAAAGGATGCAGAACTGGCGAATATAGCCAGCATGCCAATAGTGTTGATTAAGGGTTTGGTTAAATGCATTTTTACCTAACAGTGTTAAAGCTAACAATAATTAGTATGGTTGCTCATCGCCAGATAGCAACATTATCAATATTTTTCAGCTAGCCCGCCACAATTCTCCACAACCTAAATATAGAAATTTCATGAGTTATATTTCAATTCTAATTTGTTTTTCAACACACGTAATGAGTTGATACTTACTTATTAAGATCAGAATGATTTATTAGCAATTATAGTTGACATTTATTTAGTATCAATATAATGTTTATTATATATAAAGCACACTATGCTGTTGTTTGTAATACTTGTCGATACCAATTTAATAAGTGAGGACAAAATGAGAAGATCTAATTCAATACTTAGAAAGCACCGAGCATCAGAGAAAGTATATGTGCCTGCCAATGCTCGCGATAATCATTATATAATTGCTGAAATGCCACTAACCGATAAGCTTATTGAGTTAATTGGGGAAGAAGTCGACCTATCATCTGAGCACCCCTATCAGAACTTTTATCAAAAGTTAGCTAAATTAGCTTTTGATGTAGTTGAGGAGTGCAATATAGAGCATGCAAATTTTGTTGCTAACAGTCGTTTAGTTCGTGTAAGAAATAGTGATGAGCAACAAGTATTGCATACAAATAAACAATCTTTTTTCTTTTATAACCCCAAGCAAAATAGTACTTTCAAAGGTTATTTTGATGGTTCTGTTCGTTCTAATAAAGTTAAGTTTTTATTTTTAGCTACAGGTGAAAGCTTGCGTGAAAATGCAGCTAAGTTTCATCAAAGGGTTTTCAATGCAGTAAATATAATTTCACAGCGCATTGGTCTTGAACCAAAAGAGTTGAAGGTACGTGATCATCAACATCTTACTTATGATATTTTTGCCAGAGAAAAGGGTAGTAGGGAGAGTATTTGTCATACTTTTCGTGAAATATCAACTCGCTATTTACAACAAAATATTGTGGTTGAAGATGATTACAGTGCAGTAACTTATGCAGTAGTTAGTGTGCCTATGACAAGACGTTTATTAAAAGGTACAGCGATAGACTACGAAAGTAACGAGCCATTTAAACGGTTGTATACAAAAATTTATCAAGCTTTTATTGAATCAAACAAGAAACATCAAATTAAACATGCAACTATGATAGCCAGTGGTTTATCTCCAATTGTTCGCTTTGATGTAAATGAAAGTACAATAGTTAATGGTGATATTATTTCTTTAGGGTATAACCCAGCTAATGAAGGTGGTGAAATTAGTTGTCAGTGGCACGGTGAAAAGTTAGTTGACACTATTCGCTTGGTATTTCATGCGACTAATTATGATGAAAGGCATAAAACTTATGGAAAGTTTGTTAATCAGGTTATGAGCTCAATAGAAATGATGGCCGAAACACTAGACTGGAAAAAAGATAAAGATTATATGCTCATGCGTATGAATCAACAGCTGGTTCGCAGAGTATGATTTTATGTTTATTATAGGTAGAGTTCATTTTGTTATTGCTTGTGAGTAACAATGGGCTTACTATGTATTTATTGGAAGTATAATTAATAATTAAGTAAATAGTGCTTACCTATTTTAAGCTCTGACACTTTACTTAGTAGCTTTATTGGCAGAGTGTAAAAATGACTGAAACGAATTCATTACCTAAGATAATATTTGGCACTAGTAGTTTAGGTAACTTATTTATAGAACTAGATGGCGAAACCAAAAAACAGCTAGTTCAAGCTGCTGTTGACAGTAGCCCAAACATGCCCGTATTTGATAGTGCTGGGAAGTATGGTGCAGGCTTAGCCTTAGAGTCACTTGCTGAAGGGCTAAAAGCGTTAAATGTTGCCCCCGATTCAGTAAAAATTAGTAATAAGCTTGGTTGGAAGCGTGTTCCACTATTAAGTGATGAACCTACTTTTGAGCCTGGCGCTTGGATAAACCTAAAGCATGATGCGATACAAGATATTTCTTATCAGGGAATTTTGGATTGTTATCAGCAAGGCAATGACTTGCTTGGTGATTATGAAGCTAAAATAGTTTCAATTCACGATCCTGATGAATACCTTGTTGGTGCACAAGATGAAGCAGATTTAGCAAAACGCAAACAAGACATACTTGATGCGTATAAAGCGCTGATGGAGCTTCGTGATGCTGGTAAAGTAGAGTCGGTTGGTGTGGGTGCTAAAGATGTCAGTGTTATCGATTTTATTAGTGATCATGTGCAATTAGATTGGGCGATGTTTGCTTGTTCAATTACGCCTTATGTTCACACACCATCAACGTTAGCTTTATTAAAAAAACTCGGGGCTCAAAGTGTTAATGTTATTAACTCTGCAGTATTTAATGCAGGTTTCTTAATTGGTAGTGATAATTTTGATTATAAAACCATTACACGCGATAGCCATGCAGCAGAGTTTATTTGGCGTGATAAATTCAATGCTTTATGTGATGAATTTAACGTTAAACCAGCAGAGGTCTGCGTACAGTTCTCGTTTTTATTTGATGAAATCATTTCAGTTGCTTTAAATTCAAGCTCACCTAAAAGAGTTAAAAGTAATGTTTCCCTAGTCGAAACTGATATCCCAGAAGCCTTTTGGCAAGCTATGAAAGATCAAGGTCTTATATCAATTGAACTTAGATAATTCCATTTCAAAAGATCAATTATTTGAATCAATTACCAAGGGGGTGGTTAAAATGAATATTGATACCGATACCGAGTGGGCTTACTGGGAAGGGGTGAGTAACTTTAATAAGGAGTTTTATTACTATTTACAAAGTCAAATTGGCAACCCTGATGGAAACGATAAACCAAATAAAAAATACTATGATCCCCGCTAATGGTGTTATGCCGCTGAGTTGACTATGACAGACAGGGTTTTGCAAGCTTACCAAGAGTTACAGTGTATTTAATATTATTTATCAGCTGCTTCTTACTTATACTAATGTTAGTAACGATAACTAACTCTCCTGTTTTTCTTTCCTTCTTATTGACTAAACCTCCGTGGGTCTGTTTTAACAATCTACTTATTAATCACTTCAATTTGCCAAAATAAGTTCTATTCTTCTTTATAATATAAAAGTTACTTGTATTGATTTTTAAAATGCAAATAAATATTGATGTTTATTGTTTATATTCACATTTGTTTTTATTGTTGTGATTTGTGTAGTCGTATGAAAATCAAGGTATTTATTATTGTTGGTGCGATTTCACTTCTTTTTATGTTGCAGTTCTGTGTGTTTATTTTTAATAAAAGCCAATATATCTCTTTACATTACTTTACAAAAGGCATACATTTATTTGCAGTCGTATGGTTACAAATCCATCAGAAATAGAAAGTTGAAATTTGTAAGTTGAGCAAGAAAATAAACTTTGTTGTCGCGGCTGAAATGTTAGGAATAAATTAAAAAAATAAAAATATATTTATTTGGCAACTACATCCAAACTAAGTAATACGAGCACTAAGTTCGTTTGGGATAAAAACATGTTACAAGAATTTAAAAAATCGAGAATTGCTAGCTATGTTTGTATGGCTTTGTCAGCCTCAATTGCAAGTAATGCCTTTGCTTTTGCAGAAGAAACTGAAATGAAAAACAAACTTGATGATATTGAAATCATCGAAGTAACAGGTGTTCGTTCAAGTTTAAACTCAGCATTAAACGCTAAGCGTAATTCTGAAACTATTTCAGACTCTATTATTGCTGAAGAAATAGGTAAGTCCTCTGATGAAAACATTGCCCAAGCGTTATCGCGTATTTCGGGTGTTTCATTAGATAGAGACGGAAGTGATAACCAAACCATTACCGTACGTGGCGTGAAAGCATCGTTAAACGATATAAAGCTTAACGGTGTTTCTATGACCAGTAATACCGATAGCCAAGCGGTTGATTTAAGCTTGTTTTCTGCTGATATTTTAAGTCGCATTGATGTGGTTAAATCGCCTGCAGCTAATCAAGAGGAAGGCTCGTTAGGGGCGTCAATTAACTTATATACCCGTGCGCCGTTATCATCGAATAAAAATGTTAATGTATTCACCATTGAAGCACGTCACAACGATTTAGCTGAAGAGACCACCCCGAGATTTTCATACACAGGCTTATATAAGTTTAGTGACACTATTGGCATTGCAGGCTCATTGTTTCATGATCAACAAAGTGTCCGTAAAGAACAGTTTTCTACTAACGGTTGGCGCTTAAATAGTGAAACCACGAATAATAAAGCTTTTACCGGTGCAACTAATGTATTAACAGGAGAAACGTTACCAGATAATACTGCTGCCATGATGCCTGATGCTGCGCTAGCTCGAGTTAATCTTGATGATAAAACTAAGCAAGGTGGTACATTTACTTTTCAAATGCGTCCAAGTGATGCTACCGATATAAGGTTTGATGCTTCTTTTTCTCGTCAAGAAATAGACCATCAACACTCGCAAACTCGTCTGAATAATTTAGATAGAAAATCTGGCAGTGCAATTGCGGATATTGGCATTTTACCGGGTGATGACAATACAGCTAATGCTGTAGTTAGTGCTTTTTCAAAAAAACCGGGAACACAAGCGCAAAACGGCGAATGGACAAATACTACAGATACTTTTGTTACGGGTTTAGAGATTGAACACGCTATTGGTGATTACTGGCTAGTAAAGGGGCGAGCTGGTTATTCGGATACCTCGCAAGAGTGGAGTGATAGCTATAAAGTTAACTGGTGGTCTAAGGCCGCTAATGCATCTTCAAACGATCCTAATGATTGGTGTGGTGTTGATTACGCCTATGGCCCAGAAGGTGATTACTTACCAGAATTTAGTTATTGTACTAATTGGAATAATGACGATCCAAGCTATTGGCAAATGGGCCAAGCGCGGGTACAAATGCGAGAAGTAGATGATAATAAAGCGGGTATTTATTTTGATGCCAGCCGTAGTTTTGATAGCGATTTAATTACTTCGATTGAATTTGGTGTTAAATATACTGACCGAACTAAAGTAGTTACAGCAGATGAAGCTGTTAAGAAATGGAGTCAGTTTGAAGATGGCAAGACAAAAATCTTTGCAGATCAGGTTGAAGGAGTACTAGACAGTAGTATTACTGATGGTCATTTCTTAGATGGTATTGCACCTGCGGGTATGCCAACAACTTGGTTATCTCCAGATATTGATGCCAGTATTGCGCTTGCATTTCCTAATGGCACTGAAGGTTTATTTCTTTCTAGCCCTCTAAAATCATGGCAAGTTGATGAAAAAACTTACGGCGCTTATGTGCAAGCCAATTTTGAGTTGCTTGATGGCGATATTACCGGTAATTTTGGTGTCCGTTATGCTAATACTAGAATTGAAGGTCGCAGTCATTCTGGTTATGAATACCATAGTGATATGATGTTCATCGTTGATGGTGTAAGTGTTCCTGCGAGCGATTATGATGATCCAGTACCAGTAGCTGATACAAATGACTATGGTGAGTTTTTACCTAGTTTTACCTTGAACTATTTTCTCAGTGATGATGTGGTTTTACGTACCAGTGCTGCACGAGTTATGGCGCGACCAAGTATTGATGATTTAAATCCTAACTTCCGCCTTAAATCATCAAATATGAATGAAACCCCTGAAGCTAGTGGTGGTAATACGCAATTAGCACCATTTTTAGCTGACCAATTTGACTTTTCAGCTGAGTGGTATTTCGAAGAAGGCGCGTTATTGTCAGCCGCTATATTCTATAAAGATTTCAGGAGCTTTAGCTATGACTCATCGATTTTCAGAGAGTTTACTAATCCAATAGATGGTAACTGTATAGTTGATCGTTCCGCTTTACCAGCAGAAGAACAACTTACCGCTATGGCTCCTTGTGCAAATGTACAGTATCGCACCACGGTTAATGGGGCAACTGCTGAAATACAAGGTTTAGAAATGATGTATCAGCAACACTATGACTTCTTACCTGGTTTGTTAAAACATTTAGGTACTTCGATTAACTATACCTACGCAGACAGTGAAGCCATTGTTGACCCTGAAGATGAAAGCAACCCTTATAATGGCCTGCCGTTTATTAATACATCTAAGCATTCAGCCAATGCCACTGTGTATTGGGAAAATGATGATATGAGCTTCCGTTTTGCTTATGCATACAGAACCAAAGCCTTGGTTGATGTGACTGCTGGTAATAGCAGTAAGATACGTGATGACCGTGGAACATTAGATTTCACTGCAAACTTTGACATAACTAAAGCGTTAAAGCTTAGCTTTTCAGCCACTAATTTAACTAATAGTTATGACAGAATTTTTAATGTCTTAACAGCGCCAGAAGACACAGGTTTAACCAAGGAATTTACTGGTAACTTAAGCCGTGTTAATGATAGCCGTGTAGATGAAATCTATAACTATGGCAGAAGTTATCGCTTATCAATGCGATATAGCTTCTAAGTAAGTTAACTAAAAGTTTATACATTTTTAATGGCCAGTTTGACTGGCCATTTTATTTTACAAGTCCTAAGTGTTGCTTTTCTACATTTGTTATTTAACCTGATGTTGTAACAAAGTCTGTGTATTCGTTTTAATTAAATGCAGTGTCAATTGGCTTGTAATTCTCATCAAGGAGTTAAATATAATGGTAAAATCATCTCACATTTCTAAGTTGCCTCAACAAAGGGTACTGAAAAGCCTTTTGTCAGCAACGTTATTCTCAGTAACGGTAATATCTTCGTTTTTATTAACTGGTTGTGGGCAACAGCAAACAAGTATTGCAACATCTAAAATTCAAAGTAAATCTCAAGATCAGCAAAAAGAAAAAAGTCAAACAGAGACTGCCATAACCAAGTGGCAGGCGATGCGTTTTGGTCTATTTATTCATTTTGGTGCTTATGCCGACCTTGCTGGTGTATGGCAGGGTAAAGAGATTGAAAAACTCGGTGAGCAAATTCAGCGCCATGCTGATATTTCCCAAGAAGATTATCAAGGGGTAGTTAAGCAGTTTAACCCATCAAATTTTGATGCAGATGCTATAGTTAAACTCGCTAAACAAGCGGGTATGCGCTATATCGTTTTGACCACCAAACATCATGATGGTTTTGCTATGTTTGAAACGGAGCATAGCAATTTTGACATTGTTGATTACACCCCGTACAAGAAAGATTTATTAAAAGAGCTTTCTGAAGCAACCAAGCGTCACGGTTTAAAACTTGGTTTATATTACTCAACCCCTGATTGGCATTTTAATGGACCAAATCCAGAGAGAAACACTGTTGATGGCAAAATTAGTGTTTTTGGTAAAGTGTCAAAAGCCAATGAAGACTTCCAAGTTGCTCAACTTGAAGAGCTAATGACTAATTACGGCGAAATTGTCGAAGTGTTTTTTGATATGGGCGAGCCAACTTTAGCGCAAAGCAAGCGTTTTAGAGAGGTGGTGAAAAAGTATCAGCCTAATGCTTTGATTAATGGTCGGGTGATGAATAATCAAGGCGACTTTTTAACCATGCCTGACAATCATGTGCCAGACTCGCCGATTATAGATTACCCATGGGAAACGCCAGGCACTTTTTATCATACTTGGGGTTATAAATCCTGGGTGAAAGGTTTGCCACTTGAAGAGCAAATTGCTGTACAAGTACGCAAACTTTCTGATATTGCCAGTATGGGCGGTAATTTCTTACTTAACATTGGTCCAAAAGGTGACGGCAGTATTTTACCTTATGAAAAAGGTGTTTTAGTTGGTGTTGGTAGTTGGGTTGAAAATAATAAGGAGGCCATTTTTGAAACCGGTTTAAATCCTTTTCTTAAATTGGATTGGGGACAAGTCTCGACCAAAGAGAGCGCTTTGTATCTACATGTTCATCAATGGCCAGCAGATAATAAATTAGTATTACCCGGCTTAGTAAATAGTGTTCAGCAAGTAACACCACTCACTGATAGCAATAACCAAGTATTGGTTAACCAAGCGCATGGCGATACTATTATTGATCTTGCTGAGGTGAAACAAGACCAGTATCTAACCATCTTAAAGTTAGATTATAGTGGCGCGCTGAAAATTGTGCCTAGGCATAGTAAAGCAAATGAAGATGGGCTTATCAGCTTAATTGGCGAGCAAGCGACCAAACATGGCAAATTTGGTAAAGAAAGTTACCGCTCTATGTTAAAAGACTTCTCTCGCAGTTGGTATGTAGATGTACCTGAATTGGGCAGCTATCAAGTAAACATTAGCTATAAAATGCGTTACAAAGATAAAGACTTTGTTATTGCCAATGCTAGTAATGAACTTGCCTTTAACCTACAAGGAAAAGGGGAAAAGGTTGAAAAGCTACAATCCTTTGATGGTAATGAACAAAAACTTAATGTAAGAAAAAAAGTGACTGAGCATGCAGGTAACTTTGTGCAAAGCACTGTTGGGGTGTTGAACTTTACTGAAGCTGGCATTCAAAAAATAACTTTAAAGCAGGGGCAGGTTTTTGAGCTCAAAGCCAGTACGAAAGACTTTAAATCACAAGATCAACGTTATCGCGCCATGAACATTGATGTTAAAGCAATTACGCTCGTTCCATCACATTAGATTTGTTATATCAAATCGTTGAAAAATTAGAACCATCACTTTTTTGTAACAAGGCTTATGTTGTAACTTATCTCAACCGCTATTCTAATAGCAAGTGTTGTTGATTAGGGTCAAGTAAAGCCGATAAAAAGCGCTTATTTATATTCTATCAGGCAAGGTTAGTAGTAACATAATAACCTGATATCAAAAACTAAGTGGTTACCATGAAAGTAGATCTAAATAGTCGTTACGGCTTAAATCCAGCCCATAGTGAAGTTGTCGAAGCATGCAAAATTATTGAGCCATGTGATACGCTAGATATGGGGTGTTCGAGTGGGCGAAATTCTGTGTATCTTGGACAGCTCGGGTTTAATGTTACTGGCATAGATAATAATCCCAGTGCCATCGATATGCTGCAAAATATTAGTACTGAAGAAGGCATGAACAATATTAAGGCTCAGGTATACGATATTAACAATGTGAGCCTAGATTCTGACTATGGGTTTATTTCTTGTACCGTAACTTTAATGTTTACCGACCCAACTCGTGTTGATGCAATTATTAGTGATATGCAAAACCACACGCTAGCTGGCGGTTATAACCTGATTGTTTGTGCTATGAGCACTGAAGAACACCCATGTCCAGTTCGCTTTCCTTTCACCCTAAAAACTGGGCAGTTGTGTGAGGCTTATGATGGATGGGAGCTGATTAAGTACAATGAAGATGTAGGTACAATGCATAATGGCGCTAAGTTACAGTTTGCAACCTTGTTGGCGCGTAAACCTGACTAAAAAAGATAAGACATGCATTGTTAAAGTCTATTGTGTAGCTAAATCGCTAGCATGTTACGCTCCATAATATACAAACAGATCTCAGATTGAGACATGTTTACAAAAAAGGCTGGTGAAGTAATTCACCAGCCTTTAATTTTTTCATTGTCTTATGTTAAGAGCATCGACGATTTCCTACACTTATTTCTGTGTTTTTTTGCGGCGCAGTGACAATAAACCTAACAATGTTAATAAACCTGCCGAGAATGAACCACCATCGCTTGCTTTAACAGTAGAGTCATTCACTATTACAGTAAATGTTGTCTCGTCAGTTGCGCCCCTATCATCTGTTAGTTTAATTGTGACCTTGTTATCTCCTATATTTGCTTTAAGCGGTGTACCAGATAGCTCACCTGTTTCACTGACTTTTAACCAATACGGACCACTAATTTTACTTACCATGTAAGTGTCTCCTTCGGTATCAGTAATTAGCTCGGCAATACTGGCAGAGTAATCTTCATTTCGAGAAGCAGCGGGTAATTCTACCTCAGCAAGTTTTGGCGCACTGTTAGAAGGTTCAGCTAAAACGCCAGGATCTTCAATTGAGCTATTTTCAATGCCATCAGCATCATAAATACCACCATCTTTAATCGTTAATTGAACACAGCTGTCACCCGTGGTTAAACCATCAATATATAGTTCACTATTTGGTGCAGGACAATTACCCATATCATCTTTTACTGTTGAGGCTATGCTATTTTCGGCATCACTAACAAACGATGTCCAACCAGCTTCTTGCGTGTATTTACGGTATTTTGTTTCTTCACCGATAACTACGTCTTTAGGTAAGGGGTAAACAACTGGAACTGTGTCACCATCGTTTGCTAAGCCACTAACTGTGAAGTTGAATAAACTGACACCTTCAATTGGCGAATAATCGCCATCAGTTGTATCAGCACTACCATCAGCAACATTACTTGTTAATTCTTCTTGAGTAATGATGGCTGACTTTGCAGTAATACCTTGAGCACTAGCACTAATACTACCGAGTGACAAAGTTAAGTTAACTAGGGTTTGTAGTGATTTTTGGTCTGCGGCTAAAGATAACTGCGTGGTGTTCGCATTATCATCTAAGTAATCAACAATACCGTCGCCATCAGAATCATTAAAGCCTTCTTCGGTATCATTGATACCGTCACCGTCGCTATCAATATCGGCAATTAGCTCTGGAAACCCTTCCTTGATGATACGGATTTTTGCAGTCAACTGTGCTAAGAAACTTTCAGTGACTTCATTTTTTGATGCACCAACACTTAAAGTAAAGTCACCTGATAAATCAAGAGGCGAAAATTCAAAACTTTCACTGGCTGCGCCTAAAGCTTCGCTACTATTTGTCCAAACAATGGTATGGGTGTCTTCATTATCAGAATCAGAATCATTATCAGAATTAGAAACATCAACAGATACTGTTACTAGACCTTTAGTGGCATCAATATAAGGAATTTTATCGGCATTTTCAGTACTAATTGTTGCGATGGTTGAGCCAGCCTGTGTCAAAGTTAACGTTAGTGCTGTATTAATTTCAATGGGGGGCGTATCTGGTGTAGTTGTGTCAGGTGGTGTAGTTGTGTCAGGTGGTGTAGTTGTGTCAGGTGGTGTAGTGTCTGATGGATCAGAAGCAATAGTTGTTAAGTTCAATACAGGTCGGAATGCTTCGTTTTCTGCTTCGTTACTGTAGTATTTGGTAGCTCTGGCATCGGCATCGGCAATATTAATCATAAAGGTATAAGTACCATTACCACTAATGCCAGTAGTTATATCAAAATCAGCTGTATCACCAACGGCAATATCTGTTGCGTTGGCTATGGTATCGCCAACGGCCGCTAATAAATCATCATCATTTAAATCTGTTAGTGTCGCTTGAACCCAGTTCCCGCCATTAATAACAGGAGCAATAAAAGTATCAGGTATATTGCCCGATTTATTGCCTTGAGCGGTAAGACGTAAAGTTGCGGTATCAACAGTATGCCCATCTGGTATTCCTGCTACAGTAAACTGTATAAAGGCTCGCATTTTGCCTGTGTCAATACGAAATGTGGTTTGAGTACCATAATTAGAGCCTGACCCAGCTCCACTGCCATTTGTCCAAGTATCTTGATCTGCGGCTAATGGCCCAAAAGTATCTGCTGACGCTATTTGTGTAAAGTTTGCTAAAACAGCTGCAGCCACGAGTGACTTGTAATGCATTTTTTTCATGATGTTCCCCAATTCATTAGTCATTTCACACCGTTATGATTAGTGCAAAGTAAGTTTTTTAGGCAGATCTGGTTAATATGACACTGCCATAAACTTTATCTTTATTATTAGGATGCTAACCCTTGTTAGTTTTTATTGTTGATTACTTTATATTGCGGTTTACGACGTAGTGATACTAAAGCTATTATCGCTAAAAACATTGCTGAGAATGAGCCGCCTTCGCTTGCTCTAACATTGGAGTCATTCACTGCTACGGTAAATATTGCTTCGGTAGTCGCGCCTTTATCATCAGTAAGTTCAATAATGATGTTGTTATCACCAATATTGGCTTTAAGTGGTATTCCTGATAATTGACCTGATTCACTTACTTTTAACCAATATGGACCACCAACTTTACTTATAGTGTAAGTGTCTCCATCAGCGTCAGTAATTAGCCCGGAAATATTGGCTGAATATGCTTCATTTCGAGAAGCTGTGGCTAATTCTACCTCAGCAAGTTTCGGTGCACTGTTAAATACCACAGATACTGTGACTTCAGTTTGAGCTGTCTGCGCTTTGGTATCAGTAAAGCTAACATTGGCAGAGTAATCGCCGCTTGCTACGTTAGATAAGTCTGCTGATAAGGTACCTGACTCATCAACCGTTAGCCAGGCTGGCCCTTCATCTTTAGCAAAGGTCATCGTACTAACATCGGCATCACCAACATAGGCTGTCAAGTAACCTGTTAAGTTAACACTGACATTTTCATTAACATCAGTTGCTGGTAATTCAATACTATCTAGACTCCATTCAATATAATTATAAGCTTCAGCTAAAACGCCAGGATCTTCAATTTGACCATTAATCATGCCGTCCGCATCGTAAACGCCGCCATCAGCAATCTGTAATTGCAGGCAGTTATCACCAACAGTTAACCCTTCAGTGTAGCTTGTATCTAATGGCGGTGGACATACGCCAGTTTCATTTTTTATTGCAGATGAAATTCTGTTATAACTGTCACTGACAAAATCAACCCAACCATTAGCAGGAGTGTACTTGCGATATACTGTCTCAGCAGTAATCGTGGTATTGCCCGGTAAAGGGTAAACAATAGGGGCTGATTCACCCACTGAAACACCTTTTACTATGAAGTTGATTAATTCAGTACCAGCTAAGGGAAGGTAATCATCGTGAGTATTGCCTAATGACAGCTCTGCTAGGTTATCTATGCTGATAGAAGCAGAGCTAGTTGCTAGAGCATTGGTTGATAATGCTACCCGACCTACAGCAAGTTGTAAGCCATTTAGTGTTTGTAATGGTTGTTCTCCACTGGCCAATGGTAACTGGCTGGTATTGCTATTATCATCTAGGTGGTCGGGGATGCCATCGTTATCGCTATCACCAAAGCCTTCCTCACTGTCAGCTATACCATCGTTATCACTGTCGTTGTCGTTAGATAATTGCGGAACATCAACAATAATAACAAGATCTGTTTCAACGGATACAGTAAAGTTATCGTCTGTGTTATTTTCACTTGCTTCGGCTGTTAATTGATAGTTACCTGCTGTCAATGTAGCAGGGTCAAAAGTAAAACTCAGTGAGTCAGATCCAACAACACCGGGAAGAGCGTCATTAGCACTATACCAATTGATATCATGCAAGTCTTTAGGGTTTATATCACTGATTACTGCAGTAACAGTAACCGGCCCAGCATTAACATCTATAACACTGACATCTTTACCTGACTGATATTGAGTCAAGGTTAGTTGTGGTGCTTGATTACTTTCAATGATAGTGAGGGTAATATCGCTAGTCGCTGGTAGTTGAACATTTTCGGCTTCATCAATAGTTAATATTGCCGTTTCATCAACACTTGCATCAGCTAGTAAATTAACAGTAACTGTTTGTTCATTTGTATCGCTAGTTAAGGATAGAGTACCTGAAGTTGGATTAACAGCATCGCCACTTAAGCTATAATCTACAAGGACAGGGTAGGTAGCAGCAGGGCCTGATAATTTTACTATTACGGATGTTGAGCTACCCGCAACCACTTCTTCACTTTTACTGAGTAATAATTGTGGTGTGATATGCAGTGTTACTGCTTGGCTAGCAGTATTTCCTGCAGCATCTGTTGCACTAACTGTTATATTATGAGCACCTGAGGCTAGGTTTGTTTCCCCATCAATTGTTGCAATAACTTCACCATCTAAATCATCAGTGGCTGTTACCGTGATAGACTCCCTGATATCGGTTAATGCACCAGTAGCATTAATCAAAATTTTTATTATTTCATCGTTAAATATCGGCGGAGTAGTATCTTTAGATTGACTTGCATCAAGTGGATAACTGTCCAGATCATTGCGTACATTGTCGCCATCTATATCAGGATCGCTATTATCACCTATACCATCAAAATCTGTATCAACGCTTTCATATCGATTTAATGGTAATTGGTCATAAATATCAAGCACACCATCACCATCGTCATCGGTGTCGACATCGTTGTAGATGCCATCACCATCGGTATCAATAGCGCTGTCACTATCAGGGTCAATAATGATATTAATTTCTCGTGTTAGTTGTACAGCATCATTACCCGCTAAATCAACTAAGTCATAGGTTATAGTGTAAGTACCTATAGTTGTGGTATTAACAATGTCGCCACCAACAACAACATTAGCTGACACATCCCCATCAACATTATCTATTGCACTATAACCGTCTTCGATAAAATCTTGATTTACGTATAGTGATATTGAGCTTTCGCCTGCTAACGTAATAACAGGTGCTGTTTGGTCAGTAATAGTGACTGTGGCTTGAGAGGCACCTGTTTTACTATCACTGTCCATAGCAGAAAAAGTGACGATAGTGGTACCAATAGGGAATATGGCAGGAGCATTATGAGTTACGCTAACTGAGCCATCAATAATATCATTGGCTGTTGCAGCAGCTAAAAAGGCGCTGATACTAGCGTCACTATCGGCTGTCCCTAAATCATCGGTAGCAGCAACGGTAATATTTTCAGGAACACTAACCACAGGGGCTGCGATATCTTGTATGGTAATTCGACGTGTTTTTTCAATCGCAGTGTTACCTGCTACATCACTTACATTATAAGTTACTGTGTAAATGCCTCCGGCGCTTGTATCAACGGTGTCTCCACCGATAGCTACCGTGCCAGAAATATCATTATCTACATTATCAAGCGCACTAAAACCTGGATCTACATAGGGCTCATCAAGGTTAACGGTTATTGTACTTTCACCCACTAACGTAATAACAGGTGATGTTTGATCAGCAATGGACACTGTAGCCTGCGAAGTGCCAGTATTATCACTACTATCTTTTGCTGAAAAGGTAACAACCGTATCACCTAATGGAAATTTATCTGGCGCATTGTCAGTTACCGCCGTTGCACCATCAACATCATCATTTGCGGTAGCTGCAGCTAAAAAGGTTGCAATATCGTTATTTGATTTAGCTGTACCATTTTGGTCAGTGGCGGCCACTGTGATATTGGCTGGCACACTAACTACAGGAGCAGAAGCATCTTGCACAGTAACTTGCCGTGTTATTTCGTTTGCAGCATTACCTGCTAAATCGGTTAGGTTATAAGTGACAGTATAGGTGCCAGGAGTTGTGGTATTAACATTATCTCCGCCGACAATTACATCAACTGAAATATCCCCTTCTACATTATCAACGGCAGTAACGCCTTGTTCTGAATAAATATCACCGGTACTTAACGTCGGTGCGTTATCACCAATTAATGTTATAACAGGGGCTGTTTGGTCTGTTACGGTTACTTTTGCCTCCATAGTAGCTGTATTCGTGCTAGTGTCACTTGCTTCAAAAGTGACTGTAGTTTCACCTAATGGAAAAACTGCTGGTGCATCATGAGTGACAGCAACAATGCCATCAACGGCATCGTTCGCCGTAGCAGCCGTTAAGAAGGTGGCAATATCGATATTAGTGTCTGAAGTACCTGAATCGTCAATTGCCGCAACGGTAATATCAGCAGGTACACTAATAACTGGGGTTGTATTATCTGGCGCAACACTCGTTGTGATGTTTAATTGAGGGCGGAGCACTTCGCCCGCATTACTTGAATAGTATTTGGTGGCTCTGGCATCAGCATCGGCAATATTAACCATAAATGTATAGGTGCCATTACTGCTAATAGCGGTAGTTATATCAAAATCAGCTGTAGCGCCAACGGGAATATCTGTTGCACTGGCTATGGTATCGCCTGCCGCTGCGAGTAGATCATCATCAGTTAAGTCAGTAAGTGTTGCTTCGTCCCAAGAAACGCCTGTAATAGGAGCAATATAAGTATCAGGTATATTGCCTGACTGATTGCCTTGAGCAGTAAGAGTAATAATTGCTGTATCAACAGCATGGCCGTCTGGTATTCCTGAAACGGTAAATTGTATAAAGGCTCGCATTTTGGAGGTGTCGATACGAAGTGTCGTTTGGGTACTATAATTAGAACCTGAGCCAGCGCCACTGCCATTTGTCCAAGTATCTTGATCCGCGCCTATTGTCGCTAAGGTGTCGGCTAGCGCTGTATGAGACAAGCTAGTTATGATAGCTGCAGCAACCAGTGATTTGTAATGCCTTTTGTTCATGTTTTTCCCCATTTATTTATAATTTTCACACAGTTATCTTTTGTGAAAAGTTAAACTTTTAGGCAGTTATATTAATTATTACACTGCCGTAAACTTCTCTTTATTATTAGAACGCTAGTTTTTATGAGTTTACTTGCGATATGTTTATTATCAATAAAGTTCAAATTAGGTTATCCATAAATAAAACTAGTGTCAACAGTAAAGCTAGCTAAAACTTATATTTTCATTACGTTTATTTACAAGGTTATTGTATTAAAAGAGTTTTTCGCTGTGTGTTTTTTATTCAAAACAGAATTACCTTTGTTGTTTTTAATAAATAATAAGCTTGTGTTGTGCTGGGAGATACTATTTTGCTATAAGTGGCAAATGAAAAAGCCAGTATGCTACTGGCCTTTTGTGCTTCTGCGGATCTGATCAGTGCTAACTGCTCACGGGCATGCTTAGTTAATTTTAAATACTGTCGCCATACTATCAGTTTGCTTTGCTGGCGCTGTGATTTGCAGACCAACATCAGTTAGTGTCCATGTTAACGCTTCATCAGAGCCTAATGTGGTTACCTTGGTAATCTTGGTGCCTTTAGGTAATTTTTCTTTAGCGAAGGCTGTTAATGTTAGTTTCCCTTTGGGCGTACCTAGCACAGTTGCATAAATGCTATCTTTGTTGGTGGTGTAACGAATATCTTGGTTAGTGTATTTAACCTTGGCAAATTCTCTATGATTTTTAAAGTGACCTTCAGGCTCTTTGGTCGGTCCTTCACCAAAGGTATACCAAGGACGAGTAGCATAGATTGCTTCCCCATATTTATCTAACCAAGCGCCCATCTTTAATAGTACCCCTTGTTGGTTTTGGGGAATAATGCCGTTGGCCTTTGGTGAAACATTCAGCAGCATGGTGCCGTTTTTACTGACCACATCAATAAGTACATGCAATACGTCTTGCGCTTTTTTAACACGCAGGTTCTCGGTGTAAGACCAGCTGCCTTTACTAATAGTTTCATCTGTCATCCAAGGTTGTTGACCAATATGGTTTTTGCGAGATTTTTCCAAATCATCAACACTAAAGGATAAGGGTAAATCGTTTTGTTTTCTGATGATAACCACTTCTTTATTTAGTTTTTTTGCTTCATTTAAATAATAAGACGAAAACTTTTTGCGGTAATTTTCTGGTACTAGATGTAACCAAGAGTCAAACCAAACAATGTCGGGCTGGTAGTTATCAATCACTTCTTTTAATTTACCAAACCAAATTTTTTCGTTCCACTCATCTTCAGGTAAGTTGCCATACAGGAGTGCAAGCTCTGGATCTGTGCTTGCTGGCGGCGTATTTTTAAAGTAAGGGTAATGGCTGCCACCGAATCGCTCACCCGGTTTGTTTTCACCTTTTTTATTTATAGTGCTGTAACGTTGTAAGTTTCTTGAATGGTGGAAGGTGGTAATAAACTTCATACCTTCGCCAGTAATGGCTTTTTTAAGCTCACCAGTAACATCCACTTTAGGGCCTTTATCCATGGAATTCCATGGGGTTAATTCGCTATCCCACATAGCAAAACCATCATGATGTTCAGTTACAGGGCCTGCAAATTTAGCGCCTGCTTTTTTAAAAAGTTTTGCCCAGGCCGTCGCGTCAAAGTGCTCACCTTTAAACAAAGGGACAAAGTCATGGTAGCCAAATTCATTTAGCTCACCATAAGTAGCTAGGTGATGTTTATATTCTTTGCGGTGTTTGAAATGCATCCATCTTGGGTACCACTCACTAGCAAAAGCGGGTACCGAATAGACGCCCCAGTGCATATATATACCGAGTTTGGCATCTTGATACCATTGCGGTGCTGCTTGATGTTTTGCTAAAGAATCCCACTGTTCAGAAAAAAAGGGGCCTGAGTTAAGGTTATTAACTTCATGTGTGTTAACTTCCTGATTATTTACTGTTGTGCATGAGGATATAGCGCAGCATAGCAGTGCGCTCATTATTGTTTTTAATGGTGTTTTCATATTATAACTCGGCATATTTGGATATGTCATTAGGTTATCATTACAGCAATAAGAATGCTTGTTATATTTAAAAAACACTTTGCAAGGGTGTTTTTTTTTGTTAGATTCAAGTTGTCATATACAACTATTTACATTAAAATCATTATTAAAAGGTGTGCCATGTCTAAGATATCACTATTATTACTTACCGCATTATTCTTTATTTCTAGCTCTGCTTTTGCTATTTCTACATCTGATAAAGCAGTGAGTAACGCAAAGAAAAAAACCGCTGATTTTGTTCAGGTCGTTGATTTGAGTGCTACAGAAGAAGCGCAAGTCTATGAAGTTTTATTGGCTAAAGAGCAAAAGAATTTAGCGCTAAAAATAGATTACAAAGACAATAAAGAAGCTTATAAAGCAGCAATGAAACCATTCAATAAAAAATACAACCGTCAGATCAAAGACATAGTTGGTAAGGATAAAATGAAAAAGATGAATCAATACTATAAAGCGCAAAGATCTGCTGACAAATAGAATAAATTTACAATCACTTTATCATCTTTAAAGGCCTAGCTTAAAAATTGAGCTAGGCCTTTTTTGTGCTTATTAGTAAATTTAAACTTAGTTATAAGTGACATTGTTCAATGTTGGCGTAAGTTTTTTATGCATTATCTTTACAATCCCTTATTGGTGGTTATTATATAAAAAGTTCATTTTGTGTTTTTGTAAGGCTTTACCTTTTTACAATAAACTGTAGCAATAGTAAAAAACGAGGAACATATGATAATTAGTATGAATGCTGTTAACACTAAACCAAGCGATCAATATATAAAATTAGCTTTTAAGCAGTTACTTAATAGAGCAAGTAAGCTTGTTATCTTTGTCTCGCTCTTATTAACCACACCTTCATGGGCTGTTGATCTGTTTGTTGCTAGTAATGGTGTTGATAATAAATCGACAAATGATGGCAGTATTAGCCAACCATGGGCATCTCTTGATTATGCCTTAGATAAGGTTTCAGCAGGCGATACTATTAATATACGCGCTGGACGTTATTATGAAACTATTACTCAAAGCAGTATTAATGGTACAGCCCTAAAGCCCATAGTTATTCAATCTTATAATGGTGAGCAAGTTACTTTTGACGGCACAGTCGCTATTAACACCATCAGTAGTGGAGAGTGGTTTCAGCATGCTGGCAGCATTTACAAGCTAAAGTTATCTGAGCCTATATGGCAGTTGTTTGTTGATGATGAAATGATGATTAATGCGCGTTGGCCCAATGCCCGTTTCGATGATGACAGTGTTTATAGCCGTGATAGTTGGGCAATTGGCTTAGATGCCACCACCATTAATGGCCATATTGAGACAGACCCAAGTGTTCATGATTTAGCAGCAGCAAATATCGATGCTAGTAAGTCAGTTATTGTTGCTAACACTCGCCACTTTAATACTTATACTCGCAAAGTCACTGCACACAGTGCTGGTAGTAATGTACTTGAGCATGAAGTTACGCCATTTTTTTGGGGCAGTAAAAGTTACTATTACTTACAAGGTGCGTTAAGCCTGCTTGACCAAGATAAAGAGTGGCATATTGATGCAAGCAGCAATACCGCTTACTTTTGGGCTGCAGATGGTAAGAGTCCTAATGGCAATATTCGTGGGCGTAATCAGCAGTTTGTTATTGATGCCAATAACTGGAACTATGTTACTTTTAAAGGTTTGGACTTTTTTGCTACTACTGTAGAGTTAACGGCAAGTGAGTCAATCATCATTGAAGACTGTAACTTTAACTACAGTGGTGTTTCTAAACGTGCGTTAGGTGCAACAACTAGCAAAGCTTCTTTACTACGTTTAACTAATACGGTTGGTGAGGGAAATTTTACTTTGCGTAATATCACTATTACTAATTCTGACTCTCAAGCTTTTCAAATCAAAGGTGATAATACTTTGGTAGAAAACTCCTTGTTTGAAAATATCGATTGGGCGGCGACAGAAAGCTACTCACCGAGTGCTAGTTTGGTTTTCCATGGTAATAACACCCTGTTTAGACGGAATACAATACGCAATGCGGGTACTTCAGAGACAATAGCCACAGCCATTAATGGCTCAGGAACCAACAGTAGTATCACGGCACAATATAACAATATTTATAACACTGGTTATGCGCAAAGTGATGGCGCGCAACTTCAAATTCGTATTGATGCCCAAGATGGCACTGTGCTTCACCACAACTGGTTGCACGATACCCCGAAATACGGCTTTCGTTTTGATGCACCTATCCCACCACCTGAGTGGGGGAGAAATGGTTTTTCACATCATAACGTAGTATGGAACAGTAGTGGTGCTAACCCGAAAGGAATGGATGACAGACACTACAATAATCTATTATTTGATAATACTAATATTGATTTAATAGTTTTAGATGATGTTGCTGATAATGGCGATAAAAGTAATGAATCGACTAAAACTATTAATAATGCATCTGACTCTATTTCTGGGCACCGCACTGATGTTATCCCAGTACCAGGAATAGTAGTAAGCAGCAACTTTAATGGTGTTAACGAAACTGAAGTGTTACAAACTTTATTACGGGATCCTGCTAACCATGATTTCCGTCCGGTATCTGGCTCTAGTTTAGTTGATGCAGGTGAAGTTATTAGCGATGCCGATTTCAGCCACCCAATACAGGGTAAGGCTCCTGATATTGGAGCCTATGAGAATAGTAACACCAGCTACTGGATTCCAGGGCGTCAGCTGTCAGCAGCCTCATATCCAATACCATTTAACGCTGGCAACACTACAAAAACTGACGCTGATTTAATGTGGCGTCAAGCTTATACTGCAACCTCTTATAATGTTTACTTTGGGACTACTTCGGGTTCATTAGTATCAAAGGGTAACCAAAGTCATAATATTTTTTCTCCGGGCGTATTAACCGTAGGGAAAACCTATTACTGGCGTATCGACGCTGTTACCCCAAGTGGCACGATAACTGGTGAAGAGTGGAATTTTACTGTGGAAGCTGCACCAATATTAGTAACCTTTAATCCGGTTGCCGATGCTTATGTTGATGATAGTGCACCAGATGTCAATAAAGGTAGCGAAAGTGTAATCCGTCTAGTAACGCCAGTGACACCTGGAGGATCGTATGAGCAGCGCAATGGTTTTTTAAAGTTTGATATTGATGTGCTTGGGACTATTATCTCGGCAAAGTTAAAGCTTTATAATGATCAAGGATCTCATAATAAATACGTTAATGTTTATAACGTAAGCGATACTAGTTGGGCTGAAGATGCTATTACTTGGAATAACCAACCAATATTAGGTGCAGTCATTGTAAAAAAAGATGTCAACGCTAACAGTTGGCAGGAATTTGACATAACAGGACAGGTTACGGGAAACGGTTTATTATCTTTTGGCCTAATGCGTGATGCTCTTAATTCTCGTCGTGAACTTGTTTCTAAAGAAGGTAGTTTTGCTCCAGAATTAGTGATTGAATATATAATTACAGCAAACAATAATGCTCCAGAGTTTAATTCGGACAATTTTTATAAGAAGAATGCTATTGAAAAAAGTGAGTATGTTGATTCTTTGGCTGATGATGTCTCTGATATAGGAAATGATGTATTTACCTTTAGCAAAATATCGGGCCCTAATTGGTTACAGGTTACTGCTGAAGGAGCGTTATTAGGTACGCCGGAATTGTCAGATGTTGGTGATAATAGCTTTGTTGTTCAAGTTGCCGATAGTAAGGGGGGCTTCTCTACTGCAACCCTAAATATAACAGTATATGCCGCACCAGCAGTTAACCAAGCGCCTAGTTTTACCAATGAAAATTTAACACTTGAAAATGCAACAGTGAGTCAAGGTTACAGTGTATCAATTGTGTCAATGGTAAGTGATCCTGAAGGTGATAATCTTACTTTCAGTAAAGTATCGGGCCCAGACTGGCTAAGTGTTGTCGAGAGTGGCGTTATTTCAGGTACGCCATCAGCAAGTGATGTTGGAGTACAGACATTGACCGTGCAAGTGGTTGCCACAGGTGGTAGTGATGAGGTTTCTATTGAGCTCACGGTTGAAGATAATACTGCTCAAGTAGAGCCAGAGCCAGAGCCAGTAAAAACTGCGAGTAGTTCATCTTCTGGCGGTAGTGCATATCAGTTAGTCATATTACTGTTGGCAATTTGTTTATATCGTCATAGGAACTCTTAGTTAAACGTTTTGTTTTTTAGCTATTTATCCATAAAAAAGGCCATACATGGTTAATGTATGGCCTTTCATTTTAAACTTACCTTATTTACATAATGTTAGCTTATTTGTCTGCTTGTAACTGCTTTCTTCTATAGGCAAGTCCCACTAACCCAAGCGAAAGAATGGCTATTGTTGAAGGCTCAGGTACGCTGGCGTCAACGCTAAGTTTTGCAACATCACCACTAGTTACGGCCCAAGCGCGTTTTGTATCAGCTTTTAGTGGAGTTCCTTGTGAATAAGGATTTGTTATACCGTCAAGCTTAAATATATAGGCTTTAGTATTATTATTTTCAAACTCAGTAGAAGACCAAAATCCACTGCCTCCACCTGGCTGTTTCTCAAGTAAGCCAAAGTCACTGGAAGATTGATTTAATAATTGACCTTCTGCTAACGTAGGTAAACGCCAATCAGAATAAGTAAAAGCCTCAAGGCTATTTGCCCAATCCATGCTCGCAGTCCAGTCCATTCTGCTGTCATCAACATAACCACTGGTTTTTGCATATTGCACATCAGCTAACCAAGTTACATCAGATATATCATCATAAATTAAATTACCATCTGTACTTTTTATTAAGCCCGCATTGGCTTGACTGGTCATGGCTAACAATGCTGCCACTGACAATGCTGCCAATGACTTGTTAAAAGAAAAATTCATACAGCTCTCCACTTATTTTGTCATCTTGTCTGTGTTTTATTTATACAGTTCACCTGTAAGGTTATGTGGTTTTGTGTTTATTGTCAATAGTGTCCACTTGTTTGGTTGGGTATGGAATGTCTGTTTTTCTTTGTTTGCAGAGTTTACTTTATGATTTTTAGGATGAAATTGTATTGTATAGGTTTTTCGAGCTGTGGCTTTACACTGAATATCGATTGATCTTGTGATATCTCAATGTTTTTTATCTGTAACGTTCACATTGTGATTGGGTGATTGTTAAATAATACGAGTTCTATTATATACATCACCGAATACAAAATAACTTTTTTGTCTAAGCTTAGTAAAAAACAGTAATTATTTAGAAAAAATAGTTTTTATGGTGTTACTATTAATAAACAACAAAATAATAACGAATTGTTTTTATAACCTAGGATATGCTAATGCAGAGTCATCTAATTCAAACTACTACAAATAGTATCTTAACGTCACTTGCTGATTTTGATGATGTGAATACTATTATATTAAAAGACAATACTTTAGCAAAAAAACTCAATGTTAGTCGCACAACCATCAGAACGGCATTAAAGGAACTTGAGAAAAAGGGTGTTATTGAAATTAATGATAACCAAAAACAAGTAGTGCGCCAGCCTGTTGATGCTGATTATTTTGATACCAGTGATAGCGTTTCTTCAAAAGAAGAAATTATAGAGAAGTATTTTTTAGACTTAATAAATCATGGCAAGTTATTACCTGGTGATAAGTTTTCTGAATTAGAGCTCGCTAAATCATCGGGGTGTAATACTATTACGGTTCGAGAATTTCTGATTAAGTTTTCCCGTTTTGGCTTAATAGAGAAAAAGCCTCGCGCTAAATGGCAAATGGTTAAGTTTGATGAAAAGTTTGCTTTGGAGCTTGTTGAGTTTAGACGAATTTTAGAAATGAGCTCAATCACACAATTAATGGCTACACCTGCTGATGATTATGTTTGGCAAGAGCTTAGTGAATTACTTGATATGCATGTTGAGGTTTTGGCTGATATTGAAAGTCGTTATACAGAGCTGAGTGAACTGGATAGAAAATTTCATTTTATCGTGCAACGAGCATCAGATAATCGCTTTTTCATGCAATTTTTTGATGTGGTCTCATTGATTTGTCACTATCACTATCAGTGGAATAAAGGTGATGAATTAGAACGAAACCAAGTGGCTTTAGAAGAGCATGTTGCGATTATTACCCAATTATTAGCACATAATACTTCTGGTGTGCTAACAGCAATGGAAAATCATCTGAACACGGCTAAGAAAACCTTACTACGCTCAGCACATGGCCTAGAGACATAAGGCTTTGTAAATGATAGAACAAACGTAAAGGGGCTACATTTGGTATGTGGCCCCTTTTTTGTATTTTTAATTTACTAAAATTGTACACTATGAAGTGGCCTGCTTACACGGCGCACCGCCAATGAGAATATAATTGTCATAAAGTAAAAACTCATTGTATCACCGCTACTTTCGGCCGTTTCTTCAGTGACAGTGCTTTCATCAACTGTGTTGCCGCCAGTATTATCCCCACCGGTACTATCACCGTCAGTGTTATCACTATTCGAATTGGTGCCTGCTTGATATTACTTTGGTTTATTTGCCGGTATACGTTTCATCGTAGCGTTTATAGTCTTCATGATTATACAAGTGCTTCTCGATGACTTTTGGCTGAGCTAATGATTTCAACACACGTTTACCTGACTTTGTTTGCCAATGTTCATGTTCACGTGTTAGTGGTGGCAAGTTCTTTAAAATATCATCAAACTTTGCTCGCGCCATAACATGCTCTGGCTTGCCGTCTACTAACTCATAACCAAAACCAAAACGATTGTCATCGGTATAATAGAAGCGACCACGTGGCATGTTCATGACGGGGTTTACAACTTCAAGCATGTAATCTTTAGTGCGTAATAATTGTGAAGTTGCTGCATAACCATAAATCCACTCACGGTGCTCGTCCGTTTCGCCTTGATAAAAAGGCATTAAGCTTTTGCCGTTAAACGAGTGGCCTTTAGGGACAAAATCCCATGCGTTGGCGTAATCAATTACCGTTGGAGCAATATCTGAAAAATCAGATAACTCGTCAGTAAGACCACGCTTTTTAATACCAGCACCGGCAGCAATTTGAACAACATGAGAGCCACGTTCAACACCGCGAGTTTTAGCCGTTACTGCAGTGCCATTATCTGATAAGAAAATAATAATCGTGTTATTAGCAATGCCTAGTTCATCAATTTTCTTAATAACTTCGCCGACTTTTAGATCAAGGTATTCAATTAGAGATACAAATCGTGCTTGGTTTTCGCCCGGAATTTTGTCCTTCTTCTTTTTCCCTTGTCCTAAAAGACCTGGCTCGCCTCTAAGTGGGTTGGTTGGCATACCAGTGCGAGTGCCATGTGGTGCAACTGTTGGCCAGTAGGCTAAAAATGGTTTGCCTGCTTTAGCATTTTTCTCCATAAACTCCATAATGAAATCAGCTTCAATATCAAGGCTGAAATCTAATGGTTTAGTATCAAGTAACTTGCCATTTTTTACATAGCCAGGATGCCAGTAGCGAGAGGTGGTTTTTTTGTCTTCCATTAAGCCTGTAAACTTTGGTGAGCCTTTAAGCTTGGTTATTTCGTTTGGACCTTCCCATAACGCATGTTCATCAAACGCTAGCACATTTTCATAAGGCATTTGCATGCCGGCATGCCATTTACCCGTTATAGCAGTAGAATAACCAGCATCTTTTAAGATACGGCTAAAGGGCATGTTGTCGCTATAAACACTTTTACGTGATTTGCCAAGCCAAATTTCATTGGTATATACGCCAGTTGTCTGCGCATAGCGCCCTGTCATAATTTCAACACGAGAAGAGCCACATTTTGCCGTTGCATAAGTGGTTTTAAACTGTACGCCTCGTTCGGCTAATTGATCAATATTTGGCGTTTTAGCAGTGCCTTCTTGACCATAAGCACTAAACATATCTGGGCTAACATCATCGGCCAAAATAAGCACTATGTTTGGGCGAGAGTCGTTTGCTTGAACTGCAATTGCAGACAGACCCAGCATTAAAGCAGTAATGCTTGTTAAGGTTTTCTTTAGGGCGTTCATTTTGCTACCTTTGTAAATTTAATACTTTTTAAACGTTGATTTGAATGAGTTAATCTTGACTAATTAACCGCTAGTGTTTCCACACTTGTGATTTAACCGTGACAGGTTTATCCCAACTTAATGCTTGCCTTTTACGGTACTTTGGATCGTTATCACGTTTAGGTTGTGCCTGTGCAACTTTAATTAATGTGGCTTTGGCGGCAATAATTTGTGGGTCTTTGCTGTTGATTAAGTTAATTTTTTCTTCAGGATCTGTTTGCAAATCTACTAGCTTTTCATAAGTCAGTGGTTGTGTGGCATTAACGAAAAGCTTGTATCTTTTATCGCGAATGACGCGGTCTCTAAAAGCAAATTTATTTTCAACACCTTGCTCTGAAACTTGTGCTTCATTCATGCCACCCATAGAAAGAATTGAGCTGCGAAAACCATCTTTTTGCTTATTAAGAATATAGGGCGCGAAAGATTGTCCATCAAGTTTGTAATCGCTGGGGATATTGGCATCGGCTAAATCAGCGAAAGTCGGTAAAATATCTGTAAAATCAACTAAGGTATCGCTCACAATTCCCTCAGGCACAAGACCTGGGGCACTAATAATAAAGGGTGAATTAATACCATTTTCTGTGGTTTTTTGTTTTCCACCGCGCACTTTACGACCATTAAGTGTGCCCACTAGGCTCTTATTGGTGCCATTGTCTGTAGTCCAAATGATAATAGTATTTTCACGCTCACCCATCTCCTCAAGACGTTTGATCATTTTAGCTAAGATAAAATCAGCATATTCAACCATAGCCTTGTGCTTATCGAGGTTATTATCGAGTTTGCTTTTATGAGGCGTTGTTGTATAGGGCGCGTGTGGCAAATTCATAGCAAAATAGGCGAACCAAGGTTGCGCTTTATTCTTCTCAATAAAGCCTAATAAAAATTCAGAAAAGATATCTTCACCAAATTCACCTTTATAGGTTTTACTGCCTTTTTTGGTGTGAATGTAAGGGTCCCAATAGCGCTCGGCACTGGCAGGTACACCCGTTTCATGACCTGTCCACATAGCATAGTCATCAAATCCGTGTTTGGTCATGGCTTCTGGTTCGATACGAAAATCATTTACTTGCCATTTACCTGCGGCAGCAGTTGCGTATCCGGCAGCTTTCATCACTTTAGCGACACTCTGGTTTTGTTGCCAATCTAAATAGCCTTGGCCCCAGCGAGGTGCGTCCCAGTGGTTGACCCAACCATTGCGATAAGGATATTGTCCAGTAATTAATGACACACGAGACGGCGTACACTGTGGGTGTGACCAGACATTATCAAAACGAATACCTTCATCGGCTAATAGATCGATATTCGGGGTTTTTATATCTTCAGCACCATAGGCACTGATCCACTCTTTACCTAAGTCATCGGCCAGAATAAAGAGTATGTTTGGTTTTTGTTTGTCAGCTTTAGTATCACTAGCAATAGCGGGCGCTGTTAATACAAGTGATGCCGTGATAGTTAACGAGACTATTAGTTTTTTATTTAGAAGAATCATTATCTTTCTCTGTGTTTTATTTATAAAGTACATTACTTGGTAGGGATGTGATTGTCAATCATAGAGTGTTGATAGAGGTGGGGCTAGTTGGTGTTATTTACTGTACTGTATTCTATCCTATTGATTTTACGCGTGTTACTATTGTTGTTTTTTCTATGTAAAGTAATGTAAATATTGAACTTGTTGATGTTCATGATGATGTGGATATTGTTAAAGGCCAAGTTGTCAGTTTGGTAAACAGTATAGGTAACTTGTTTTGAGTGGAGGAGTTGTAAAGGAGTAAATGTCAGTAGTAGAGTTGCAAAGATAAAAAGAGAGTGATTTATCACTCTCTTGGTATGAAATAATTATTAAGTTATGGTTGCTCAGTAAGCTTAAATATTTCTTCCATTGGTAACCACTTTTCACCTTCTTTAGCCCAAGGAAGAGCTTGTTGAAATTGCCACATTAAGGTTTCCCATTTTTGAACTTTAGGACAAGCTGCATCAGCTTTTGCTTTGGCAGTAGTATCGAATGAGTCATCAACTTCCATGATCATAAATAATCGATTGGCGATTAAATAAATTTCCATTTCAACAATACCAGCATCACGAATGCTTTTTGCAACCTCCGGAAAGCCATTACCAGGCTTATGGTACTCTTTATATTTTTCAATTAACTGAGGATTGTTTTTTAAGTCAGTCGCTAAACAATGGCGTGTGGTTTTCATTTTAACTCCTAGTAGGACTTGTGATTGAGTAATTTTATTACATTGGGAAGTCAATCAGTTGTTGATTAAAAACTGCTTTATCAACGATGGCACCTTTGTGTTGAATAACACGGCCTGATACTTTAGCTGCAAACATAGCAGCTTGCTCAGGGGATTTCCCTAATAACCTAGCACTGAGGTAGCTACCGTTAAAAGCATCACCTGCTGAGGTGGTATCTACAACATTTTTAACAGGCTCTACACTGACATGGTGATGTTCGCCATCAATACTTAATAACATACCTTTTGAACCGTTTTTAATAATGATTTCATTAACTGAAAATTGTTCAATAAACACAGCGACATCTTCGGCGCTTTTGGCATTGTAAAGTGCCATATGATCATCAACACCAGGTAGTGCAATATCAGCCAACTCAAAAGCTGCAGCGTAAGCAGCTCTAGTTTCGTTTAATGAAGTCCATAAAGTTGGCCTGTAGTTAGGATCAAATACTATTTTTGTGCCAGATGCTTTTAGCTCGAGTATTAAGCGCCAAAGTTTTTGTCTGTCATTTTCAGATAAAATGGCAATAGATATTCCAGAGAAAAAGAAAATATCAGTTTGCACTAAGCGCTGGCTACCGCCATCATCATTTAGAAGTTTAACTACTTGTTTTGCTGCAGATGTATCACGCCAGTAAGTAAAGCTTCGCTCACCATCGTTATCAATATTGATTAAATACAAGCCCATTTTGGCCGTTTCAGATTGATAAACTAAGCTAGTATCTAGTGATTCTTGCTCCATCATAGCCATCATTTCAAAGCTTAAGGGGTCATCACCTACCGTCGTTAAAAACTGCACATTGGCAGCGTCTTTAACACAGCGTTTAATATAAATTCCAGTATTATAAACATCGCCAGCAAAGCCTTTTTTGTATAGACTAGAGTCTCCTGCAAGGCCAAATTCAACCATGCATTCGCCCATCACTATGATATTACTCATGCCATTTTTTATGTTAGTGTTCATGCGCATATGTCCAGGTTATTAATTGAGTCAATCGCTTGTTGACTTAACTTGGTAATTGCTGCCCAGTCTTTATTAACAATAAGTTCTTTAGGTACCATCCAAGAGCCACCTACGGCAAAAATACTCTTAATGGCAAAGTAATCAGCCATATTGTTAAGGTTAACACCACCTGTTGGACAGAATTTTACTTGGCTAAATACACTTGATAAGGCTTTAATTGTTTTTACACCACCGTATTGCTCGGCCGGAAAAAACTTTAATTCGTTAATGCCAAGCTCTAAAGCTTGGGTAATTTCTGAAGGTGATACCACACCTGGCAACAGTGGTAAGCCTGTTTCTATCATCGCATTGGCTAAGGTTGTGGTAAAAGACGGGCTTACTAAAAATTTAGCCCCAGCAGCTACTGAATCTTTAACTTGTTGTGGCGTTGTTAATGTCCCCACACCTACTGTCATTTCAGGTACTTGTTCACTCACTGCTTTGATACAATCGAGTGCAACGGGTGAACGTAAAACGATTTCAGCACAGGTGATACCGCCTTGGTATAAAGCACGGCTAACATTAACGGCATCATCAACACTTTCCATATGAAGTACTGGCAGAATAGGGCTGTTTTTTACTAATGCTGAAAAACTTGGCTTTAACATAATTTCTCCACAACTGAACTGATTTTACTTATTTCGCCAATACGTAAGGCAGATAAACTCTTGACGAGTTGAGATACTAATGCCGAATTGTTTTTTAATTCTTGGCCAAAAACTGACTCAATACTTAAGAAGGCGTTAATCACTTCTGCGCTGTCACTGCTAAGCAATGCTGGCATACTGGCAAATTCTTCAGCTAGGGGATCAACAATTTCTTTGTTTTCTTTTAAGGCTCGACAAATAAACTCGAACCAACAAGCCAGAGATAATGATAACAGCTTAGTAGAACGGCCTAGGCTTAAGTTATCTTCAATAATAGGCAAAATACGCATTTGTATTTTTTGTGAACCATCCCAAGCAATTTGAGCTAATAAGTGGCGGATTTCAGGGTTTAAAAAGCGTTCAATGATTTCTTTGCTATAACTTTCAACGTCAAGCTCTTTAGGTGGAACGAATGAGCCAATCACTTCTTCTTTAGCCAGTTGGCAAATAAAGTCATAAAAAGCACTGTCACTGGTTACATCAAAAACTGTTTCAAAGCCTGCCAATGAGCCAGCATAAGCAAGGGTTGAGTGTAAGCAGTTAAGTAATCGTAACTTAGCTTTTTCAAAACCATCAACATCAGAAGTAAAGACAACGCCAACTTTATCCCATGCAGGGCGTTCGCCATTCCAATTATCTTCAATTACCCATTGCGTGAATTGTTCACGCTGAATTGGCCACTCATCACGAACGCCAATAGCACTTGATACGCTATCTACCGTGTAATCTTCAGTTTTAGGGGTGATGCTATCCACCATAGCATTTGGGAAAGCAACATTAGTTCCAATCCAATTTGCAAAATCATCATCAAGTTGCGCAGCATAGTCAATGACGGCACAGCGAAGTTTATCGCCATTGCCAGAAACGTTATCACAACTTAATACGTTAAATGCCGGAGTTCCGTTAATTCTTCTTTGTCTTAATCCATGTACAATGTAACCAATGGCGCTACTTGGTAAAGAAGGCTTTTTAAGGTCGTGAATAATATCTGCATGTTGTAAATCAAGTCTACCATCAGCTCCAAGACAGTAACCTTTTTCTGTGATGGTAAGTGTCACTAACTTCGTGTTTGGAGATTCTAAGCGGCTTATTACTTGTTGAGACTGCTCGCTAGCCACAAGCACCTCTTTGATTGCACCAATGACTTGATAATTAATTTCTTTATCTAAAATTGCTAAGGTATATAAAATATCTTGCTTTGTTAACACATCTCGAGCAGTAGCACTTCGCAATGAAACACCACAAATTCCCCAATTCCCACCCGCTAAGTTCATAGCATTTTCAGTATAAACAGCTTGGTGAGCACGATGAAAAGCCCCTGGACCTAAATGAACAATACCTATTTCAGTATTTTCTCTATTGTATTTTGGGGTAATAATTGATGAGTTTTTAGCTACATTTTCTATAGTTTTATTTGTTAACTTTATATTAGGTAAGTTCATAATTTTTCGGCGTTGCCCTATAGGGTAACGCCGCCTTTCCAAATTGAAATTTCTTTAAATTGATTGAGTTCGTTTTTAGTGGCTTTACCAGACGCTATATCAAGTAACAAATCAAAAAACTCATTGGTACATTCATCTTGAGTCTTATCAAGACGTAACAATTGACCTGCGTCGTAATCTATCCAGTGTTTTTTACGAGTGGCCAAGCTGGTATTTGAAGCAATCTTAACTGTTGGCACTGGTACGCCTAGAGGTGTGCCTCTTCCTGTAGTAAATAGCACCATGTTTGCGCCACTTGCTGCTAGTGCAGTACAAGATACGGCATCATTGCCAGGGCCTTGTAATAAAGTAATGCCATTTTTAGCAACGGCTTTTTCTCCGTATTTAATGACGTCTTGTACTGGGGCATTACCGCCTTTTTGAATTGCGCCTAACGATTTATCTTCAAGCGTCGTTAAGCCACCAGCCTTATTTCCCGGAGATGGGTTTTCATAAACGGGTTGATTGTTATCGATAAAGTACTGCTTGAAGTCATCAACTAGATTGACAACCTTATGAAATACTTTTTCATTAACAGCATTATTCATCAGTACTTGTTCAGCACCGAACATTTCTGGTGTTTCAGTTAACACCACAGTAGCACCGTAATTTGCCATTTTTTCTGTGATACGCCCAAGAAGTGGGTTGGCAGTTAAGCCACTTAGGCCGTCAGATCCACCACACTTCATCGCGAGTGTTAGCTTAGATACAGGGCAGGGAATACGTTTGTCATTGGCCATCTTGGCGAGTAACTTTTCAATGTGCGCCATGCCTATCGCTTCTTCGTCATCAACTTCTTGGGCATTGAAATAAGAAACTCGCTCACTTAAATCGCTTGGCAGCTCAGCAATTAAGGCCGATAACTGGTTATTTTCACAACCTAAACCTAAAAATAATACCGCGCCAGCGTTTGGATTGGATGCCAGTGATGCAAGCAACTGTTTCGTTTGTGCTAAATCATCACCAAGTTGTGAACAACCAAAAGGGTGAGTAACGGCTAGGAAATCATCAGCACATTCATTGAATTTTTCTTTACACTGGCGTACTAAAGATTGTGCTAAATGGTTAACACAGCCAACACTATTAATGATCCATAATTCATTACGAATACCAACTAAGCCATTGGCTCGTGGGTAGCCCATAAAGCTTGGTACCTCTTGTGAACTAGGTGTTAACTCATGCTTTGACGGTTGATAAGAAAACTTATCATCATCACTTAATAGTGTTTTTAAATTATGCGTGTGAACCCAGTCACCTGCTTGAATATCACAACTGGTGGAGCCAATAGAGTAACCGTACTTATAAATTTTTTGACCTTGCTTTAACTGTGTTAAGGCAATTTTGTGACCACGAACAATATTTTCAGTGAGAACAATATTGTTGTCATTGATAGCCAAGCGGGTACCTTTATCTAAGTCTTGTAGGGCGACCACAACATTGTCATCGTTATGTACTTGAATATAGACTCTAACTTGTGCTTTGGGTGAGTTCATCGTGTACTTCTCTTATAGTGACTCAACATTCTCGTTATCATGAGTTTTCATTTAGGATAATAGAATGAGCTTATGGTTAACTTAGTAAATGCTTAAACTCGGTAAAAGTGGCTGGCATTTAAGCCAAAAGCTCTATCTTTTGCATTTGGGGCATACTCAGTAATGAAATCGAGAACGAGCTGTTTTACCTTTTTGTATTCACCTGCAATTAAACATACAGGCCAATCAGAGCCAAACATGATGCGTTGGGCGCCAAAAAGATCTAACACTGTCTTCATATAGGGTTGAATATCTTGGCTAGTCCAGTTTTGCCAATCGGCCTCTGTGACCATGCCTGATAACTTACAGTAGCAACGCGGATTTTTAGCCAGTGTGCGCATATTATTTTGCCACGATCTAAAATCTTCACCGGTTTTAATATTTGGTTTGGCAATATGATCAATAACCACATGTAAATTTGGCACATGCGAGAGCATACCTATTGCGGCAGGTAACTGCTGAGCATAAATCAATAGGTCGTATCGATAACCAAACTCAGCTAAAGTTTTTAAACCTTGAATAAAATCAGGGTTACTCATAAAGTTAGGATCAGTTTCACCTTGAATAACATGCCGAAAACCAACTAATTTTTTATGTTTTGATAGTGTAGTTAATTGCTTTGCTAGATCTGAACTTTTTAGATCAATCCAACCAACCACACCTTTGATTATGTCATTTTGCTCAGCTAACTCGACTAACCAATTGGTTTCAATAAGCGACTGCCTCGCCTGAACAACGATACTGCTAGAAAAGCCATTGCTATAAAGTGTTTTCTCAAGCTCTTTAATTAGAAAATTTTTTTTGAGCACCTGCATGGAATCATCAATCCAGTCATATTCAACAGGATCGAACTGCCATAAATGGTGGTGTGCATCGATAAACATACAGGGCTCCAAATACTTAGTTAATTTCAATTACAGCTTTAACGACACCTGTTTCAGGTTTTACCCATTCAGGGAAAACTGTAGGGAAGTTATCAAAACTTGTTTTATGCGTAACCATGGCGGTTGATTTTGCACTGCCATTTGCCAAGCAAGCCACAACATGTTCAAAGTCTTCTTTAGTGGCGTTACGACTTCCTTTTAGAGTCGTTTCACGTTTATGGAATTCAGGATCATTAAAGCTAATATCTGCTTTCACCACACTAACAAATACCAAAGTACCACCGTGGGCTAACCAGCCAAAGGTAGATTGCATCGCACCAGGATTACCCGTACAGTCAATAATAACTGTTGGGAAATCGCCATCGGTAAGGCTTTCAAGTTGTGTTTTAACATCACCCTTACAATCAACTGTAGCATCGATGTTTAATTCTCGTTTGGCAAAAGCTAAGCGTTCATCATTAACATCGGCAATAAAAGTTTTAGCACCAGCGACTTTAGCAAATTGTGCTGCGCCTAAACCAATAGGGCCAGCACCTAATACCATCACAGTATCGTTTGCTGATACTTCACCACGGCGAACCGAGTGTGCACCAATGGCTAAGCATTCAACTACCGCTAATTGGTCAAAAGGAACACCTTCAGTGATCACCACATGTGAAGCAGGTAAACATAAATATTCACACATACCGCCATCGCGGTGTACACCAATCACTTCAATATCAGTACAGCAGTTAGTTTTACCTGCACGACAAGCAACACACTCGCCACACTCTAAATAAGGAATTACATAAGCAGATTTGCCTAGTGGTAAGTCAACTCCTTCGCCTAATGCTTCAATTTCACCTGAAAGTTCATGGCCAAGTACACGTGGGTAAGTAAAAAATGGTTGATTACCACCATAGGCATGGATATCAGTTCCACAAACACCAATGGCACGTATTTTAAGTAATACTTCACCTGCTTTGGGTTGCGGCTTTTCGCCTTGTAAAAAATTAAGCTCACCAGGTTTTTGGCAAACGATTGACTTCATCATAGTTATTTCCTTTTTGCACCTGTAGGTATCAGGGTGACTATAGCTTTAGCAAACTACTTATGTGTTCTTTAATTATAATGTACACTTTAATGGTGTCTATTGAAAGTTTTATTTCAGTTTTTTAGTGGATAACTAGCTAACTGTCTGCAAAATATAAAGATAATTCATGTCTGTTGATGTGTTTCAAATGCTATAATTAATCAAAAGCATTTGCTGATCAACAGATAGATACTTCTTAACACGATTTTTCTTGTGTGTTTTATATGTAGATGACACTTATTAACGAAGGATTCTAGGCAAGTGATAAATCATCGCTAGTTTCTGTGGGAGCAATGACTATTTAATGAGGTATATGAGCAGATAGTTGATGTTTTCTAGGAAAAGTGTGCCTACCTCAAAGGTTGGGGTATGAGATAAGCACAAATAAACTTAATTCATTATTTAAGAATGAGAGTATGTGACTCAATTACAAGGTAGCGATTAAGTCGTTTTTATCTAGCTAGTGTTCGGTTAATGCTCGGTGAAGACAGTTTGCTTAATACCAATTTTGTCTTTTTGAAAGCCCGGTCTAATTTTACCCGTGAACGGCTGATAGCTGTTAGCAGGATCATCATTGGTTAAGGGATCGCCTACTTCAACTTTCAACTGTTCTAATTTGGCGGTTAACGCTTTGATGATGATATCGCTACCAGTCTGCTTAGAGATGTCGTGCATTTCCCATGGATCATTTTTCAAATCAAACAAAACATTACGTTTAAGTAACGGATAGTAAACTAGCTTGTATCTATGGCTACGCGCCATACGTTGGAAGTGACGGTAACTTCCGTAGATATAATCATTCATTACTGTTTTTTCACCTCGAACAATTGGCATAACACTTGGACCTTGTACAGAGTCCGGTGCTTCAATACCTGCCAGCTCAGCAGTGGTTGCAAAGATACTGTTTAAGTAAAACATGCCTTTTGCGCGCGTATTTTTAGGAATACCGTCACCCACCATAATAAAGGGAGCACGAATACTGTGATCATAAACACTTTGTTTGCCGGCTAAGCCATGTTTACCCACTGCTAAGCCATGATCAGAGGTGAAAATAATATAAGTGTTTTTAGCGTATGGCGATTTTTCTAAGCTATCAAGAATTCGCCCAATTTGGGTATCCATATGCTCAACCATAGCGTAGTACTCTCCAATGAATTCTTTGGTTTGTTTTTCAGTTCGTGGAAAAGTCATTAATGCTTCATCACGAATATTGTAATCACCGGCATCTATTTCAGGCATAGGCACAAAGTTTGGTGGTAAAATCATGCTCTCGCTAGGATATTTATCAACGTATGACTGCGGAGATTGACGCGGATCATGCGGGGCAGTAAATGCCACATACATCATAAATGGGTTGTCGTTTCTTTGTTCTTTTGTTTCTATGTAGCTAATGGCTGCATCGGCAAAGGCTTCACTTGTATGTTGATTCTTTTGTTTTTTAGCCCATTTAATATCTTCGCCAAAATCAGTTAACCAAGGCTTCCATTGACCACCTTTACTAATTGGCGCCATGCCACCTTCATGTACAGCACTACCAATATTAAAAGATCGCTTTAAGGCATCTTCACCAACATGCCACTTCCCTGTGATAAAGGTTTCATAACCGGCTTTTCGAAATGATTCGCCCATTAACGGGTGTGTAGTTTTATTTGATTTAGGAGAGAAGCCGGTCATATGTAAATTGCGACCTGTATTTATCATTTGGCGACTTGGCGCACAAACAGCACCAGACCATGAGCCCTGATTAAATACATGCGTAAATGCCATACCACTATGTGCCAACCTATCAATATTTGGCGTATCTATCGCATTGTTGCCTAATGCATTAATGGTGTCGATCGACTGATCATCAGTAATGATGAGTAAAATATTGGGGCGCTCGCTTTGGGCTGACGGTGCTCCTTGTTCTGCTTGACATGGTAACACTGCCAAAGAGCTTGTTGCGAACAATAATAAAAATAGCGATTTTATTGTTTTAACTGCGTTGCTCATGATAAACCTTACTTTAGTAATATTTCTTATTTGGTTATTATAAATAAAAAACACGTATGTGCAATAGCTAATCGATGTTTTATTAGTATAAATAAAAAAGAGCAGACTAAGCTGCTCTTTTTAATGGTTTTTAATTAATTCGTTCGCAATAAATTATTATGCATTATGGATATTGTGAGCACGGTAGCCATAAATAGCAATAACGATGAAGCAAACTAATGGCAAGACAAATGAGGTTTGTACTGCTGGAATACCAGCAATAAGAGAAGCACCATCTATCATGCTCCCTTGTAATGGCGGCATTAAGGCACCACCGACAATGGCCATTACTAAGCCAGCAGATGCTAAACTTGCATCATTTCCGGTATCTTTAAGGGCAATACCATAGATAGTTGGGAACATTAATGACATACACGCTGATGTGGCAATTAAGCAATATAGACCCGTCATGCCACCAATAAGTATGGTGCCAAACGATAGAGTAATACCGCCAACGGCTAATACTTGTAGCAGTTGTCCTGGGCGGATTTTAGCCAGTAGGAAAGTACAAATAAAACGACTTGCTAAGAAAATTCCCATAGCAAACATATTATATTGTTGGGCTTGTGCGGCTGTTAAGCCAACTGATGTCATACCGTAATGGATAATGAAGGTCCAAGACATGATTTGTGCGCCAACATAAAAAGCTTGTGCGACAACCCCTTCACGGTATCGTGCATTGACAAGTAAACGAACAAACGTTGCTTTTAATACTTTACCCGTTAAAGGTTCATCATGGGTGATGGTATCAGGCAATTTACGAAATAAAAACACAACAAACAATAAGGCGACTACTGAGGCAATAGCGATATAAGGGCCACGAACAGTTATTAAATCGGCAGCTTGCATGGCTTGGTGTGCAGCAGGCTCTGCAATTGAAAAATCAGCTAATGCTTGCGTTAATTTACCATCAACAACAGCAGGTAACATATCAGCATATTCTGGATGTGCTAGCTTTTCAGCAGCTCGAAACTCTTCTACTTTAAGTTCACTTAAAATGTAGTTAGACGCAACAAACATACCGCCAAGTGAGCCAATAGGGTTAAATGCTTGTGCTAGGTTCAATCGCTGTGTTGATGTTTCAGCTGAGCCCATGGAAAGAATATAAGGGTTTGCTGTGGTTTCTAATAAAGCAAGACCACAAGTCAATACACATAGAGCCAGTAGAAAGAAGTTAAATTGAGCAGTCATACTGGCAGGTAAAAACAATAAAGCGCCAATAGCATAAAGTGCTAAGCCTAATAATATGCCTGCTTTATAAGAGAAGCGGCGAATAAAAATAGCGGCAGGTATTGCCATAATGCCGTAACCTAAATAGAAAGCGAACTGCACCATAGAGCTTTGCGCATTAGTGATTAGAAATATATCCTTAAAAGCTTTTACTAACGGATTGGTAATATCGTTAGCAAATCCCCATAATGGAAAGAGGGCGGCGACTAATATAAAAGGGAGCAGATACTCTTTTGCGAGTATCGGATTTTTAGAAACGCTTGACTGATTAATAGCATCACCTGCTTCTTCAATGGCTGTTGTCATGTTGACCTCTTATGCTTTAGTTTATCACTTTATTTCGTTTTTATGACGCATAGTTGCGTTGCATATTTAGTTACTAGTGATTATTATATGTAATGAACATAAGTTACTTGTTAATCGTGCTAGTGTCAATTAATAGCTGTCCATTATTAATAAAGAGATTTAAGGCAACCGGCTTGCTAATTTTTTGTCTTTTCTGTTTTTTAATATTTATCAATAGTTTAAATATATATTTAAGATTTTGCTTTAGTTGTTTATTAATATAAATTTGAGGCAACCCCGATAGATTAATATTAATACTAATGCCATTATCAAGTAGAAAGGCGAATTGGTTCGATTATTTTGAAAATTTACAGAAAGGTTTTTTAATGCATTTATCCCGCTTGTTGCCAACATTAGCTTATATGATCATATTGATTACTCACATTGCCAATGCAACAACAGATACAAATCAAGGAATTGTTCACAATAGTGATTGTTTAACTTGTCATCAGGCTGAACATCAACATTGGCAGGAGTCAGATCATGCAAAGGCCATGGCAATTCCTAGCAAGGATAATGTTAAGGGCGACTTTAATCAAAAGCGTGTTGAGCACTATGGACAAAAAGCGTTGTTTTTTGTAGAAAATGAGCAATACAAAGTTACTATTTCTTATGATGATAAGGTTGATACCTACTCAGTTAATACCTATCAAACTAATACCTACCAAGTGAAGTACACTTTTGGCCATTTTCCTTTGCAGCAATATTTGGTTGAAACAGATAGTGGCAAATTCAAGTTTTGCCATTTGCCTGGGATGCTCGTTTAAAAACTGAGGGCGGTCAGCGTTGGTACCACAACTATAGCCATGAAGAAATTCGCCCTGAAGACCGACTACATTGGCGTCAACCTATTCAAATGCTGAAAAAACCTATCCAAAGCTGTGATCTATTTTGCAAAAGCAATGTTGTTATCTCCTGATAATGCACAATATGCTTATACCTATATATTAGCAATGAACGGAACTTGGAAAAGTTCAGAAGCGTTAAGTAAACTTAAAATGCTAATTATAAATTATCCAGAGAAAGGTCAATTGCGAGAGCTTGGTTTGTATTTGTCTAAGAAGCTAAATGATAAATCAGACTATGATTGGTTTATGGTTTTATAATCTTTTTCTATGGTGCTTTGGTGGCACATACCTCCTAAGGTTTATTACTCTAAACTTTACTGTTATCTATTGCTGTTTTCTATCCACATGCTCAAGTGAAAACATGAATACACATAAGCTCGTGGTCAATATCTCTCGACCTATACAAAACTTCGTAGCAGGCATTACAAGATACTTTAATATCATGATATCGCTGTATGTGCCTAGCAAAAGTATCGAACCAAAAATGAGACATAACTATGATGAGAACTCGTCTTGCTGAACATTAATGTTATAAGGTTTTTTTGTTTAATATTATTTTGTTGCAGGTAGGTAAGGTGATGTTAAATTTATATTTATACTGATTTTCATAACTTGCTGATATGCATCATCGCGTGTTTTACCTGCTTACCACATTGAAAGAAATCGTGGTGCAAACAAGAATTGAAAGTGCAAAAAGGGCGCTCAATGAGCGCCCTTGAAAAAGCCGTTTTTAGAAAAACGTTGCTATTAGATCTTATACCTATTTAAAAATCCGACGAGCTAAACCTAATGCCATCAAGAATAAGCCAAAGCCTAAACTACCACCATCTGATTGTTTTTTAACAGTTATACCACTTGGTACGTAAACGTAAGGAACAATCTCAGCAGTGCCGAAGATTTTAATTTCTTGAACGCTGTTCCAATCATTTGAACTGTTACCGAAACCAACGTAACGAATGTAACGTGCTGATACATTAATGGCAATGCTTTCCATCTCTGATGATGCACCAGAACTACTGCCATCGGCCACTGTTACCCAAGTAGTTGCATCATCACTGATTTCAATTTGGTAATGTGATTGACGAGCGTTACCGCTAAGCCACTGCGCATGTATTTCAGTGACACTATATTGCGCACCTAAATCAAAAGTAAGGTATTCACCATCACCTTCTGCCGACCAACGTGTTGAACTGTCACCATCAGAAACGTTCACAGCCAGATTAGGATCTTCTTCGCTACTGGCCGTAATCGACGTTGGCGTAATTTCCGAAGAGCCATCGGTAACTTCCGCTGCATGTAAAGAAAATATTTTAATTTCTTGAACGCTGTTCCAACCATTTGAACTGTTACCGAAACCAACGTAACGGACGTAACGTGCAGATTCCTTAACATCAATGTTTTCCAGTTCTGGTGATATACCAGAGCTACTGCCACTAGTCACTGATTCCCAGTTAGTGCCATCATCACTGATTTGAATTTCGTAATGTGATTGACGTTTGTCACCACTAAGCCACTGTGCATGAATTTCTGTAACACTATATTGTGCACCTAAATCAAAAGTAAGGAATTCACCGTCACCCTCAGCTGACCAACGTGTTGAACTGTCACCGTCAGAAACATTCACCGCAAAATTGGGATCTTCTTCGCTACTGGCCGTAATCGAAGCTGGCGTAATTTCCACAGCGCCTGGGGTAGTTTCCGCAGGTGTTACACCGAAGATTTTAACTTCAGTGATGCTGTTCCAATCATTTGAGGTATTACCTTTACCAATGATGCGAACGTAACGTGCTGAATCTTTAACACCAATGTATTCCAATGCTGTTGTTGCACCAGAGCTACTGCCTTCGGCCACTGATTCCCAAGTAACATCATCATCACTGATTTGAATTTCGTAATGAGATTGGCGCTCGTCACCTTTGGACCAGGCTACATGTATTTCAGTCAGATAATACTGCGCACTTAAATCAAGAGTCAGGTGTTCACCGTTGCCCTGTGCTGACCAGCGTGTTGAAAAGTCATCATCAAAAACGTTTGCGGCAATATTACCGTCATCGCTACTGGCCACAATCAAATCTGCCATAATTTCCACAGCGCCAGGGGTAACTTCCGCAGGTGCTATTGTATAACGACTACTTGGATCTATTTCTCTTATGGAAAAATTCTTATATTCAGCTTTAGCGGCGTCGGTATTTCTAATAAAAGCAATACCGCCACCTTCGGTTATGATTTTGGTTTCACTATATGGGCAATCTTCTATATTACCAGCCGACCAATTACCGTCATCAATTAATTCTCCAACAAGTCTCCACTCACCACCATCAGTAGTATCGCCATCGCTGGTATCATCAATCCAAAGTTCAAGTTTAACCTGAGTATCGTTGTTGATGTTATAGGCTAGATATTTCATGCCTATCCATTGGTCTGCAGGTAAACCGCCTGGGAAAAGTGATTGAGTGCCTGAAGAAGTTTCATCCCCGTGCCTTAACTCTTTTTCGAAATCCCAAGTGCCATCATGTCTAAATCTTGCGTAATAGGTATTTGCATCACAATAATTAGCAGCGGGATCATAATTGGTACTGCTATGACCCAAAGGACCGCTTCTTAGCCCCATAATTAAGCCGCCCCAATTGGCACCATCGCTGCCCGTACGTTTGTAATAAACGGTACCTTCAACGTTTTTAAAGAATTGATCGGGGTTAGTTATTTCGTTGCCATCATAAGGGTTAATGTATATACGAGGTTGGCTGCCGCCCATTTCCAGAATGCCTGCACCATCGATATTAAAAGTTGAAGCATTGCCTCTTCTTTGAGTATAACCCGTTGGATCTTCAGGATCTCGTTCACTAGAGCCCACACTTCTGACAGAACCATTTTCCCAGTTAGATACCCACTCTTTGGAGCCTGCCTTGGTAGCAAAAAATTTGGTAATGCCAAAAGCATCGGTAGTGCTGGTACCTGTGGTATCTATTTCTCTTACTGAAAAGTACTTATAGTCAGCGGTGGTCTCATCTCCTGAGTTTTTAACAATGGCAATACCTGCACTTTCAGTTATGATGTGGCCGTCGCTATATGAACAAGTTCCTAAATCGTGCCCCCCCCAAGTACCGTCATCAATTTTTTCTCCGACCAATTGCCAGTCACCACCATTAGAAACATCGCCATCAGAGGTCAAATCTAGATAAAGCTCAAGTTTAACATGAACTTCATCGCCCACATCAATGTTATAGGCGAGAAATTTCATACCAAGCCATTGGTCTGTAGGTAAAGGTTCGCCATCGAAAAGTGCTATTTGGCTCGTTCCTTTACTTTTACCGTTTAATTCTTTTAAGAAATCCCATTTGCCATCATGCCTGAGCCTTGTCCAATATGCTTGATCATCACAACTAGTGTCAGGATCATCGTTTGCTCTTAATCCCATAATTAAGCCGCTCCAGGCTTTGGTGCCAACAACAGTATGTTTAAAATAAATGGTAGCTTCAACGTTGTTGAAAGACTGCTCGGCTGTATCATTTCCTTCATAGGAATCAATGTTAAGCGCAGGTGAGCTACCTTCTAGCCTCATAACACCCGCACCATCGACACTCGTTAAGTCATTATTGCCTCGGCTTTCAGACCAATTAGTTGGATCATCAGGATCTCGATTACCGGTAAAATCTCTTAAATTACCATTTGCCCAGTGAGTAGAATCCCACTCCAAAGAACCTTGCTGTGTTGGATAAAGTTGAGTAATGCCAAAAGCATCTTCAGCTGCTGAGATTGTGGATGACCAACCAAGTGATGCTAATACCACTAGCCCCATTTTTATTCTTATTTTATTATTCATTTACAATTTCCTCATTTCGAAAATTATCCTTAATTGCATTGATAGTGATTGGATATTGCCTGACACCTACTCGTTTAATTTTTAAACACTGCCAACGTTATAGCTCAAATACCATCTCCATAAATCGTCCACCTTGACAATTTCATTATACACTACCTCAAACGTTTGAGGATCAAAAGTGTTTTTTGAATATTTATTAAACAATAAGGTTTTGTTCGCTTTGAAGGCTCTAAATAGGCCAATCGTCATGCCATGACTTAATTGAACATTTTAGTGGAGAAAGAAAAAGCAACTGCCAGCATATAAGCCTTTTAAAGTTGGCTCTTGGTATCTCATTAGCAGGTCAGTGAAGGTTATAGTTAATACATTCACCAGCAGACGATATGACACTAATATGGAAAATCACAATAAAAACAAACATGTACGGCCAATGGTTGACGAAGGTGCCGTTAATTTTAGTGCATATGAGCTTACTATTTATAAAATTCACATAAAAGGAGGCGGTTCTAAATTTTCGTCAAATACACCTTTACAACTCAAACGATTGAGGTATAGTGTTGGTTGCATCTTTATTACAAAGATGTTGGCTATAACTGATGAAAGCTATACTTAGTGGAGGGTGATGCTAATGGGTCAAAGTGGGTGTAATGTGAATCAAAGAATAGATTCTATAGATGTTTTTAGGGCCGTGACGATGTTTTTTATGATTTTCGTCAACGATTTATGGACATTAACCAATGTCCCGTCATGGCTCAGGCACGTAAAGATAAATGTAGATGGCCTTGGCTTTGCGGATGCTATTTTTCCTATATTTCTTTTTATCGTTGGTTTATCTATACCGCTTGCCATTAATCGTAGCGTTGAAAATAAAAGTGGCACCGTTAAGATTATCAAACATATTGGTGTTAGAACGATTGCCCTAGTTACTATGGGTTTATTTATGGTTAACTATAAATACCTTAATGTCGATTTACTGCTCATAGACAAACAACTTTGGAAAATTTTAATGGCGGTAGGCATATTTTTAGTTTGGATGCACTATCGTTCTATTACCATTCTTAGTAAAGATCAGGTTCTTTTTCTACAGTTTACTGGTATTGCCTTGCTTGCCACTTTAGCTTTAACCTATCAAGGTGGTGAAACTGATAATCCGCATTGGATGAAAATACATTGGTGGGGCATATTAGGTGCAATTGGTTGGGCTTACCTGGTTAGTGCGCTACTTTACTTGGTTATTGGCCAGCGAATTGCCTTGCTAGCTGCTACTGTAGTTTTATTGCACTTTTTTAATGTTCAGGAGTTTGGCGCTTTTATTAAGGGAACTCCAGCTGTAGGCGAGGGACGACCAGCAATAGACTTTATAGTGAGTGCTTCAAGATATGCATTAGTGATGTCTGGCGTGCTAGCAACAGTAATTTATTTACGCTTAAGTAAAAATGGAAAGCAACAATGGTTTTTATACATTCTATTGGCTTTAGGTGCCATTTCATTGATTTATGGCTTCTTACTCAAGCCTTACTGGGGCGGAATTTCAAAAATTAGAACTACTCCTTCTTTTACCGGTATTTGTGCAGGCATAGGTTTTACAGGTTTAGCTGTTTTTTATCTTGTCGTTGATAAGTTTCAATTTAAAAAATGGGCTGATCCTATCGCACCCGCAGGTACTAGTACCTTAACGTGTTATTTATTACCTTATATAATTTACCCTGTTATTGCTTTGCTTGCCCTTAAATTACCGGAATATTTGACAACAGGCTATGTGGGGATAATGAAATCATTACTCTTCGCTTACTTGGTGATTTATTTAACCGGACTTCTGGGTAAAACAAACATTAAATTGAAGGTCTAACCACATGAATTCTAAAGGGTAATATAAGATGACGAAATCTAAAAGTAACCGCTTATTATCTATCGATGCTTTAAGAGGCTTTGATATGTTTTTTATTGCTGGCGGTGCTGCTGTATTTTTAGCTATGCAAGGAATAACAGGACTTCCTTGGGTTGATGCTTTCGTGCTTCAATTTAAACATGCGCCTTGGCATGGTTTTACGTTTTGGGATCTTATTTTTCCCTTGTTTCTGTTTATTACCGGCGTATCAATGTCTTTTTCTTTGAAAATAGGCCTTGAAAGAGGCTTAAGTAAAGTTACTCTTTATAAGAAAGTTGCCATCAGAATGCTGATTATGATTGGCTTAGGTATTCTGATTAAAAATACCGCAACGCCAATTTTTGACCCTTCACAAATTCGATTCGTCAGTGTATTAGGACGAATCGGTGTGGCTTCTTTTATAGGAGCCTTACTTTATCTAAACTATTCCGCAAGAGGGCAAATTTACTGGATAATAGGCATATTACTATCTTATTACGCCATACTCTTCTTAGTGCCTGTTCCAGGATATGGTGCTGGAGACTTATCCTTTGAAGGCAATGTCGTCGGTTGGATCGATAGATCATTATTACCAGGTCGATTACTTCAAGGAACTTATGACGAATTAGGCCTACTCACGCAATTCCCCGCACTTTGTATAACCATTTTTGGTTGTTTGGCTGGCAAAATTTTACAAGAAACTAAAAACGGCACTGACAAAACACTCGCTTTATTAGCTTTTGGAGTAGGGTTAGTGGCTATAGGTTTGGTCTGGGGACTTCACTTTCCAATCAATAAAAAACTGTGGTCTAGCTCTTTCATTATGTTAACCAGCGGATTGTGTTTTATGCTGATGGCGGTTTTCTATTGGCTTATTGACGTCAAAGGTTATCAAAAATGGGCATTTTTCTTTCAGGTTATTGGTTTGAATTCACTTACCGTATATTTCCTGTATAACTTTATTAAATTTGGACCTGTATCACACAAGCTTTTTGGTGGTATTTATGCGCCATTACCTGAAGAGTGGCACAGCGTTTTCCAAGCGCTTGGCGCTTGGACTCTGATATGGTTGTTTTTACATATACTTTATAAAAATCGCCTTTTTGTCAAAATTTAGCTGAGTGTAAAAAAAGTAGTTAATAAGACTCAAGTGACAAAGGGCATATTATTTTAGCTAGCATGGATGTCTGAACTTCAATTGATCAATAGATTTCATATTCACTGTTAGCTTACCTACTTTAAAGCTCAATTCGATATAGCTTGCAAGCTAAATTACCTCTGGCAAACCCAGAGGTTTTTCGATGCCTCCTTATAAAATTAATAGAGGACAGTGCTATTTTAAATAGCACTGTCCTCTATTTTTGTTATTTTTTATATGCGAGCGATTACGTGTTCAACTAACCACCAGTTTAGATGATTTTAAACTGACATTCTTGGATAATCCCTCTGCAAATAATTAAAGTAAAATACTTTAAATATTCAATCAAGTTAAGTGTAAAACTGAAATTGTTTGCTTTCCTTTGCTGTTACCTCCTACCACGCGCACATTATAATTAAGAAAATATACAATCTGAAAAGACAAGGCATTTATTTTGACAATTAACTCAAACGTTTGAGTTTATCGCTTGACAGAGTGTTTGTTTTATTGTAGCTTATACCTACTCAAACGTTTGAGTGATTTAATGTTTGAGTAAAAACCAATCCATAGAGTGATACCATAAGTATTACTCAATATAAAAAATATAAAGGAGTGGAGTGGGGTTGCTGTGCATTTAGTTTTAAAAGAAGACTAATCAGTGTTTAATATGCAATAACTACTTTAGGAAAAATTATGAAACATAAATTATCAACAATTACCTTAGCTGTGCTGTCAGCTACTTCGTTAAACTTTGCAGCGTCGGTACATGCAAAAGAAGCAGAGCAAGAAATTGAAGTTATAGAGGTAACAGGAATACGTAGTGCACTTGCCAGTGCCCTAGCTGAAAAACGTAGTGCTTCAGGTGTTAAAGAAATAATTCAAGCTGAAGATATTGGTAAATTACCTGATAATAACTTAGCTGAAGTAATGGAAAACATTACCGGTGTACAAATTACCAGAGAGAATGGTGTTGGTACTGGCGTACAAATTCGTGGTACCAGTCAAAACAGAGTAGAAATAAATGGTGTTTCTTCTGTTGGTGCAGGTAGCAGCCGAACAGGTATTAGTTTTGAAGATTTACCTGCAGCGTTAATTTCCTCTTTAGAAGTAATCAAATCGCCATCAGCTAAAACTATTGAAGGCTCAGTAGGTGGCACTATTAATTTACGTACTTTACGTGGTAATAGTCTAGATGAGCGTTTACTGCAATTTCGTGCTCAAGCTGAGAACAGTGACTTAGCCGATAGTACCACAGCAAGACTTTCAGCTACCTTCGGTGATAACTGGGAAACAGATTATGGTAAAGTAGGCCTAGTATTAACCGGTAGTTACGCTGAACAAGATGTTGCCAGTATTAGACCTCGAGTTGACCGAGACAGAATTGTTCAACCTGATGCTACAGGTAGTGATGCAGCGATTGCCAGAGACGAAACCTTTATGCGCATGCAGTTTTTAGATGCGCCATTTGACTCGCGACAGTATACCACTACAAACTTTACTGGCTCGCTAGAATGGGAAGCAACAGAAAATCTAAAATTTTATTCTGATGCAACAATTAATGACCAAGAAATGCTGCGATCAGAAATTCGTTTTATGGGCTCTGGTGTGGGTAGTGGTTGGACAGTCGAAGAATCTACAGTGACCAGTGTTGAGACGAGAGACTTAGGTAGCATCGATGGTCCAAACGGCATCTATGACCTTGGCTCTATAGACGTAGTAACAGGTGGGTTATTGATCCCAGCCATTAGAGAAGGTGGTAGACACTTGGATCCTAACCTTCGCCTAGGGGGTAATAACACGCCTCGCCTGACTAAAAGTCAAGTATTTGCTTTTGGTGGTGAATGGGTTGGTGACAAGTTGACAGTAAATGCCGAAGTGAGCTATTCAGACGCTGAAGATAGAGCACCCAAAATTAGTAATACCCTAGATTTTATTAACCCCAATTCGACACAGCCAAATGGAGATCCTGGTTCAACTGGTTATTATGATAATGGCACCCCGATGATATATAATGCCCATGGTTCCTTCTTTGAGTGGGGTATAGCTCAGGGGTTAGATACCACCCCAACCACAGAGATGTTACTTGACCCAAAAAACTGGGGCCTTAATGAATTACGTATAAGCAATGATACCTCAGATGGAGAAGAAACTTCTCTGAGAACGGATTTTAGTTACGATGTTTCAGATGACATGTCTTTCTTTACTGAGATCCATGCGGGTCTTCGTTATAATGAATCCAAGGCTTCTAGAGCAAATGCTAGTAGTAGAACTAGGACTAGGTTCTGGGATCGTCCAAGGGGCGACACATTTTCAGAGATTCTTGTGCAAGGACCTGACAATTTTGGCAGTATAGACGGCAGAGAGTTATATATTAAAGATTATTTAATGATAAGTCCTGATCTTAGTGCAAATAACCCGCAATATGTCCGAGATATCATTGATGCCGCAATCACTCGAAATAATGCCGAAACTGGTAGAACCACAAGTCTTACTTCAACACCAGAAGTAGCTGCTAGCAGCCAATTTGCCATCACTGAAGAGTCGACTGCTCTCTACCTTCAAGGTGACTTTGAGTTAGAATTAGGTGATGCGATAGTTAGCGGTGACTTAGGTGTGCGCTATATAAGCACAGATGTTACCTCTATTGGTAACTCTATCGCTGAGGATTCAAACGGCAACACTATGATATCCCAAACTAGCACAAAGTCTGACTATTCTTTTACTTTGCCGCGACTTAATGTAGCTATTGAACTCTATGATGATTTTGTAGTAAGAATAGGTGCTGGTAAAGATATTCGACGTCCAAATTTCGATAACTTGTCGACATCAGTTAGCTGGGGTGAAACGCCATACGACGAAGTTGCAATGGGTAACCCTGGCCTTAAGCCAGAAGAAATTACCTCTTATGACTTATCTCTGGAGTACTACTTTGCTCCAGGAAGTTTAGTAAGTGTTGGCCTCTTTCAAAAAGACAGGTCAGATCTTATCTCAGGATTTGATAGCTTTCCTGTTAGAACGATTAACCCTGTAAGTGGAGAACTTGAGCGTAATGTCGATGGTGATTGTAGTGGAGGCGGTATCTGGAATCCATTTGTACCAAATGATGCCTATGGTGCTGAATCAAGTCGTACTGACACCAATGGTATATGTGTAACACATGAAACTACTTCAAATGTTTCTGGAACTGAAGACATAAAAGGTATCGAGCTTGCTTTTCAAGGTGATCTATCATCTTTTGAAAAAGAACTTGGTTGGGCGTCTGGTTTTGGTTTACTTGCTAACTATACCTATCAAGAAGCAGGTGGCTCACTAGACAGCTTCCGATATGCCAACAACACCATTAATAATGGCTTAAATCGAACTGATGGCATGGAAATGGATGATAATGATAACCGTATCTATGAAACAGCTACAACAGCTGATGATGTAATTGCTATCCGTAATACCTTATCTAATTTATCCAACAACGCGTATAACGTCACTGCGTATTATGACAAGTATGACTTAAGTGTTCGTGTTCGTTATACATGGCGTGATTCATACACAGACTCGAGTTTTGGTAATACTATAGGTGGCATGTATCCTCACTTTGGGGCAAGAGGACAACTTAACCTTGCTATTGGTTATGATATCAACGATATGGTCAATGTTGGTATTCAAGCTGTGAATTTAACACGAGAAGATAAAACTGTTTGGTGTTTTAATGAAGACGCAGTATTCTGTGAGAATGATAAAGCTGATCGCAGAATCACAGCGGGTGTTACCATTAAGCTATAGATAGAGTTACGTTCAGATAGCTGTTAATTATTTACATTAGTTAAGTGTTGTAGTTACTGTAGCGACACGGCATAACTTGAAAGATAAAAACCTAGCATTAAGTATTAATGCTAGGTTTTTTTATGGTTTTCTATAATACATTGATAACTTATACCAAGTAGATAATTAATTAGCGATTTGGCAATAGTTGAGGCTTAGAGGCACAGGTTCATAGTTTCAGTGACTCATGGGCTCGTTCATAATTATATTCCTCCATTCAACTATCGGTGATTTCCCGCACTATCAGTCGACGATTTAAACAAATAACAATCTAAAACTTTGTTACGATAAGTCTGGTTAAACCGTTCAATAAATGCGTTTTGTGTTGGTTTGCCTGGCTTTATAAAATCCAGTTTGACGGCATGCTGCTCGGCCCATAGCTCTAGCACATGAGAGATGAACTCAGGCCTTAAACGTTCTGGATAGCCTCGTAGGCAGCAATACGGTCAAGCACGCGAATGATACGTGGTGCTGGCATTCCCGTATCGATTTCAATAGCTAACAGCTCACGATTATAATCATCAATCACGTTAAAGGTTCTAAACGACCTGCCACAACTTAAGCTGTCGTGAATAAAATCCGTCGACCAACAGTCATTGCTGCTTGTTGATACCGATAAAGGCTCAGGCTCCCGTGTTGGTAGCCGTTTTATGCTTACGCCGCAAGTTCAGTTTTAGGTCACAATACACTCGATAGACCCGTTTGTGGTTCCAGCTTTTTTTCGATAACGTCTTTAAGCGCCATGTTTTGCAAACTCACATCTGCAAACATTTTTTGAGCTTTGGGTTCTCTTCTTCTAATGCTTTTAGTTTAACGGAAAACTCTATTAATGCGCTTCTGATTTTACGGGAGGGTAACAAAAACATGGTGTCGTTAGGCGAAGAACGCCGCCTAAAACTTATGACAAAGACATACAAGCTGTAACAAGTACCTCTGCTTATATGAATATCGGGCCGGGAGGTCGATACGAGATTGATGCAACCATTGCTGACTTGTATTAATACCAATCTGCATAATTATCTACTCAATCTTACTTGTTAAAATTATCAAAAAGCTGCGTAGACTTCAATCGTAATAGCCAGCTATTACTCAATCAGTCGCCTTGCTCTTGTTAATTTTTTCTTCGTAATTTTTGATCACATATTTAAACGGAATGGTATAAGTTTCCTAGAAGGACCCCCAACTGAATCATGGGGCGATAAGTAATTCACAACTTACCCCGAGCATGTTCATCTCATAAGCGTAAGGTTAAAAGCCCGCTGCGGCAGGGTACGGTTCAATGCGAACAGCACCTTACTGCAAGCGACGTTTAATCGTATTAAAGAGACACTGAGCTTTTTCAAAATATCTAGCATCTCCTGAAATAAACGAATATGTCATTATTACCTGTTTTCTGCTAGTTCTAACGTATTATCGGCATTATCTAATGCATCATCGGCATTATCTGCACTTAACTTCATCATCAGCTCTTCAATCTCTGGTTTAACGTCATGCTTTCGATTTACCACTGCCGCGAGGCTAAAGAAGAGCAAAGAACTGCTAACAGGACCGCCAACAGCCAATGCCATTGATGGATCAGTGATAAAGAGTCTAGTACCTACAAAGACAGCTAAACCAACAGCCATTGAACCGAGCGCTGATTTGGGACCACAGTACTTATAAAATGGTAATAGACCTAACACCATTGGAATAGAAGCAGGACCAATCAAACCACCAAACCACACTATAATTAGCCCAATTATGCCACCAAAATAATCGTTATTTAGCGCGATAATGATAGTAGCAACAGTGAAGGTAAAGGTTACTATTCGGGCAACTTTTAACGGTGTCTCGCCGTTTTTATTTTGAAACTTGTTACTGATCAATGGCAATATGTCACGAGAGAGGACAGAACTAATTGCATTCGCATCCGAAGCAACCATCGACAATGTAGCCGCAAACATTGAAGCTAAGACTATACCGACAAGTCCAGCAGGTAGATATTTTAAGGTTAAGATAGAATAAATTTGCGTTTGCTGACTTAGTTCTAGATTAGGAATTAAGATAGGAGAAGCCCAGATAGGAGCAAATAAAATCAAAGGCCAAATCAAATAGAGTGCGGATGATAAAAACATAGCTTTTCTTGCATGGCTACCACTTGGCGAAGCAATAAAGCGAGAAGCTAGATTCCAAGTTCCTCCTGTATAGCTAAGGAAAATAACCAAACTAAAGCTGATAAAAAACATAGGGGTATATTCACCATTAAACCAGTTATCACTACCAACAGGTAGTTGATCCCACATTGATAAATAGTCTGTACCTACTGCGCCTAATTCACTTTGGATGATGAAAAACATGGCTACACCAGCGGCAATTTGAACCATAAACTGGAAAAAATCATTCATAGTATCAGCCCATAACCCACCAACTGTCACGTAAAGCATCGCGACGAAACCAGCAATTAAAATACCGTAGTGAATAGGTACACCAGCAAATCCATATAAAATAACTCCAATTGCCGCATATTTTGCAGCTGTGTCTAGAAGTTTTAGTACAACCCCTAGCCAAGCAATGATTTGCTGGGTTTTTACATCGTAGCGTAATTTTAGATATTCAGTAGGAGACTGGATATTCAATGCCTTACGTAATCTTGCCCAGCGAGGAACAACTAGTAACGCACCGACAAAACAAGCTAATGATACATTTAGTGCCCACCAGATGTATAAATTAAAACCTGTCGCGTAGGCTATTGCCGCATAGCCTGTAAAGACAACACCTGAGTAACCAGATACATGATGGGAAACACCAGCTAACCACCAGGGTAAGCCACCACCCGCCACATAAAAATCTTTCGAGCCACTAATACGTTTATAAGCATTAAATCCAATGCCCACCATTACTAAAAAAAAGACGACCAAAGCCACCCAGTCAAGAAGTTGCATAACATATTCCTCTTATTACTTCGTTTTGAGATTCACTCAAAAGGTTAAGGCTAAAAACCCTGTTAAAAACAATAACCAACTTCAATTGCTTTAGATTGGCTATTATTAGTATTTATCTGTTTAATACATCCAGTTAAAATGAAGCCTAATCAATACTGGTATCAATTTCTCTTACGGAAAAGTATTTATATTCAGCAGCTTGAACACCGGTATTGCGGATAAGCACTGTGCCACCACCAGCAGTTAAACTTGTACAGACAATGATTGTGAAGAGCGTTTCAACTTCGTTTCTCATTTTATTTTCTCCAATTATTTCAATGCTTTGCTGTGACAGTCTGCTGCGTAGCGCAGTGTGCTGTAGTCATTGTTATAACTATTTTATTCATTTCAGTATACTAACTCAAACGTTTGAGTGGATGCAAGTGTTTATATTAATATAAACACCCTTGCTTAAAAATAGGGCTATTATTAGACGTTGGTTCTTGGAAACCGAATCTTGGGATATTCCTTTATGTTGCCTATGTTCACTCGTGTCGATTGTCCTTGAATTACTAATATTCCATTGAGCAGACTCCCAACTCGCGTAACCTGACATGGTGGGATAAAGTTTGGTAATGGCAAAAGAATCTTCATTCGTAGCATGGGTCACAACTTCTTGATAAGCAAAATTTAATTTCAGTGATGCTGCTCCAATCATTTGAAGTGTTGTCAAAACTAATAATACGAAGATGACGCCCTGAATAATTAATGCAATTACTTTCCAAAGCTAATGATGTTCCAGAACTACTGGTATCTATCACTATTACCCAGTTAGTTGCATCATCACTGATTTTAAATGCCATTGTCAGGCAGATATCATCTCATTTAAGCAGAAATTAATTACATGTAGCAATTAATTCCTTCAATATAAAATAGTATTTACAATAATTTAGTGTTTTTAACGTTGGATTTTAAAAAAAGCTATACACACTCAAACGTTTGAGTTAGTATGTTTTATAGACGGGATTATACATAAAACTCTGATGCTTGGTTTTAACAAGGGTATATATTCGATATCTTTCTATTATCTTTCTATTATCTTTCTATTATCTTTCTATTATCTTTCTGGCAGGTAAATACGATGAAAATTCAATGGATCCAAGACTTTTTGAGCTTAGTTGATACTGGCAGTTTTTCAAAATCTGCTGATATACGAGCAACAACACAACCTGCCTTTAGTCGACGAATCAAAGCATTAGAAGAGTGGCTTAGGGCCCCTTTGTTTGACCGCAGCGAAACACCAGTATGTCTAACTGATGCTGGAGGAAAGTTCTTCCCTATTGCAGAGGAAACTTTAAATCGTTTATATCAATGCAAAGATGAAATTGCTCGTGAAAACTCAAATACAGGTAATGTTATTTCTTTTGCCGCTACTCATACGCTATCTTCAAATTTCTTCCCTAGTTGGCTAAATAAAATTGAAGAAACACTTGGCATATTAAGAACACGACTTGAATCGGATCATATGAACAAGGGTAAAGAGTCTTTAGTTAAAGGCCATTGCCACTTTATGCTTTGTCATACTCACCCCAAAGTTGATATAAATCTTAATCCACATCATTATATTTCAGTAGTTGTTGGTAAAGATCGCTTGATCCCTGTATGCGCACCAGATCATAACGAGCAACCTCTACTACAGCTTCCAGGAAGTATTGATAAGCCTATTAAATATCTAGGTTACACTCCTAGTTCAGGTGTTGGAAAAATAGTACAGCATTTACAGTTAACAAGTCGTGAACCTGTTTATCTTGATACAATTTTTGAGTCATACCTTGTTGGCGTATTAAAAAAAATGTGTTGTGAAGGGCGAGGGATTGCTTGGTTACCAGAGCAACAGATTATTGAAGAACTTAAAAGCGGTAAGCTAGTGAAAGCGCATAATGGTAGTCAAGAGCATGAAACGAATTGGTCAATTGATATTGACATTAAACTGTTCCGTGCACGTGAAGCTTTGCCGGACAATGCCGAGCAGCTTTGGAAATATGCCTTGGAAAATGGCTTAACTCGATAGCAATACCTTGAGAATTTCAACTTGCTTAGTTACTTCTTTCTTAGAGCATTACTTAATGGCATCTAAATGTCCATAAGACTCTAATAACATAGTATTATAATACTCTCTAAATGTGGCAATGTCTTCTTTTGGTAGCCAACGCTCCATGTTTTCTCGCCAAGCAATAGTGGGTACTTCTCCCCTTAAAAATTGATTAACTTTTGTGATGATTTCCTTTCCCCAATCATTGTTTTTACAGCCAACTGCCACACGAATATAAGGGTATTTCATCTCTGCCATTGGCAATGAAATCATGGTGCCATTTGGCACTTGATATTCATTTTCCCAGTAGCTTATCCATAATGGGTAGACCAAAGTGTAATGAACACGATCTTTTAAAATCATTTGAAAAATACTGCCAAAGTCTTGTGAGTAGTTCCAAGCGGAAGAAAGGTTTTTTTCGTGTTTTTTAATTAATTCGTTAATTATTCCTTTCCAGCGTTTTCCTGGTAGCCCCAGCACTAAATTTTTGTTTTGTAAAACAGTCTCTAATTTTACCGATGTTTTTGACTTAAGATGAGAATTAGCGAAAGACTTCTTCATTAATAACTCTAGTACAGGATGAGGTGACCAGGGTAGGGATCTAAGGTAATTCCCTTCTTTGTCGGGTGCTAGAGTAGGTAAATCAGGGAAGTATTCCACGTAGCTAAAACAAAGGTTTTCATTGTTATTTAACATGGCTTTGTGCCGAACTGAATTAACCAATAATGAGTAATGATTATATTCAGCTAAATGGCTTTCCAATCGTCCTTGCACATAGTCAGCAAACCCATGCCCTTGTTTATTACCTTTGACAATAAATGCTGGTGGTTGATCTAACTGAATCCAGCTAATCAGTGATTCATCTTTTACTTGTGCTTGCGAAACTGAACTTACTAGCAGTAATAAATAAAGTAGATTACAGTGTGTGCAAAATCGAAATTCCATTTTGTTTTTTCTCTTATAATCTAAACTTAATGCACTTAATATAGTAAATAAATACTGTTAATCAAGCTTGATAGTTTCAACTTTTCCAACCAAAAGCACATAGCTAAAAATTGCAACCACCATCAAAATTCCAGCGATTACAAAGGCAGCCATGTAGGAGCCTGTTAATGTAATGATGTAACCAGTAATTATTGGCGCAAAAAAGCCACCAAAAGCCGCGGCAAAATTTTGAATGCCAGCAACCGTACCAATAGTGCCTCGTGGGGCTATGGTTTGGCTAATCGCCCAGGTATTTGCTGTCGCTAGACCCATACCACTAATGGCAATCAAAATCATATACATAACATGCTGAGGATCTTCGATAAAGGGTACAGGAAGAATTAATGAGCCGGCTAGGAAGCCGGCGACAACAAATGACTTTCTTACCTTGCTTGGACAGTGTCCTCTTCTAATGAAAACATCAGAGGCGTATCCAGCAGCAATAACCACAACAGCTAAAACCCCATAAGTAAAGCCAGACCACCAACCTGTTTCTTTAATTGACAACCCTAATTCATCGAAAAGGTAGCTAGGTAACCAAGAAATATATAAAAACCAAGCATAACCGTAACAAATATAACCTAAAATAATGCCTTGAATTTTTGTGTTTTTCAGCAGTTTGCTAAGTGGTACTGTACTATTAGCTTCGCTGGTTATATTTTCTAATGTACCTTCTTCATGTTGCTGTTTATCTTCTATTTTTTCTTGCTTGTTATAAAAGTATAGCCAAGGTAATACCCAGACTAATGGCACTAAACCGCAAAGGATAAAAAGCATTTGCCAGCTAAAATTTGCCAATAAAGCTCCAGCAAGAACAGCACCAATTGCTGGGCCAAATTTACTTCCAGATAAAAGTAGGCCAGTAGCAAAACCTCGTTCATGTTGGGCAAAGTAACGACCAACATAGGCATTGCCCGCTGGGCCTGAAATTGACTCCCAAACACCGAGTAAGATGCGTAAGGCAATTAAATGCCAAAAAGCGGTAGCAATACCAAAGCAGGCGGCTGTTAGGCCCCAGACAATAAACGCTATGGTATAAGTTCGTTTTATACCAAATCTATCTACCAGCATACCAGCGGGAACTTGCATTAGTGCATAACCTAAAAGAAAGGAAGAAAAAATCCACCCTTTCATTTCAGCGTCTAAGTTAAAGAACTCTGTTATCAATGGCGCGGCCATGGATATATTGCCTCTATCGATATAGCTATTAATCATGGCTATAACTAACAGGCCTAATATCCACCACCTTATCCCTTTGACACTTTGCTGTGATGTTTTCAACGCTTGCAAGGGTGAAATTAAATTTGCATAGGTATGACTTAATGCGCTTTTCATAACTGAGTTCCTATAATATTAAAGCGAACAATTTCTAAATAGATATCTGCTAAGGAGCTAACTAATAATGCTTTAAAGTTTATTACTTAAGTATTTATTATTTACATATCTCAGCGGCAATCGCTTTACCAAGATCAATAGTGCTGGCTTGTCCACCAAGATCTGGTGTTAACGGTGCATCATCAGCACTTAACACATTCTCTATTGCTTGCATGATTGCAGCTGCCGCTTCTTTTTCACCTAAGTGATCTAACATCATTGACGCTGACCAAATTTGTCCTATCGGGTTAGCTATACCTAAACCGGCAATATCTGGCGCTGATCCGTGTACAGGTTCAAACATTGAAGGATGTTTGCGCTCTGGGTTGATATTTGCTGATGGCGCAACAGCAATGGTGCCTGTGACTCCAGGCCCTAAATCAGAAAGGATATCGCCAAATAAATTACTGGCAACTACGACATCGAAACGTTCCGGACTCATGACAAAGCGAGCCGTAAGAATATCAATGTGGTATTGATCCGTTTCAATGTCTGGATAATTCTTTCCCATTTCAGCAAAGCGGCTATCCCAATAAGGCATGGAATGAAATAAACCATTAGACTTTGTTGCAGATGTCACATGAGGTTTGCCACACGCTTGCGCTAATTCAAAAGCATATTTTAACGCTCTGTCTGTGCCGTGACGGGTAAATATTGATTCTTGTACTACCGCCTCATAATCAGTTCCTTGATGAATCATGCCACCTATTTGAGAGTATTCACCTTCACAGTTTTCTCTCACTACCCAAAAATCTATATCACCAGGCTCTTTATCACGTAACGGACAAGTAATTCCAGGTAATAATCGCACAGGGCGCAGGTTAATGTACTGTTCAAATTCACGCCTTATGGGAATGAGTAACCCCCATAAAGAAAGATGGTCAGGTACTCCGGGAAAACCGACAGCCCCAAGAAAAATCACATCATTTTCTCTAAGTTGGTCTAAGCCATCTTCAGGCATCATGCTGCCAGTTTTTTTATAAGTTTCACAACTCCAGTCAAATTGGTTATAACTAAATTTTATATTAAATTTTTCAGCTATAGCATCTAAAACTCTTAAGCCTTCGGGGACAACTTCTTTACCAATGCCGTCGCCAGGAATAACTGCAATTTTATAACTATTCATGTTTGTCTCTTTTGTATTTGTACTATGAATTAATGTATTAGTAAGAGGGGGGTTATAGTCCGCCTATGCACATGTACTTGACTTCCATATAATCATCAATACCGTATTTTGAGCCTTCACGACCTATACCTGATTCTTTAATGCCACCAAAAGGGGCAAGTTCGGTAGAGATAAGGCCTTCATTTATGCCAACAATACCGTATTCAAGTGCTTCGGCTACATTCCAGGCCCTAGCAATATTTTGGGTATAAAAATAACTGGCAAGACCAAATTCAGTATCATTGGCTTTTTTGATCACCTCAGCGTCACTACTAAAGCGAATTAAAGGTGCAACAGGGCCAAAGGTTTCATCATTCAATAAGAGTGCATCGTCGCTAACATCGGTAAGAATGGTTGGCTGAAAAAAGTGACCGCCTAAAGCATGGCGTTGGCCACCCAGAATAGTTTTTGCTCCTTTGGCAATGGCATCTTCAATATGTTCTTCAACTTTCTCGACTGCTGCAGTATCAATAAGCGGCCCTATAGTGACACCTTCCTCAAGGCCGTTACCGGCTTTTAGTTGACCAACTTTAATGATCAAACGTTTGGAAAATTCTTCATAGATTTTATCATGAACAAAAATACGGTTTGCACAAACACAAGTTTGGCCAGTATTACGAAATTTAGAAGCCATAACTCCATCGATGGCTTTATCTAAATCGGCATCATCAAAAACAATAAATGGCGCATTTCCGCCCAGTTCCATAGATACTTTTTTTACTGTCTCAGCACATTGTTTTAATAAAACTTTGCCAACCTCTGTTGAGCCAGTAAATGATAATTTCCGCACTATTGGGTTTTCAGTAAGTTCTGCCCCGACGACTCTTGCTGAACCGGTGACGACATTTAAAACGCCGTTAGGTACACCGGCCTGCTTGGCCAATTCTGCTAATGCTAAGGCTGAAAAAGGCGTGTTTGAAGCGGGTTTGATAATCACGGTACAGCCAGCTGCAATTGCTGCCGCAGCTTTTCGGGTGATCATCGCATTAGGGAAGTTCCAAGGGGTGATAGCGGCAACAACGCCAATCGCTTCTTTGGTTACCACAATACGCTTATCGTTACTGTGAGCAGGAATTACGTCACCGTAAGCTCGTTTGGCTTCCTCGCTATACCATTCAATAAATGCCGAACCGTAGGCAATTTCGCCCAGTGCTTCTGCTAAAGGTTTGCCTTGCTCTAGCGTTAATAAGTGAGCCAGTTCATTTTTGTATTTATTACAAAGGTCAAACCAACGTCTCAATATAACAGCACGCTCTTTAGCTGTTTTACGCTTCCAAGCTGGTAATGCATTATCAGCGGCAGTTATGGCTTGTTTAACTTCATCGCCACTTAGTTTTGGAACAGAGCCTAGTACTTCGCCATTAGCCGGGTTAGTTACAGTGATTGTTTGTGCGTCAAGGGCATTAAGCCACTGACCGTTAATGTAGCATTGTTGTTTGAAAAGAATATTGTCAGTGTGATCCATACTTTACTCCGATAGTGGCAACCGTTAAGTGTACTAGCTTACCTGCATTTTTATACAGCAGCGTTATAGCAGTAGCGTAATTTTGGTTATTGGTAATTTATAAATAGACTAATAAGTTCCCATAGTTGCTGGACATAGTCGAATGCTAAAAATGGATAGCACTATACCTAAAGAGCATGAGCGTTATGGCGTAACCTAGGAGATAATCTAGTTCAAGATTAAAACTTAGAAAGCGGTGTTTCACTAGAAAAACGGCGTTTCAAAAGTGAAAGAGGAGCTAACATGATGTTTGACTTATTACTTAAAGGGGGAAGAGTAATTGATCCCTCTCAGAATATTGATGGCAAATTCGATATTGCTTTTTCTATGGGGAAAGTGGCAGCATTATTGCCGGAAATCTCAAAATACAGTGCCAAAATAACGCATGATGTTAGTGGTCATATTGTTTGTCCTGGGTTAATCGATATGCACTCACATGTTTATTGGGGCGGCACATCGTGTGGCGTTGATGCTGAACCTATTGCAAGACGCAGTGGCACGACAACTTTTGTAGATGCGGGTAGCGCCGGTGCAGGTAACTTTGTCGGTTTTCGGGAACACGTTATCAAGCGAAGTGCGCCGAGAATTTTGTCTTTTATAAATATTGCTTTTCCCGGAATATTTGCCTTTAGTAAAACCGTCATGGTAGGTGAAGCATCTGATGTTCGTTTAATTGAACCGCGCGATTGTTTGCGTGTCGCCGAAGAAAACCCTGATTATATTGTCGGCGTTAAAGCCCGTATTGGTGCACGTGCTGGCGGTGCTATGGGCACAGGACCATTATATACGGCCATTGAAGTTGCTGATGAGCTAGATATTCCCGTAATGGCACACCTTGATACGCCGCCACCAAGTCGTAAAGAAGTGCTTGATGCGATGCGCCCTGGCGATGTATTAACCCATTGTTTTCGTGCTTTCCCTAACTCTCCTGTGCGTAGAGATAACAGCGTACGTAAAGAAATTATTGAAGCTCATGAACGTGGTATTGTCTTTGATATTGGCCACGGTGCTGGCGGTTTTGCCTTCCACACTGCAAAAGCAATGTTAGCTGAAGGTATTTTTCCTGATGTGATCAGTAGTGACGTACATGCTTTATGTGTAGATGGCCCTGCACATGATGTTTTAGCGGTTATGTCAAAATTCATTGCCTTGGGTATGCCGTTAACAGAAGTGATCAAAGCGACCACAATCAATCCAGCCAAAACCATCAAACGACCTGAATTAGGCTCTTTAGCGGTAGGCGGAATTGGCGATGCAGCCATTTTGCAAATGGTTAATGAGCCTTATCAACACCTTGATTGTATTGGGGCCACCTTAAACACTGATTCACGACTTGAGTGCAAAGGCACTATTATTGCTGGCCAGCTCTGGTCTAGTCATTTATCAAAGTAACTTTAACGTAACTAATAATTAGGAGCAAAGGCATTGGCAAATATACCTGCAGCAAGCATTGGTGATAACTGGAAAAATATTGATACCCCAGCATTAGTGGTTGACTTAGATAATCTAGAGCATAATTTAACGACTATGGCAAATTACGCCAAACAGCAAAACGTTAGGTTGAGGCCTCATTCTAAATCACATAAATGTCCTGCTATTGCCCACCAGCAAATGGCCTTAGGTGCTGTGGGCGTGTGCTGCCAAAAGGTATCTGAAGCAGAAGTCATGGTTAACCATGGTGTGCTAGACGTCTTAGTGAGTAATCAAGTGATTGGCCGAACTAAGCTTGACCGTCTGGCTGCTTTAGCATTACAAGCAAAAATCATGGTATGCGTAGATGACTTAGCCAATGTTCAAGATATGAACGAGGCGGCTAAATCTGTTAACGCCACTATTAATGTCTTGGTAGAAGTAAATGTTGGTTCTGGACGTTGTGGTGTACTGCCCCAGGAGCCAGTGTTGGCGTTAGCTAAAGCTATTAGGCAAAGTGAAAACTTAAACTTTTCTGGCTTGCAGGCCTATCATGGTGGCGCTCAACATATACGTTCATATGAAGGTCGACGCCGGGCAATATTGCAAGCAACTCATCAAGTTGAGCAGACGATTAAACTGTTAAGTATGAATGATATTGAGTGTGATGTTGTTGGTGGCGGTGGTACAGGCACCTATATTTTTGAAGCAACCAGTGGCATATATAATGAGCTGCAAGTCGGATCATATGTTTTTATGGATCATGATTATGCGTTGAATTTAAACGATCATGGGGAGCAGATTAATGAGTTTAAACAAAGCTTATTTATAAAGGCTGCTGTACTCAGTAAGCCTGAAAGTAATCGATGTGTGCTTGATGCTGGCTTAAAATCCTATTCAACAGACTCAGGGTTACCGGTTGTGCATGACATTGAAAATACGGAAGTTTTGGGCGCTGCGGATGAACATACCAATATTAGGTTTGATAGCTCGTTGCCTGTACCGAAATTGGGCGAAAGTGTAACTTTACTACCAAGTCATTGTGATCCAACGGTAAACTTACACGATTGGTTAATTGGCATACGAAATAGCCAAGTGCAAGCTATATGGCCAATAGCTGCACGTGGCGCGTTACTTTAATAACTATTACCTTAATAAACCTTACGTTAATAAAGATGAGTTTTACGCTGATTCCCTGCTGATAAGCTCTGGCGTGAAGCGCATGGTTTCTTGACTGGCTTTCGGGCTAGAAACTAGATCAAAAGCAGCCTGGATCATTTCCTTAATTGGCGGATTTAAGGTAGTTAATGACGGAATGAAATTACGCGAGTGGGCAATATTATCAAAACCAAACACCTTAACATCATCAGGTACTTTGATATTTAATTCGTGTAAAGAACGAATGATTTTTGTTGCCATAATATCATCACCAGCTATTATCACGTCAGGTAGTGATTTTAAGCGTTTTACACCACTTTTAACCGAATTGAGTGAGCCATCGCAAATGACGTCTTCAAGCACGGTAATTTCATGTTCCTTTAACGCTTCAATATACTCTTTTTTAAAGGTTTCATGAGACAGGCTGTGGTTAAAAAATAATGCCGCATTATTAGTCTTTTGTTTTTGTAAATAGCGAGCAATTAAGCTAGCGCTGACGGTTTCATCTATACAGATATTGGCGCCAATTTTTTCTGTAGTAAAACCAATTTGAACACTAGGGATTGATTTTTGAGGAAATTTTTCATACCAATCTTTGTTACGATCACTGCCAACAATTATTAACCCTTCAATGCTATGCTTGGCAAATGCAGAAAGATCTAAAGTCTCTTCCTCTCTATGGTAAGAGCCTGCCAATATTAAGGTAAACTTCCTTTGTTTGGCTATTTTGTGTAGCTCACCTAAAATAATACCAAAATAGGGATCTTCAAAGTCGTAGCTAATAACACCAAGCGTCTGTGTTTTTACTCCTCGTAATGATAATGCCGCTGAATTTGGTGTGTAGTTTGTTCGTTGAGCTTCATCTAAAACTTTTTGAATGGTTTCTTGCGCAACACCTATTTCTTTTGCTTTCCCTGATAGTACTCGAGAAACAAGGCTAATTGATAGTCCAAGTTTGTCTGCAATGCTTTTTTGAGTGGCCATAATGTTCCATTGATACAGATAGAATGATTTTTCTTTAGTGTATCGTAATCAACATTAAATATCATGTGCTTACAGAGATGCTTTTTATTTAATTGTTTTACTCTCACCTTTGAGGCATGACAATTAATACTAACTATAGCTCTATTATTCACCTATTCAGTCAAAACCGTGCAAAGAATTAAATAATTTAATATTAATTTATTTTTTAATTGTTGCTGTATTTATGAAGTTTATTCAGTTGGTTAGGTGTTTTGTGGCTTTTATTAAATATAATCATAATTTTAAAAAACACATTTATCTTGACAGAAAATATATTTAAATATACATTAACTCAAACGTTTGAGGTGTATAGGCGAACTTAAACGTAACTTAGTCGACGTATTGATGCTTGATAAAGTTCAGTGATGAAATAAACGAGTCTCGATTAAGTCGGGAAGCAGTATCTTTACTGCAGGCTTATATTAAAAGTATAAGCAGAGTTTCTTTAACTAAATAACAAAGTGAAAGACAAATGAATCTTACAACTTACGAAAACGAACAAGAGTTAGGGCAAGCGGCAGCTAAATTGGCGGCCAAGGCTATTCGAGATGCGGCTCAAACTAAAGATAAAGTAACTATTCTTATTGCTACTGGTGCGAGTCAACTTAACACCGTTAAATACTTAACTGAACAAGAAGATGTTCCTTGGGAAAAAGTGGAAGCGTTTCATCTTGATGAATACGTAGGAATTTCAGCTGATCATCCTGCCAGTTTTCGAAAGTACTTAAATGAGCGCTTTGTTGCCAAGGCACAAGGTTTGCAGAAAATGACGTTAGTTAATGGCGAAGCAGAAGATCTTAATAAAGAAGTTGAAAGATTAAACGCCTTGATTTCACGCGAGGAAATTGATGTATGTCTTGCGGGTATTGGTGAAAATGGCCATCTAGCCTTTAACGATCCACCAGCTGATTTAACAACTACACAGCCTTATATCATTGTGAATCTTGACCAAGGTTGTCGTCAGCAACAGTGTAATGAAGGTTGGTTTGACTCCTTAGCCGACGTTCCAACGAAAGCAATCAGTATGAGTATTCAGCAAATTTTATCAAGCAAGAAAATTATACTTTCAGTGCCTGGTACACGAAAAGCACAAGCGGTTAAAAACACCATGAACGAAGAGGTTTCTCCGGAATTTCCTTCGGCAATTATGCGTAATCATGCTGATTGTGAATTATTGCTTGATAAAGAATCAGCGCGGTTATTATAACTTGGCGATTTAGGCAAATAATTGCTACAAGCATTTATCTTTTAAGGTTTAGCAAACAATGAATACAAGACTTTCTGAACGCAATATACTGCAAACCGCTGATGATTCTTGTCATTATGGTTATGACAGAGCATCGGTTGAATTGGGTATTGTTCATTTTGGTCCTGGGGCTTTTCATCGCGCCCATCAAGCTGTGTATACTGACGATTTGTTGGTAAATGGCTCGATCAAATGGGGCATTTGTGAAGTTTCCATTAATAGTGCAACAGTGAGAGATAAACTATTACCACAAGATAATTTATACACCTTAGCGATACTTGATCGTGAAGTATCACATCGGGTTATTGGTGCAATTAAAGAAGTTTTAGTTGCACCAGAGAACCCTGCATTAGTGATCCAGCGTTTAACACTTCCTGAAATTAAAGCGGTGACTTTAACGGTAACCGAAAAGGGGTATTGTTTGACGCCTGAAGGTGGTTTGGATTTTGAACATGAGGCTATAGTCCATGATTTACAAAATATCGATAAGCCTTGTAGTGTTATTGGTTTTATCTGTGCAGGTTTAAGAGAGCGCTACAAGCAAGGTATAACTCCTTTTGTTGTAATTAGCTGTGATAACGTCAGTGATAATGGCAAACGTTTGAAACGAGCAGTAGTAGATTTTGCCAGGACTGATGATCCCGTATTTTCACTGTGGTTGGAAAAAGAGGTACATTTCCCCTGTACTATGGTTGACAGCATTACCCCTGCTACAAATGAAAGATTTTGCCTTAGTGTTGAACAGCACACTGGTTTTAAAGATAACTGGCCAATTCAACGAGAAAGCTTTAGTCAATGGGTTATCGAAGATATTCCTAATGTAACTTTGCCCCCTTGGGCATCTGTTGGTGCAATCGTAACAAAAGATGTTTCTGGTTATGAGTTGACCAAACTGCGAGTGCTTAATTGCTTGCATTCAACCTTGGCTTTTATCGGTACTTTTATTGGGTTAGAAACCGTTGAACAAGCTATAAAGAATGCTGACATAAAAGCCTTTTTAGAAAAGATGCTTCATGATGAAATCTTGCCAACATTGCCAGATGTTGAGGGGCTAAATAAAGTAGCTTATGGAAAGAAAATTATACAACGCTTTGAAAACCCAGCCATTCGACATTTACTGGCCCAAATTGCTTGGGATAGTAGTCAAAAAATACCTTACCGAATATTAGCGATTGTTAGCGATAATATTGCCAATAATAAAGCTTCTCCCATGTTGTGTTTAAGTCTTGCTGCTTGGATAAAATTTGTTGTGGCGAATGTTTCTGCTGAGCAAGATATTATTGACCCGCTTGCAGATAAACTTGTATCTATTGCCAATACTTGTGATGGCAGCGATAGCGATGTAGAGCGCTTCATTGTTCTTGAGCAAGTTTTTCCGAAACAGCTTCAAACCAATAAGCCATTTATTGATGATATTAAAACGGCTTATCAGTTGTTTAATCAACATCGAGCTCACGAAATATCAACTATATTAACTAGTGTGAGGGCCGTTTAGATGAGTTCTCTTTTAGTTATTGGTGAATGCATGATGGAGCTAAATACTCAGTCTGATAATAGTTATGCTAGATCATTTGCAGGTGACAGCTATAACTGTGCAGTATATGCAAAACGTTGGCAGCCAACACTTAATGTTTCCTATTTAACAGCGGTGGGCACTGACGACATTAGTGAAGAAATGCTTACCGAGTGGGCTAGTGAAGGAATTGACCATTCGCTAGTTATGAAAATTGAACAAGCCCAGCCGGGAATTTATATTATTTCAACTGATGATAATGGCGAGCGTTCTTTTACTTACTGGCGTAAAGACTCTGCGGCAACTCAGCTTATGCAGGCGTTAGCGAGTGATGGTGGAGCAGACGCGATTCCTAATTTTGATTATGTTTATTTTTCTGGGATCTCCTTAGCTATTCTAAGTGATAAAGATAAAAACGCATTGTTAGCTTTAGTAAATAACTTACGTCGTCGTGGCGCTAAAGTGGCTTTTGATCCCAACTACCGAGCAAGTATGTGGCAAAACGAAGAGCATGCAAAATTCTGGCTGGAAAGTGCTTATCAATGCTGTGATATCGCTTTACCGGGTTTAGATGAACATAATGTATTATTTAAACAAACTAAACCGCAAGAAGTACGAGAACAGCTGCACACTTTTGGTGTGCGTGAATCTGTGGTGAAGTGTGGCGAGCAAGGGGTTTGTTGCTACGGGGGAAATGACTCCTTTAGCCACTTACCATTTACACCAGCAGAAAATCAACTTGACTCAACTGCTGCAGGTGATTCTTTTGCGGGTACTTATCTCGCCTCGCGCATGGTTGGACAAAGTCGAGCTGAATCTTTAGATAATGCCGCAAAAATTGCCGGCTTTGTTGTGCAGCATAAAGGGGCAATTGTTAATAAGTTGCGCTACCAAGAATTTGTTGAACATGACTAATATCAAACGGATTAATTATCACTAAGTGATCACTAAATTAGCCCGATTGGTTTAACCAGCAGTTACATTTTTTATGGTGTTAATAGCTACACCGTTATTCTCAAACATTTTGTACTAATGCATATGTTAGTTACAAAGTTAAATTTTCATAAGAGGTTGTTATGCAAGAAACATGGCGATGGTATGGACCAAATGATTCGGTTTCATTAACAAATATTTTGCAAGCAGGCGCGTCGGGCGTGGTTACTTCGTTACATCACGTACCAACAGGCGAAGCTTGGTCGTTAGACGAAATATTAAAACGTAAGGCTTGTATAGAAGCTGAGGGGCTTGAGTGGACGGTAATCGAAAGTATACCATTGCACAATGATATCAAAACCCGTAGTAAAGATTACGAACGCCATATTGAAAACTATAAGCAATCATTAATAAATGTTGGTAAAGCCGGCCTTAAAACGGTGTGTTACAACTTTATGCCAGTAGTTGATTGGACGCGTACTAACTTACTATATGACTTACCAAATAAATCTAAAGCTTTACGTTTTGAAATGTCAGATTTTGCCGCATACGATGTTTATTACTTAAAGCGTGAAAGTGCAGAAAAGGATTATCAAGCGGAAGTGTTAGCAAAAGCGAAACTGCGTTTCGATGCCATGACGGATCTTGAAAAAGATCTGTTAGAACAGAATATTATTGCCGGTTTACCGGGCGGAGAGGGCTCTTATGATCGCCAAAGTATCCTTGTTGCTATTACTGAATTTATTCAATTAGGCACCGAAAAGTTTCGAGAGAATTTAATTGAATTCTTGCGCGAGATAATCCCTGTAGCTGAAGATGCTGGTGTGAATATGTGTATTCACCCAGACGATCCACCGTTTTCTTTGTTCGGCTTACCACGTGTTGTTTCAACGGCTGACGATGTTAGGGCTTTATTTGATGCTGTACCTAGTACAGCAAACGGACTAACCCTTTGTGCTGGTTCGTTCGGTGTTCGGGCAGATAACAACTTAGTTGGCATGGTTAAAGAATTTGGCAATAAAATTCATTTTGTCCATTTACGTAATGTATCACGTGATGAAGATGGCTCTTTTTGCGAAGCTGAACACCTGAATGGCGACAACGATATGGTTGGTTTAGTTCAAGCATTATTAGCTGAAGAGCAACGTCGTAAAAAGTCAGGGAAGGGGGATACTCATATTGCCATGAGACCAGATCATGGTCATTTATTAGGTGATGAAATAGGCAAAACAAATATCAATCCTGGCTACTCTTTTGCTGGCCGTATGAAAGGTTTAGCAGAACTTCGAGGTGTTATCCATACGCTTGAAACGCTTAATATCCGTGGTGTTGAATAATTAGCGATTAATAGATGAATATGTAAAGTACTCATGTCTTAAAGGCAACTAAATATAGGAAGTGTATCTTGATGAAAACTATTAACCTTTTGTTTATTACTATGGTGCTTTTTTTAACCACAATGGTAAATACATCATTTGCTCATGTTGAACATGCAAAGCCAACAAATAGTGTAGATAAAGCCAGTGTCTTAAAACATATGGACAATGTTGCCGGCTGGCAGTTAAAAAATCCAAGCCATAAAAAAGCGTATGTGTGGGAAGTCGGCACTTTTTATACTGGCTTAATGGCTTTTTACAAATTACACCCACAACAAAAATATCTCGATGCCATGTTAGAGATGGGTGATTCTATGGAGTGGAAATTATTCCCACATCCTTACAGTGCAGATCATTTTGTTATTGCGCAAACCTACATAGACCTTTATGAAATAAACCCTAACCCTGCTTATATTGATAAAACGCTGTACCAAATGGAGTTTATGTTTAATAAAAGACCTAAAGAAAACGACTTGAGATGGATCCCCACCAACCGAAATTACCTCAACGCGTGGAGCTGGGCTGACTCCTTATTTATGGCGCCGCCTGCTTATGCGCAAATGACTAAAGCCACTGGTGATCAGAAATATCTCGACTTGATGGATAAGTTATGGCGTGAAACTTATAACTACCTATATGATCCAGAGGAAGATTTATTTTTCCGCGATGATACTTGGTTTGAACGTAGAACTAAAAACAATAAAAAAGATTTTTGGTCACGCGGTAACGGCTGGGTTGTTGGCGGTATAGTCAAAATTCTTGACGCTATGCCAAAAGATGATAGCAGAAGAGCCTTTTATGAAGGTGTGCTGACCAAGATGTCAAAAAGCCTTATCAAGCTGCAATCACCAGAAGGATACTGGTATGCAAGCCTACTGGATAAAGATGTTGTTAATGTTAGAGAGACCAGCGGCACCGCATTTTTTGCATATGCCTTAGCTTGGGGAATTAACAATGGTTTATTAGATGAAGATGAATTTGCTCCTCATGTATTTAGAGCTTGGGATTTACTCGTTTCTTCCATAGAAAAAGATGGCAAGCTTGGGTATGTTCAACCTGTTGGTGTTGGTGCTGACAAAGTTAAAAGAGAAGATACTGAACCTTATGGCCCAGGTGCATTTTTATTAGCCGGCACTGAAGTGTATCGTTTATTAAAGCAATAACTAATATGCGTTTTAAAAACTAAAAGAAAGGACAACTTATGAATTTTAATATCATTAAGTCTTCATTATTTATTTTACTGCTTGGAGTTATCAATAGCGCTATGGCTAAAGCACCAAAACATGTCATTTTATTTATGATAGACGGCTTGCATTGGCAAGCTCCTGAAAAAGTTAATATGCCAAATTTTAATGCGTTGATTGAGCAAGGCACCTATATAAACAAGTCTTATGTGTTATTGCCTCATCATCCAACGGTTGGTGATTATTCAAAGTTTAATAGTTGTTCTTTCCCTAACCCTGTATTGCATTCAGGTACGGTTTTTATTAAACCTGAAAATAAACTGTTGCAGGAAACTCTACCGTCAAGCTTAACAACAGTATTTGTTGTAAATACGGCAGCATATCGCAGTGTGGCCCGTGGTTTTGATACCTCGATAATGGATGGTAAGTTAACTGATGCTCAGATTGTTGATAACGCAATCAATATTTTCGACCAACAACAACCTGCATTTATGCGTGTGCATTTGCAATCTCCTGGAGAACTTGGTCGTTCGGTTAACTCTGCAACACCAGACCAAGCTTTTTATGAAAATGTATTTGGCAAAGGCTCTCCTTATGTAGAAGGCATTGAAAATGCGGATAAATTATTAGGAAAATTTATTCGTCATTTGAAAGAGTCTGGTAAGTGGGAAGATACAGTACTGATTGCCACCTCTGATCATGGTCAGAGTAACATCGGCTGGCACCCATTGTTTGATGAAGATAGCTGGGCAACACCTTTGGTATTTGCTGGCAAGGGCATTGCTAAAAACCGTACTTTACCTTATTTTGAACATACGGATTTAGCCGCAACTATCAGTATGTTATTAGGCGCAGAAGCACCAAGTAACAATGGTGGCTCGGGTCGTGAGGTTCAAGAAATTCTAGCAAAAAATGATGCGAAAAATTTTAAACACCCACAATATATAAAAACCATAAATGAACAAAATAAACTGTTTAGCATGTACAAGGCTGAGTTGTTGTTAGCTTCAGATGATAACCTGCATTATTCGATAATCTTAGCTTCATTAGAAAATACTATTTTAACGCCTGAGCCTTTTTATCACCAAGACAGAATCACCGAATGGCATAAAGCCGGCACCACAGAGCATATGATTGTCGCTAATGAAGTAATACTTGAGCAAATGAAAACTGCTTTAGGAAAATAATGATGAAACACTCTTTAGCTCAACATTTTATAAAATATAAAAAAATTGCCTTAGTAATTTTGATGACTTGTTTATTACCAAGCTATCTCGCCCATAGCGGTGAAGTTAAAAACGCTAACAAAAAAAGCCAAATAACTGTCTATAACGATTTAGCCATTGAAAGAAAGAATGAAACAGTGACTGTTTCACTTGAAAAGTTACCTTTTAGTGAGCAAAAATCTTGGTCACACATTGTCGTGACAGATTTATCAAATAATGAATCACTTATGTATCAACTCATTGATACTAACAATGATGACGTAACAGATAGTCTAATTTTTCAAGTCGATATATCCGCAAAAAGTTCAAAGAAATTTCAGTTCTCTCAGGGCAGTAATACTTCACAGAAGTTTGCTGACAGTATTGTCAGCTTTTCTCGTTTTGTACCTGAGCGTATAGATGATTATGCTTGGGAAAATGATCGTGTCGCTTTTAGAATGTATGGCCCTAAAGCACGTCAACTGGTTGAAAGTGGAATGAAAGGCGGCATCATTTCTAGTGGAGTTGATTGTTGGTTAAAACGCGTTGAATATCCTATTTTAAATAAGTGGTATAAAAAATATGCTGATGGCACAGGGGATTATCATAAAGATACTGGCGAGGGTTTAGATAATTACCATGTTGGTAGTACGTTAGGTTGTGGCGGTATTGGCAGTCTTCATCAAGACAAGTTATTCGTTAGTGGTAATTTTGCTGATTACAGTACTACTGCTATAGGGTCAATACGGACTAGTTTTGAGCTTGATTATGTCCCTTGGAATACAGGCACCGCAGTGGTCAAGGAAGTAAAACGCATATCACTCGATAAAGGCAGTAACCTAACTCGCTATGAATTGATATTTGATCAAGATGTTGAAATCGTGGCTGGACTCTCCTTAGATAAAGATTCACTTCGTATAACCATGGACATGGATGCTGGTTATTTTAGTTCATGGCGCAAGCAACAGGACTCGGAGCTTGGTTTAGGCATTGTCGCTGAAAGCATATATGTCAATGGTTATCAACAGAGCAAGGTTGAAGGCAAGCCAGGCGAACATCTCTTTGTTAATTTAAAATCAATTGATAAACGTATTGTTTATTATGCAGGCTTTGGTTGGAAGGAAAATCAACGATTCTCTTCTTTACAGAAGTGGAATCAATATTTAAAAGAATTTGCACTTAAGCTAAATAACCCTTTACGTATCAAATATAATTAACGATATATTATATCGTTTTATATACGAGACAGAGTCGGTGTTGTGTTGTTAATATCGGCTCTGTATTTCGACTATTAATACCAAGTTGATTAAGTTCTTTCCCACTCAGCGAGAATTAAAAGGCTTAGAGGCAAGGCATTGGTTGAAGAGAATGGTTATTCCCTTGTCAAAATCAATAACGCCGCATATAAGCCTTTTAAACTCGCCCCTTGGGAGCTTGCTCAATGCCCACTAACGTCGCTGAATTTATTTGATTTAGAATGACTAGACCTAAACAAATTCGTCTTGTTATTGAACATTGAGCATAGCTCTGAGTAGGGTAGAAATTTAATCAAATTGGTATAAGTACTTCTCAGCACCAAATAATACCTATAAAGCTATAAGAAAGTCTTATCTATTCATCCTAGTTATTTATTTTTATCATTTATCTTAGATTTAACTCTGGTTACATTAGGTTAGTGAATCAATGCAACGAATACACGTCTTTATCACTTTTCAGGTTATACCACCCAGCATTCCATCTCAATCCGGAACTATCAGGAATGATGTCAGTCTTTGTTTTTTGTATTTCAAGCCCTATTCTTTCAAAAGCAACTCAATCGTTTGAGTTTTTGGTGGGGTGAGATGTTCATTGTTGGGGGTTGTTTTTTAGGGTTTCATATGTCCGGTTAAAGTGCGTTAGCAATAAACCCACTTAAAACAGGTGTTTATGTTGTTTTTGGTGCTAGGTTTATCTATTATCTAAAAAACACACATAAAACGCTTTCGATCCTCAATCGTTTGAGTTATGGTGGTGTGGAATTGTTGGTTAAGGCAATTCATGGGGATGGTACTTGAGTTATATCGATGACTGTGTTTCGAAATGAAACCGCATTAGATGTCATGCAGTATCCAATTACTATTAGTGTAATTAAAGATAATTTTCAAAATGGGAATTTGTAAATGAATAATAATAAAAGACTGAAAGTAGGGTTGGTTGCATTAGCATCACTTACTTGGTCATTAAAAGCTTCAGCAGATATAACTGTAATTGATGTGTTGGCTAATAATGAAATAGAAATAAGTGGTAAAGTAAAAGGCAGTTATTTAGATACTCAAGCCAGTGATGATTTAACGCAAAGGTTCAAAGAAACGAGTTCAAAGGGCACAAGAAATGACCGTTATTCTTATTTAGAACATGTTTGGCAGTTTGAAGTGACAGAGGGAACGAGCCAAACCTTACATATTGAAGCAAATGGTTCAGACAAAAAATATGAAGGTGATGATTTTTTAATCTCATATTCTACTGATAATTTAAATTTTACCGATGTATTAACTATTAACAGTGAAAGTGATGCAATCGAAAGCTCTTCTCTCCCTTCAGATATAAATGGTACTGTATATGTTCGTGTTAGAGATGCAGACCGTACTCTAGGTAATACTTTTCCAGATCAGTTAGAAGTTAACCACCTATTTATACGTACTGAAATTGACGATACACCTGTTGTTGATGAGACTAAAGATTCTTTTGGTATAACCAAGCTTTATCCTTCAAAAGAAGGCTATTTAGAATGGAACTCTACTCACTGGGAGAATGGTAATGCAAGAACTTTTACCAGTAATCGAGATCCTGATGACCCTACTAACTGGTCTGACAGTCGAGGCAATAATAGCGTAACGAGTGTTGATGGTACTGGTATTATGCATATGGAAGGAAGCTCACCTGCGCTTAATATTGACTCTTATGAAGACAATGACACAGCAGAACAGTTGTTCAAGAACGTTGAATCTACCATTTATTTTAAGCATACAGCTGTTGGCACCAAAGCCTATAGTGGCTTAATTATGGGATTAAGGGCCGATCCTTATCCCGCAACTAGTTGTGATGATCAAGTATATTGGACAAGGCTTAGACATGATGGCAAATGGGATTTCTTAAAAGAGTTAAATGGTAAAAGTAAAGGAACGAGCCAAATAGACCTTTTCAATGGCGTAGGTTTACCAGAAGGTCAATGGCTTGGCATGAAGTTTGTCAGCTATAATGTGAATGTCGGCGATGAAGTGCATGTGAAACTTGAACTTTGGTTAGATTTGACCTCTGATGGCGATATCTCTAATGGCGGTGAGTTTGTCAAAGTTGGAGAAAAAATTGATGACGGTACTTGGGGGGGACACGATTTAGGAACTTGTACCTATAACGACGGCCACATCATTACTGACGGTGCCGGTGTTGCAGTTGTTAAAAATTCAGGTGATGTGACTACTGCTGACTATAAGTATTTTTCTGTAAGAGAAATAGATGTTGCAGATACAGGCGATTCTGGCGAACCAGGCGGTTCAGGTAACAAGGGCGGTTCAGCGACTAATGATACTTTTGGCATTGACAAATTTTTTGCTACTGAGCCAGGTTCTATAGAGTGGGTGTCTAACTGGGATAATGGTGTAGCAAGAACTGTTGGCTCTGGTGGTAGAGATCCTGAAGACCCGACAGGTTTTACTCACAGAAGAGGTAGTGCTTCAGTATTCAATATCGATGGTAGCGGTATTCTGGAAATGGGCGGCAGCCAACCTCGTATATACATTAACCCCTATACTGGTGATTCCCAAACAAACCCCGATCAATTTTATAAAAACGTTGAAGGTACTGTTTATTATAAACGTACCGGTAGCGATGGTGCGAACTGGGGTGGTTTAGTGATGGGGCTCAGAAGCGGCCCTGAAGGTCATGGTACTGCTACTGGCGATAACTGTGATGCCAACACTTATTACGCAAGATTAAGACATGACGGTAAGTGGGACTTCGAAAAAGAGTTAAAACACTCAGCTAGTACCTCTGCTGGTTATACCACACTTTACCCTGACGGTTTGCCTGCAGATCAATGGATAGGCATGAAATATCTAGCCTATAACATTGAGAACGACACTAAAGTTAAACTTGAATTATGGATTGATGACACAAGTAATGGCGATGCTACTAATGGTGGTGAGTGGAGATTACTTGGAACTCATGTTGATGACGGTAATTGGATTGATACTGATGTAGAAGGTTGCTCGTATGCTGGCAACAAAATCATACTTGAAGGTGGCGGTGCAGCCTTTATTAGAAATACCGGTGCGGAGAAAGCTGAATATAAGCACTTTTCTATACGAGAAATAGATCCAAGTAACCGTATTAATGAATTGCCTGAAGTACCTGACGTGATTATACCACCTGCAACAATTACGGAAGGTGCAGCGGAACTTAATGCAGTTTCACTTACAGCCAGTATGGAAGAAACTGATGCTGTTACCGGTGAAGTTATCAGTCCAGTAGAGAATGTTTTTGACAATGATATATCAACACGTTGGGCGGCATTGGGACAAGGTGAATATCTGACGATTGATTTAGGTGAGCGATATTTTGTTACTGAAATGCATGCGGCGTGGTTTAAAGGTGATGCTCGTCAAACACATTACGAAATTCAAATCAGTGATGATGAGATTAACTGGGTAACGGCTGCTAGTGGCAGTAGTTCTGGTGGCACTTTAGAATTTGAACATATTGACGTAACTTATGCAGGTCGTTACGTTCGTTACGTTGGTTTTGGTAACACTTCAAATGATTGGAACAGTGTTAATGAGCTGAAAGTGTTTGGTATGCCGGCTCAGATAATTACCGATGGCTCTGCAGAGGTTAGCGCAGTATCGATTATAGCTAGTAGTGAAGAAGTTCCGAATTTAGCGGTTAACGTTTTTGATAATGATCTTGCAACACGCTGGTCAGCATTGGGTCAAGGTGAATATCTGACTATTGATTTAGGTGCTCAATATCTTGTTACTGAAATGCATGCTGCATGGCTTAAAGGTAACGAACGTCAATCACATTACCAAATCGACATTAGTCATGATGGCGTTTCTTGGACTACAGTGAACAGTGGCAGTAGTTCTGGTACCTCAGTAGTATTAGAATATATTGGCGTTAATGATTCAGGACGTTATATTCGTTTCATTGGTTTAGGCAATAGTTCTAACGACTGGAACAGTGTTACTGAAATTAAAATCTTTGGCTCTACTGAATAAAATTCAATAGCGACGTTTATTTTAAAAGGTTTTTAAAAAGGCGCTCAATGAGCGCTTTTTTTATGTTTTAAATTCCTATTTGCAAGACTATTGTGTTCCATTTTCAAATGATTATCTAACCGTATGATATCCGCATAAAACTTTAATAATTACCTTCTTTTTGAATGTCTCACGTCATAATTAATTTATTTTACAGTTAGAAATTATTTAATAACTAATTTACAGCTTGGTAATAATTTTATTGACAAGTTATATGCTTTATTTTAAATTAACTCAAACGTTTGAGGTTGGCTTGTTTGTTATTCGCAATTGTTTGTGTTTAATTGATTGTGCTGAAGGTTTATACGAGTTGAAACATCAAGATAAAGTAATATTATTATCAGGAAGAAGATGAATAAACATTTAAATAGAAAAAGAAAATAAATATGCAATTTAATAAGTCAGCATTATAACTGAATTATATACATAAAACTGATGAATGACATGTCGTATTATAGATAAATAAATTCATCCAAAGAGAATTTTATATGAATATTATCAACAACACTTTTTTAAAACCCATGACTGACAGCCAGTTAAAATTTCCTCTGTTAATTGTGGCGCTATTGCTGTTATTTGTTTTATCTTTTTCTAATGCTCAAGCTTATGATAAGACTAGTGATTTTAAAGTAGTAGCCTACCATGTTGACTTGCGTGTGCAAGTAATGCCAATGCCAACTTTAAAAGCATTGGCGACTGAAGTCGCTGCTTTAGGCTTTAATACTATTATTATGGAATGGGAAGCGACTTACCCCTATAAAAAACATAGCATTATTTCTAACCGTTATGCTTATACGCCAGCTGAAATTACAGACTTTATAAAACACAGTGAAAGCTTAGGCTTAGATATTATCCCACTGCAGCACAACTTTGGTCATGCTGAATACATATTAATGCACCCGCGTTATGCATATTTACGTGCTCAGAAATCGGTAACCAAGGCTCACAAAGATTATTCGCAAGTTGATCCAACCAAACTGGATGAAGCTCGAGAGCTATTTACTGAGCTTTACGCCGACATATTATCCACCCATAAATCTAAATATGTGCATATTGGTGGTGATGAAACACGCATTCTCGATTGTAACAATTGTAAAAAAGCCTGGGGAAAAGATGGTGAGAAATTAGGTACATCTAAACTTTATGTCAATTACATGAAGATGATTGCTGAAATTGTTACTGCGCAAGGAAAAATTCCTTTGCTATGGTCAGATATGATTCAAAAGCACCCTGAAGCTATTGTGGATATGCCAAAAAATGTTATTTATATTGATTGGAACTATGGCTGGGCTCACGACAAGTTTACTACACCCTCTGTTGATCTTATCAAAAAACATGGTTTAACCTTTTGGGGCGCCTCATCAATAAGATCTAAGCCAGATGACTTTCATATGACTTCTTGGAATTATCATATGAATAATCAAGCTGATTATATTCCTTACGCTAGAGAAGCTGGTTTTAAAGGTATAGTGCTAACTTCTTGGTCTACATCGGGAGTGTATGGCTACAATTGGGCTTATCCAATGAACGAAGTGGTCGAAATTTTCCCAGTTCGTCAAGCATATCCTAATGCCTATCCAAATGATGGTTTTCGGATGAATGTGAAAGCGTTTATTGCTGCTTTAAACCCAGATAATCCTTTGGTGCCTAAAGATTTTGCTGAGCAATATGCACAAGAGCGTTTTGGTTTACCAGCACAGCAAGCAGCGGACTTATGGGCGATTTTAAGTTCTTCAAGCTTAAATGAAGTAGTAGCTATTGGCTCAAAAGAGTATTCAGGTGTTAAAGCTTTAACCGATAAAGAGCGTCATGTAGATGAAAGTTTAGCAGCGGTAAGAAAACTGCAATCACAGCTGTATAAAATTGTCCCTCAGAGAAACCAGCAAGAATTTGCCCATTATCAAATGCAGGTTGATTTTCGTGAGTTTTATTTAAGCTTTAGACAGATCCAAGACTCTGTACAAAGCACTAGCTTTACTGAGAAAGATAGAGTTGTCGCCGTTCAACAATTAAAGCAGTTATTAACACGGGCTGATATGTTAAATAAACGTTTTAGAAAGTTATTTGCTGGTGCACTGTATGACTCGGAAATTACCAAGTTAGGTGAACATCGCAATGCCAAGATTGAATATTTGTTGCAAAGGCTAAGCAAACAAAGGTAGCGCTAAGCAAGGACTTTTAACATTAAATAATATTACCCTTGAAGTTGGAACCGTCCGAGTTGTGCGTGAGCTGGGGAATAACAATTCTTCAGGCTCTGTCATAGATATGAAGTCAAGTGCTGAGTATAACGCTATTCAGCTTGGCCTTAAGGCACGGCAAGTTAAGCAAGTGACTGAACTAAGCCCCAAAAGGCAGTAAATCTTATCTGATCAGTTGTTGAGATTTTCTACCTTAATCAAAAAACCGTTTGGCACACCTGATATTATTGTCTCCCCAATAGATCAGGTTGTTTCGCCCACTCATGAATAAGGAGTGGGCTTTTTTACTCCTTTCAACCAAACACAATTTTTCGATTGATTAATTTTTAACATTTTTATTGACAATTTATTTATTAGATTATAAATTACCTCATACGTTTGAGGTAAGGGTTTCTTGTGTTTAGTTGAATTAGTACATTTAGTTTGGCTATAGATTGTTCAAATAAAATTAATGTGTGGAATGTAGCGTTATTGCTATATAAAATTAAAAGAGAGTCTTATATGAATATTTTCAACAGCACATGGCCATTGGCCAAAAACCAACTAAACTTCTCGCTATTATTGTCAGCACTACTGTTGTTTTTTGTGTTTTCCTTTTCAAACGCCGAGGCTAAGAATAAGGCTGAGAATGATTTTAAAGTTATTGCTTACCATGTCGACTTACGAGTGCAAGTTATGCCAATGCCAACTTTAAAAGCATTGGCGACTGAAGTGGCTGATTTAGGCTTTAATACTATTCTTATGGAATGGGAAGCGACCTACCCATATAAGCAACATAGTATTATTTCTAACAAATACGCTTATACTCGAGCTGAAGTAGAAGACTTTATTAAACACAGTGAAGGCTTAGGTTTGGATGTTATACCACTGCAGCAAAATTTTGGTCATTCTGAATACATACTCATGCACGAACGTTATGCGTATTTACGTTCTTTTATACATAAATATAGAAAAGATTACGGGCAAGTAGATCCAACCCAATTGGATCAAGCCAAAGAGCTGTTTACTGAACTTTTTACCGATATGTTATCTACCCATAACTCTCAGTATGTTCACATTGGTGGTGATGAAACGCGCATTCTCGATTGTGCTCGTTGTAAAATTGCATGGGGAAAAGATGGTGAGGAATTAGGTAAATCTAAACTTTATGTCAACTACATGAAGATGATTGCCGAAATAGTTATTGCACAAGGGAAAACCCCGCTATTGTGGGCTGATATGATCTTAGCTCATCCTGAAGCAATTGCAGATATGCCTAAAGATGTGATTTGGATTGATTGGAACTATGGTTGGGCGTTTGACCGATTTGGAGAAAATCCTGTTGATATAATCAAAAAGTATGATTTGACGTTTTGGGGAGCACCAGCAATAAGATCTGGTCCTGATGATTATCATGTTACTCAATGGAGAAAACATATGCATAATCAGGCTGATTATATTCCATATGCTAGAGAGGCTGGCTTTGAAGGTATGGTGCTAACCTCTTGGTCAACATCTGGAGTTTATGGTTACGACTGGTTCAATTCAGATGAAGTTGTGGAAATTTTTCCTAAACGTCAAGTATATCCCCATGCCTACCCAAATGATGGTTTTAGGATGAATGTAAAAGCATTTGTTACCGCATTAAATCAAGATAAAGCTTTTGTTCCTGAAGATTTTGCTGAGTCATATGCCCAAGAACGTTTTGGTTTATCAGCGCAGCAATCAGAAAATTTATGGGCTATTTTAAAATCTTCAACCCTATATGAAAAAGTACCTGTTGGTTCAATACCTTTTTCAGGTGTAAAAGACTTAACAGATAAACAACGCAATATAAGTGAAAGTTTAAAGGCGGTAAGGAAGTTACAGTCACAGTTGCGTAAAATTGTTCCACAAAAAAATCAACAAGAGTTTGCTCATTATCAAATGCAGGTTGATTTTCGTGAATTTTATTTAAGCTTTAGACAGATACAAGACTTAGTACAAAGTAGTGGATTTAATGAAAAGGAAAGAGTGAAGGCAGTTAATCAGCTGGAGCATTTATTAGCTCGTGCTGATAAGTTGAATGAACGCTTTGAAGCATTATTTTCTGGAACACTCTATGATTCTGATATAGAGACTTTAAATCAATATCGAAATAAAAAGATTAAGTATTTACACCAGAGACTTACTAAGTCTAAATAGTTTGTATTGTTTAAATGATTTTTAACACGTTATAAAGAAGTTATCGATGAAAAATAAATATTTTGATATTCAAGTAAACGGTTATGCTGGAGTAGACTTTAACCAAAATGACATGAGCCTAGATGAGCTATTAAAAGCATGTGACAAATTAGCCCAAGACGGTGTTGAAGGCGTTTTAGCAACCATAATCACCGCTGATTTTCCTGATATGATTATGAGAGTGAATAATTTAGTCAAGTATCGAAAACAAAGTCTTAAGGTTGCTAATATGATAAAAGGCATTCACCTAGAAGGGCCCTTTATTAATGGCGCTGATGGTTATAGAGGTGCGCATCCGCAAGAGTTCATTTTAAGGCCGACTGTGGAGCGTATGGCTCTGTTATTAGAAGCTTGTGATGGTTTATTGAAATTAGTTACCTTAGCACCGGAAAAAGATGAAGGTAATCTGGTCACTAAATTCCTGCATCACCAAGGCATTGTTGTTTCTGCTGGGCATTGTGATCCTTCATTTGAGCAGCTTAAGCAGGCGGTGGCTGAAGGTTTATCAATGTTTACCCACTTGGGTAATGGTTGTCCACAGCTGCTACATCGCCATGACAATATTATTCAGCGAGCGCTGAGCCTTAAAGATAGGTTATGGCTGTGTTTTATTGCCGATGGTCACCATGTGCCTTTTCATGCATTAAAGAACTATATTGACTTGGTTGGTGTTGATAGGGTTATTATCACTACCGATGCTATGGCCGCAGCGGGGGCTAAGAAAGGGCTTTATACTTTAAGTAATATCACGCTTGAAGTAGGAGAGGATAGGATTGTCCGTGAACCAGGTAAGAGTAACTTTGCCGGCTCAGCCATTGATATGAAGTCGAGTGCTGAAAACCTTGGACGACAACTAGGTTTAACGCCAGAACAAATTCACCAAGTCACTTATACAAATGCGATGGAAGCTTTTTATTAAAAGTTAAAGTTGTTTACTATTCTATTGTTTTCTTTTATTTGAAGACTAGCAAGATTCTATCTCGCTACTCTTTTTTTTATCAATTCTCATTTGTTAAGATTAAATTTTAACATTTATCTTGACAGTAAATGCAATTGTATATAGATTGACTCAAACGTTTGAGTTGGTGCTTGCGGAGAGTTTGTTTGTACCTTGTTGATGACAATGTTTTAGCTTGATTTTAATTTTATTTTTCTCCCATGGATGGGATTAAACCAATAGTTGAGGGCTTTGATGTGGCGATTGTTATCGGTGCCAATGGTGTAGTTAATTCCGCAGCGCGCGATATGAAAGGCAATCCAATTTATGGTATGCCAGTTATCGGTGCAGATTTCGCCAAGAATGTTTTTGTTATATAACGTGCCATGTACTCAGGCTTTGCAGGTGTTGATAATCCACTGTTTTTTTTAAAGAAAACTGTCGAATGATTTTTGGTGATGCAAAAGAATCATTTAACACCATAATCCGCCAGTTTGCTGATTAGTTTATCCAATATTAAAGGTATTTTAATGACTTCTTTTTCTAGTAATTCCTTCTCTAAATTAATGGGCTCTCAAACATTATTGCCAATTATTCAGGCTGATAGTGTCGAGCAAGGTGTAAATATTGCCAAAGCAATGGCAGCTTCTGGCTTAAAACTAGTTGAGGTGGTATTAAGAACCAATGAGGCTTTAGATGTACTAACGGCTATCAAACAACAGGTGCCAGAATTATTGGTCGGTGCAGGTACTGTTGTAAATCGAACTACTTTGCAACAGGCTATTGATGCTGGCGCTGATTTTATAGTTACTCCAGCGGTGTCTGAAAAGTTATTAAGTCATTTATCTGATTGTAGTCTTCCAGTTTTACCTGGCGTTTCAAACACGGCTGATATATTGATGGCCAGAGAATTTGGTTTCACTGAGTTAAAGCTGTTTCCAGCTTCATTATCCGGTGGAGCACCGTTTTTATCTGCTATATCATCCATATTCCAAGATATAAAGTTTTGTCCAACTGGCGGGATATCGCTAGATAATAAGGCTGAATACTTGTCATTAAGTAATGTTATAGCCGTGGGTGGTACTTGGGTATGCCGTAAGGACTGGGTTGTTAATGAAGAATGGCAAGCCATCACTGATGCTTGTAATGAAGCAATAAATTAAGGAGTATCATGACATCACTCAGTAAGTTATTGTCACCGGGGGTGGTCTTGGCTGACGACGTCCAACTTTTATACAATAATGCAAAAATTCAGCAGTATGCCTTGCCTGCCGTTAATGTAGTAAACACCAATTCAATAAATGCTGCACTGGAGGCAGCGGCAAAAGTGAATTCACCGATAATTATTCAATTGTCTAATGGCGGAGCGTCTTTCTTTTTAGGCAAAGGGCTCAAGCTAAAAGGGCAGCAGAGCGCTGTTGCAGGTGCTATTGCCGCAGCAAAGTATGTTCATGCTGTTGCTCATCTTTATGGTGTTCCCGTAATGTTGCATACCGATCATGCGGCTAAAAAACTGCTGCCTTGGATTGATGATTTACTTTTGGCTGGTGAGCAACATTTTATCGAAACGGGTAAGCCCCTATTTAGCTCACACATGATTGACTTATCAGAAGAACCCCTTGAAGAAAATATTGATATTTGTGCTAAGTATTTAAAACGTATGACTAAAATTGGTATGACTTTGGAAATTGAACTCGGTTGTACTGGTGGTGAGGAAGATGGCGTAGATAATTCTTATTTAGATAGTAGTAAGCTCTATACTCGACCAGAAGACGTGGCCTATGCCTATGAGCATTTATCAAAGGTAAGTGCCAACTTTATTATTGCCGCTTCATTTGGCAATGTTCACGGGGTTTATCAGCCGGGAAATGTATGTTTATCTCCTGAGATACTAAAAAAATCTCAAGCTTATGTTTCAACTAAGTTTTCTATAGACCATCATCCGCTAAATTTTGTTTTTCATGGTGGATCTGGCTCTGATGTTGGAGACATTAAGGAAGCAATCTCTTATGGTACAGTAAAGATGAATATTGATACTGATACTCAGTGGGCAAGCTGGCAAGGCATTAAGTGTTTTTATCAAGAAAATACCGATTATCTACAGGGGCAAATTGGTAATCCTGAGGGGGAGGATAAACCAAATAAAAAACATTATGACCCAAGAGTCTGGTTACGTAGTGCTGAAAAAAGTATGTCGGAACGCTTAATTCAAAGTTTCAAAGAGCTAAATTGTTTGAATCGATATGCTTAATAATATCTTTTAATCATTGTTTTGTATGACTCTACGGGAAAAAACTCCCCTGTTTCATTATACCACTACAGCTTTTTTGGGTACTGTTGATAGACTTAATCGTAGGAATAGAAGAAAGAGAAATCTATGCTAAATTTATCTCAATATGATCTTTGGCTATTTGACTGTGATGGCGTTATTTTGCAAAGTAACCAGATTAAATCAAATGCAATGTATCAAGTTGCTTTACATTTTTCTGATGAGAACATTGCTGAATTATTTAAACAATACCATCAAGAAAATGCAGGAATTACACGCTACAGAAAATTTGAATATTTATTTGAAACCCTATTAAATCGTCAATTATTTGAAGATGATTACCAACAAGCTTTAGTTATGTTTGGTCAGTTGTGCACGGAAAAATTAATTGCTTGTCCATTGACAAAAGGCGCAGAAAATTTTTTATTACAAAGAGCTGGCGGTGGAAATAAATTTATTATATCTGCAGGTACAGAAATAGAGTTACAACATGTTTTCGAGAAAAAAGAGTTAGATACCCTATTTTCTGGGATCTATGGTGGCCCTCGAACAAAGTTTGAAATATTTTCAGATGTTTTGGCTTGTTACCCTAATTCGAAACCTTTATTTTTCGGTGATGCTAAAGCTGATTATCTTGTTGCAAAAAAATTTATGATTGATTTTGTTTTTCTATCAGATTATACCGAATTCTCAGAGTGGAAAAGTTTTTTTCACCAAAAAGATAATGTTAAAATAATTAACAATTTTTCTGAAATTTAACATTTAAAAAAGTTACTTTGAGTTTTTAATTTGAGTGAATACAAATCCGCATTTATTAGGCTTGTAAAGTATTAATTCTTATTACTAACAGGCAATAAAACCTAGGGTCGTTAGTTCGAACCTAGCCCCACAGCCCACATAAGACTATTTCCATATATCTCCTCCGACTAAACAGACATGAACTGTTAATGGAGCTTTATGACAACTGATCCCTAGGAGTCAATCTATTGGTTGTATTAGATGACACTTTCTCCTTAATGTTTAAACATTGGAGCCGTAACTCATTATGTACGGATGTTGACACTGGGAACTCAGTTAAAACGAAAAAAATTTATAATTATCTCAAATGCCTAAGATAAATAATTGAATTAAGATAAACATAACAATCAACTCAATAACGTTACAATTCAAATAAGAATGTGTTTTATTCTCGAAAAGGAAAAATAACGAAACATAGTCTATAATTTAGCCACCCTCAAAAAAGGAGATTTATCTATGAGTAATCAACATTCTTGGGCATTATCAATGAATCAAATTGAAAACTGTAGCTGTAGTCACGGATGTGGCTGTCAGTTTGGCGGTTTTCCTACCAGTGAAAACGGTGGCTGTGAAGCCATTTTAGGCTTTGAAGTACTTAGTGGTCACTTAAACGATTTAGACTTAAGTGGTTTGAAAATGGTATTTGCTGCTGCTTGGCCAAGTGCCATGCATGAAGGTAATGGTAAAGGTGCACTTTTTATTGATAACAATGCTAACGAAGAACAAGTAGGTGCGCTTGCCACCATAATGTCAGGTCAAGCAGGTGGCATGCCTGTTGAGATACTAGGCACTTTGTTTAGTGAATTTGATGGGCCAATAATGGCTGATATTAAGTTAAATAGGCAAGACTATACATCAACAGTCACAATAGAGGGAGTTATTGAGGTTGAACAAGAACCACACCTTAACCCTGTTACTGGCGATATTAATGAAGTACATATTTCTTTCCCTAAAGGTGGCTTTATGTGGAATGATGGCTTTGCAGGTAAAACCAAATTAATGAAAATTAACCATGGCAACATTGCTTTTAATTATAGTGATACATTTGCCGCAAATGCTGTTGTGAATTGGCCAACTGCTTAAATAAAGATACATCAACGCCTGATAACAGTATGGTATTAATAAATCGAATTTTTATTCTTAGTAGTGTGTGCACACTCATTTATTTGAGTTGGCATTACATGCTTTATGATATGACTATGAATATGAATTCGGTAGCAAGTTGGTCTGTGACTGATGTATTCATGCTGTTTATCATGTGGGCCATTATGATGGCAGGGATGATGCTGCCCTCGGCAATTCCAGTGATATTATTAGTTAATAAGTTAAACCTACAACGTATTTCGTCAAATAAAACTTACACACCAACTATTATTTTTACCTTTGGTTATATCTCAATTTGGTGCTTATACAGTTTAGTTATTACCTTTTTGCAATATTTTCTACATCATTTAGGTCTATTGACGCCAATGATGGATAGTGCAAACCTAACCTTTAGTGCGTCAATTTTAATCATTGCAGGTATCTATCAATTTTCTTCATTTAAACAAAACTGCTTAAAGCTGTGTCGTTCACCATTGACTATGCTTAGTAAGGGGTGGCAAGAAGGCTTTAAAGGCGCATTACTCTTAGGCCTAAAACACGGCAGCTACTGTGTAGGATGCTGCTGGTTTTTAATGACAATATTATTTGTAAGTGGGGTAATGAATTTAAAATGGATCCTTATTTTAACGCTGGTAATTGTTGTAGAAAAGGTTATGCCCAAAGGAGAAATCATCAGTAAATACTTAGGTGCATTGCTGATTATATTTGGATTAAGTTTTTGGTTCTAGGCAAAATCGCATCAATTTATCTGCTAATAGGGGGTGTTGGATGGTATTTTTTTCTCATAACAATGCACATTCAGTCTCACCACCGTTAGTTTTCTACTAGCGTTGAAGGAATGGACCTAATTTAAGCTGTGGAATCATCTGCCGACGACGAACCAATAATGGCATCATTAGCAGTTGTTAGCGTAACTTACCTTTCTTGCTCAATTAATTGTTGCATAATATTCTTATCATAACGATAGATATGGTTTTTAAAATCTCTATTCAATTGCACAGCAATAATTTGAATACTCTGCGATGATAACTTGGTTTTTAAAGTTACTAAGCTTTCGTCTAGGTAATTAAGCTCGCTTTGGTGTAATAAAATATGTTCTTCTACTATTTTAGCGGGTAGGTATTTTTGTAATAATTGCTCTTCTTTGATGATATGTTCTAAGAAAAAGGCAATAAATCTTTCTAGTATGATAATGGCATATTCATAATCTTTTGGGTGCTTAGCAATATTTTTTAACTTATCAATGTAGTTGAAAATGCCTTCATGATCATCATCTATATTTTTAAAACCAGAATTGTTTTTTTGTTGTCTTACCTCTAAATTAGCTTGTTCCATATAAACACTCCTAACATCCACCCTTAAAAGCTTAGGTTGAACTTTCTGTATTATCAATTAGCAAAAAAGTGAAACATAATGTGCATAAATGCACCGAAAGGAAATACGAAGGGAATTTGGGGAGGTATTAAATAAACTACTTCGTGTCTCTTAGGAGTAATTACTTGAATTCCTAGTGTTTTGCTTTATTGGTAAAGTGATATTACTAACGGAAATCTTATTGATGCAGCAACCTATTCTACACTGTGAAAATGAAGCATAGGCATATAATTAATTTATGGTTTATACGTCCCAATTGTAATAGTTAATTCTTTAAATGGTTTTATTTGATCTAAAACATCAACAACCTTTTGGTATTTAGTTTCTTTATGTGGACGAACTAAGATTACTGTCGTGGGATGATTGGCTTTAAAAGAGCCTATTTGAGCTGAGAGCAGTTCAATGTCAACGGGGCGTTGATTGAAAAAAATAATATCATTTTCATCAATATGGATCATCATATTCGATGCTTTTCCCGCAGTTTTACTCTTTTCCAGTTCCTCTTTGTCGACTAAAAAACCACTGTCCTTAACAAAAGAGGTGGTGACAATAAAGAAAATGAGCATGATAAAAATAATATCTAACATCGGTGTCATATCAACACGGGCATCTTTATCTACAAAGGATCTTTTATTTCTACGTCGCATATTGTTTCTCACATTAAAAAACAAACCCCTACTATGTTAATTGTAGATGACTTACTTTGTAGTAACTATAAAATCTGTATGAAATTTGACCTGTATCAAGATGTTGTATACCAATAACTTCCCTAGTTATCTTTCACCAGTGCAACACGATACTTTGATGTAGGTGGCTAGTTCAAAACAGGCGATGTCGTTGTTTTATAGATTGATGTTTTTTTAAATGCTGAACGCTTAAAATGCATTGTATTAGCTTCGGGCTTTAATGTTTACCCTGATGAAGTTGAGGCGGCTATAAGGTGACAAAATTCTATGAGTTTAGAGGTGAACTGCCAAAATATAATCTAGGTAAAGTCCTTCGAAAAGAATTACGTTAATAATCATTTTTAGCTTGGGCAATTATAATAGAAAAAGATTTTTAATAGCACTTTGAGGCCGATATGTATGCTCTGCCTCAATATTACCAATAAAGGTATCAGCTATTACAGCAAGCCTGTCCTTCTTGAATTGGTGGACACTTAACGGTTCCATAAGAACAGTAAACGCAGCAATCCCTCGGTAAAGGTTTTAATAAAACTTTGCATGATTCACATTCATAGAACCACTGGCAGGCGTTGGTTGGCATTTCTTCTGTTTTACTATGGCCACACGTCGGGCAAGTGATAGTTGAATTTAACTCTACACCTTTCATGTTCGCTCCTATATAAGTTTTACAATATCAAATACTGTTATTATACCAAGTCCATTAAGTTATTTCCCCCCACAACGTCAAGCAGAAAATTTAAGCTCTGAGCTGTCGAATTAATCCTTTTAAAATAAAAGAAATATTTGAATCCTGCATCTTTACGTCGTTTGGGGTTATAATGTTTCGTTCTCAAGAATACTTGCGATGCGTTATACATGATGATTAACGCAGACGATTTTCATTGTGGGAAACGTAAACCTAGTTATAACGGGTTTTACAAGACCGCTAACAATATTAAGACAAGAATCAAACCCAAGTAGTATACATGCAGATTTTAGAAAAAGATTATCAGATTAACAGTGTCCATAAGGCGATTGAAGCAGGCGGTAATTCCATTATCGCATTACCTACGGGGGGCGGTAAGAGTATTTGTATACTTAAATTGTGTCAAGCAATGCCCGACAAGAAAGTTGTCATCAGTCTACGTAATGCGGCATTGGTTCCTCAATTATTACGCACTCTTACTATTAATGGCTTGTCTGTTAGTGTTGTTAAGTCAGGCTATAAATATGTCGCTGGCGGTGATGTAACTTTGGTGATGGAACAGTCATTTGGTAGAAGAAAGCATCTAAACATAAAATGTGATGTACTGCTACGTGATGAATACCATGTGGGGTGTATGGGTGGCGTTTATATTGCTATGTGTGAAGATCTATCTCCTGATTTGATTATCGGTCTTACTGCCACACCCATTGATAGATTAGGCGTTTATATCGATAAGTCGATGATATTGATTGAAGAGACGACTACTCGGAAGCTGATTGAGTTAGGCGAATTAGCCAAGCCTGTTTATAAAGTACCTCGGTTATCTCAAGAGATAGATTATAGTGCGGTAAAAATGTACAGAGGTGACTTTAGTGTCTCTGGTTTAGATCTTATATTACTAGAGCATTGCTCTTTAGTTGCACAGCAAACCGTTGATAATGCACTCTCTCAGGGGCGCAAGGTTATGTTGTTTGCTAATTCCATCAACCATGTAGAGGCTCTATCAGAGGCTTTTCATATACTTGGTGTTAAACATGAGCGTGTTCACTCGAAGCGTTCGATTGATGATAACGATGAAAGCATACGTAGATACAAGTCGAACGAAGTTAGACTAATTATTAATATGTCTATGCTTACCATTGGTTTTGATGATCCTACTACTGATTGCGTTGTTTTAGCTCGACCTACTAAGATATTAAGGTTGTATTTGCAGATTATCGGCAGGTGTCTACGCGCATCTAAGGGGAAGACCGATGCGTTAATATTAGATTTAGCACAATGTATCTCTACCCATGGTTTTGCTGAGGACAATAGAGACTTTACCCGTAAAACAGCTAAATCTGCAGCTATAATGTCTGAGCGATTGAGCGTGACCAATATAGGTCAGTTTGTCGATGGGGAGTTCACCTTTGATGACTCAATAGAACGTAAAGTTATTAAAAGGAAGCCATCTAGACCTCGTAAAAAACCTCAACATAGGTTAGTTACCAGCCAGGAAAATGTTGATAGGGTTGCGAGTAAGAGGGCTGAAACGTTACTTCGGCTTAACCCTAAAATGGAAAAACTAGTCAGCACCATCGAGTTGGTAAATACCGTTTATGAGCAGCAAGATGAAAGTAGCAAGATGCTTGATGAGGTAAGTATGGTTAAGATAGTTGCGCTTATTGGGTTCGCCTACAGTGATTCATTAGTTGAGAGCTGCACTTCGTTAGTTGAGGGGTTATACGATCAAAACAAGTCAATTAGAGGTTTACAGCTTAGGATCAGCACTTTGATAACGGCAATAGCGAGGAAAGAATTAATTTCCTAGCTGTCGTCGTTATCAAAGCATAATCAGTCGTCATTGCGACGCTATGTATGGAAATAAATTTCCAGCCATTAAGTTCATCGCTCAAATTAGATGATTATTGATTTGTTTGAGGGGTATACTCTACGTTTAATGTAATTAAAATAAATTTATTTCAGCATTTCTTTGGGATTTCGCCTTGTATCAAGATGTAAAAGTAGACCACTTGCCAGTTATTAATTCAGTTGAAGAACTTTCTGGCTTTAATCTGTCACCTGATGTTATTTGGGTGTTTGACTTAGATCGTCATGGCTTTTGGTGGGGAAACAGCAATGCCTTAAATTTCTGGGGCTTGTCAGAAGTACAACAATTGATAGATAAAGATCTCTCTGAAGATACCGAAGGGGCAAGAAAAAGAACAGAGCAAACTTTTGTCAAAGCGACGCTTGAACGTGTAACCAACGATCCTTGGACCACATATCCCAATGGACAACCTAAAATTATGTTGATGCGCCATGTAGCTGTTCTACTTGGGCCTGAAAAACATAGAGGAATTATCGCTTTTATAAGTGAACAAATGGATGGTAAAGCGCAGCCAGAAAACTTACTTTTTGCCGAAGCCGTAAGATACACCTCGGTGGTAGTGAGTTGTTTTGATATGGAAGGTAAGCGTTTGTTTGAAAATCCTGCTTTTACTGCTTTTTATGGCAATGAAGTTACTGAGTCTGAACAAGAAACTAAGGATTTTGTTTTTCGTTTTGTTGATAGTCAGGAAGGGCTAGATAGACTTAAGCAGGCTCAAGCACAACAAGATGGTCACCAAGAGCATATGATGATCACTAAGCACGGGAAAAGGCGTGTTAATGTCGATATCAGAACAAGTAGGCACCCCCTTACTGGAGACTACGTTTTTCTGGTGACAGAATACGATGTCACTGAACTTCACGATAATATTAGTCAGCTTGAACACGCCAAAGAAGCGCTGAAAAAGCTAGCGCACTATGACTTTTTAACTGAGCTTCCTAGTGCTTGCTTGACAAAAGAAAGATTAACATCAGCCATATTACATGCCAAAAGAGAGCAAACGAAAGTTGCTGTGATGTTTATGGATTTGGATGGTTTTAAACCTGTTAATGACCGTTATGGTCATGGCGTAGGCGATCAAGTATTAGTGTCAGTAGCAAAGCGCTTGACGGCAATATTTAGAGACTCAGATACTGTTGGGAGAATTGGCGGTGATGAGTTTTTAATTTGTCTGCCTAACTTGTTAGAGAGACAATTTGCTTTAACGTTGACAGAAAAAGCTATTGAAGAAATAGGTAAACCTTTTCAAGTGACAGGTGAGAATGGCCAGATGCATAAGGTTAAGCTAAGCGCCAGTATTGGTATTGCCTTTTACCCTAATTGTGCCCAAGAGCCTGATAAGTTAATCCAAATAGCCGATCAGAAAATGTATCAGGCTAAAAAACTCGGTAAAAATCAATATGTTCTTTAATAAGGTGTGCTCTTTTTAATAACGATAGTTGGATGATAGAATGGCGTCATTATTTTTACTGATATTATTTAATCAACTATAAAATGTGTTCTGACGAATATGCTTGCAACCGAACCATAAAAGTAAATTAAGGCAGCTGTGACATTCTCCCTTTTACCACTAAAAAGCCATTAAGGTATTTTTTAAAATATTGAGTTTCTAAAGTTAAACTCAAAGTACATGCACAGGACTGCTCAAAGGGCAGTTGCTACCAAACTGCTGACCTAAATTAGTCATCAAAATTAAGCAAGTTTATGTTCGCTTAGATACGAAACCGGACATTAGCCTCGGCTCATCTTGTGACAAGTGACATTGCAGTATTAAGTTACTTACATCGCTCACTTTACTTGTCGTTTCATGGCTAAGTTATCTTAGCCATGAAAACTAATAACACTAAAATATTTTCAGTCTTATTTAGATAATACTTTTAAGCCAAATAATAATCGCATTAAAGAAAATGGACGAATAACGAAATGGTAAGTGGCCATAATAATGACAAAAGTCCAAAGCGATACTATACCAAATTTTGTCCATACCCCGATATCCGCAGAGCATTGAACAATCCAATAACTCAAAGCAACAGAGACAGTAAAATGTAAAATAAATATTGGGTAAACTGCTTCATTACAATATTGTAATATAGTCGAGTTACGCTGGAGATATCGCTTGGCAAAACCCAAAATCGTCAACACCCAGCACCAAGTCTTAGCAACTAGAATAAAGCTCATGAATAAACTGTCTCTATTTATTTGCGACTCAATATATCCTAAATCAGGCAAAGTTCTTAAAAACATTACCAGGGCTGAAAATACTAAAGCAACTAACAAACAACGATGCCTTAATGTTTCAACTAATGTGAACAGCCTAGGTGCCGAAACAAAAATGTAACCAACAATAAAATATAACAACCATTGAGAAAAACTAGCCCAGTCATGAATCAAATCACGTGCACCTGGAAAATGTGGACGCAATGAGATTTCTAGTAGAAAGAAAGGAATAATCATTAAATAAATGTTATTTCCATTACAGAGTTTGTTTTGAATTACAGTTAAAAAATTAATGCCTTTTTCACTTTGAAAATAGCGAAAAAGTGGCTGTGCAATTAATACGAAGCAGAATAAATAAACAACAAACCACATTTGCCCCCAACTAAAGTTACCTCTTGGGTATGCACCATTTGTAAAAAACTCAGGGAAGAACTCAAAAAATCCACCTGAAAAATCACCGACATGCATTTTCTCAAAGTAAATCATTAGTGGCATTAGGGTAAAGCAGGCGAATACGGTGGGTAAAATTAACCTTTTACACCTTTCGGCAATAAAACCAGCAGAGCTTAATTTTCGCATAGCAAAATAAGTTCCAACACCAGAAACTAAAAATAATACTTCTAGACGAAAATCATGAAGAAAATAAATCACTAAACTTAATACTTCGCTGGTTTCGTTATTTTGAATCATTGGGAGTCCAAATGGTACAAATGGAATGCCTGCATGTACCAAAATCAATATTGCGAAGGCAAGGACTCTGATCCAATCTATGTAATAAAGTCTTTCGTTAATATTTGCTGTTGTCTTTGGGGGATTATCCATATTGACCTCGTAAATTATGCAGCACCGTTTAGGTACTTAAAACAGAGTCAAATATTGACGAACTTACCTTTTATTCGCTTCCTAAAATTAAAGTAATGCTGATGAATTTCGTTTTTCGTCAGCTTTTGATGAATTCATCAGGTATAAAATCAGAATAAACAGTATGTTAGTTTTGGATTGTGTTTTGACGATATTGAGTTGGTGTTTTACCTGTTTGTTCCTTAAATGCTTTATTAAAGGTTGAAAGAGAACGAAAGCCAACATCCAGTGCAATACTGATTATTGGTAAATGTTTTGTTTCATTTGCCACAAGTTGAATTAACGCAGCATTTATTCGGTACTCATTTAAATAGTGGTTGAAGTTACTATAATCTAACTCTTGGTTAATCACCTGCCGAAGAATATAAGCAGGTATATTTAATTTTTTCGCCAAAAGCGTCACTGTCAAACCGTGCTCTTTATAAAAACATTCTATGGTCATCAGCTTTTTCAATGAGTGAACAACAGCCTGAGTTTGAACTTTTTTCTGTTCATTTGCAGAAACATCTACACTTTTTTTTGTATCTGATTTGTTTAAAGTCGCGGCCATAAATCCAGTTTTGAAATTGAAATTAATGAGTGTAAATGTCAACAAGAACAGCGCAAATATTGAACTTATTAACAAGTTATTTGCTAGTGGTTGATTTGACCATAGTTCAAAAGTGACCACTACCATTGCACTTATTGCACAAATTGCTGTAAAAACGGCTCGATACTGACGTCGGCCAGCTATTAAGTCGTCTCGCCAATCTCGTAGTGTTAAAAACATAGCGTGACCTAGTAAGGTTAATTTTATTACCTGCGGTATAGTAAAATAGATGGTTATTTGAGTTTTTGTTAACAGCTGACCATTATGAGGATCTATAAAGTTTGAGGTTACAACGCCTATCATAGATAAAGCGACATAACTGAGTACAATGGAGTAATGCCACCATTTTATTGTTTTATTGGTGTAAAACATGGCATGACAAAACAACCATATAATACCAGGACTCGCAATAGACATAGCAACAAGAAGGTAGTTAACCTCTCCCCATTGCCAAACCCCCATACTAAAAGGTAATACCAAATAACTCGCTAATCCAATCGATAAGGCAATGAAAAGTTTAGCGAGTATATTGTTTGGATGGTGTAATCCCAAAAACAGTATTAACCAGATTAACTGAGATACACAAAACATTGTAAGAAAAAGCAGTATTTGATCCATAAATTTAAGCTGTCATTTTATTAAATAAAATATTGAAGTTAACTTCAACTTTGTAAAATATCATCGATTTAAGCCAAAAAACATCGTAATTTTTTTCCGATATAATCAACGCATTTTATTATCACTCATCATATCAAATTTTATCTCCAACTGGGTGAAGTACTATTTAATGAAAAGCTAACGTCAGCTTTTGGCTAGGAGTCGAAGTATTAATTTTGTCACTCATAGCTTCTGGTTAACGCCCAAAGTGACCATGAATTCTATGGCGTCTGTGGAGAGAAATATGTCCACTCCCTTCATTCGAGCCATATATTCATCATAAGATAACTTAATACTTTAAGGTTGGTTTTTACTAATTTATGTTTTTAACTTGGCTTTAATTTTTAATTGTTTATATTAACTGTCTTCGTATAGAATCCCCTGTAATTTTACTTATTAAACTTTCCATAAATGGTAAACCAAAACATTAAATTTTAACTAGTGACAACTTCTTATCCCTTTCTAAATTGACATAAAACAAATGAATGATAAAACAATAGCAACCCACAACGGTAATTTTCATGCAGATGATGTTTTCAGCATCGCTGCACTTAAGAGCATTTTTCCTTCTTTCAAACTCATACGCACACGTGATTTAGCGCTTATCGGCAAGGCCGATATTGTGATTGATGTCGGTGGTGAATATGATCCCGATGCAGGCCGTTTTGATCATCATCAACGTGGTGGTGCAGGTGAGCGCGAAAATGGTATTCCTTATTCCTCATTTGGTTTAATTTGGAAGAAATATGGCTTAGAAATATGCCAAGGAAATCAAGACGTAGCAAATGCTGTTGATGCAGGTCTAGTTTCAAAGATTGATGCTATCGATTGTGGTCATGTAGAAGGTGTTTATAATGGTATTAGCCTTAGCCAAACTGTTTCAATGTTTAATCCGACTTGGCAAGAAGATAGTCACTTTGATATCTGTTTTGATGAAGCTGTTGACTTTGCATCACGCGTTTTAACACGATTCATGGCTTCAGCTAACGGTGGCATTAGTGCAAAAGAAATTGTAGCAAAAGCTATTGATAATGCAGAAGATCCAAGAGTGATTGTTTTAGAAAAATATATCCCGTGGAAAACAACCGTTCACGCCTTATCTGCAGAGGCTTTATTTATGGTTTACCCATCTGAGTCTGGTCAATGGAGAATTCAAGCAGTCCCTGTTGAATTAGGTTCATTTGAAGACAGAAAGTCGCTGCCTAAAGAATGGGCTGGCTTATCCGATAAAGCGCTTAAAGATGTGACTGGCATTGATGATGCTATGTTTTGCCATAACGGTTTATTTATTGCTGGTGCAGCATCATTTGAGAGTACGATGAAAATGGCATCAATCGCTCTTCAAGGGTAACAATTGCCGACATCATCTAGAATTGGAAACTTTCAAGCTAATTATGTTTAATGGCGAATCAGAGATGATTCGTCTTGCCGTCTATTCGGGACGCTCCCTTTAATACCATCAACTATTATGATCTTAACGTTAATGTTACTAACACTATGCCATGATCAGTACTTTCGCCATCACGCTCAAAAATAGGATTTATTAAATGTCGATCGTAAGTATCATAAGCGCTGACCTGATAAAGACTGTCGTGATAACTAGCATCAAATTCACAAGATAATAGAATGTAATCGAGTACCGAGTTACCAGCGCCAAAATAATGTGTTGGTGTACGCGATGCTATTTCTTCTCGAGATGTTTCAATAGGCTCATTACTTATCACCTTTTGAAATAAATCCCAGGCGTCATTTAAACAATACTTAGCAAGATAGGCTTCACTGTCATGGGAGGAAACAAACCGTAAGGTGTTTGTCAGTAAATGACTTAAAACGCCATCAGTTAAAGTATTATTAAAATCACCCATTAATACCATAGGGTTAGCAGTAACCTCACGCCGTTCTATCGTATCAATCATTAATAACGTTGCTTCACTACCACGTTGTATGGTTGAACCCCAACCGCCGGCAACGTTTGCTTTTAGGCTTTCTATAATTGTTTTTTCTGGCGACCAACTATTGTTTTGTTCATTGAGTTCAATCATCGAACGTTTAGATTTAAAGTGAACAATATAACAATCACAATTACCTAGATGAGGGATGTTAACCGTTGCTCTTAATACTTTACGACTAAAAGAGAAACCTTCGGCTAAACCTAATATTTGTGCAAGCTCAGTGTTTGGCTTTACAGCAGAAACCTCAACAATAGGATAACGAGATGCAATGGCGACCACAGGGCTTTTATAAATAAAGTCATCAATGATCTCGGGTTGATCAACAACGGCAAAATATTTATACCCCTGCGCGAGTACTAATTCTTTTAATGATTCAGCACTAAATACTTCTTGAAAACCAACAATGTCAGGTTGATATTCACACAAGTACTCAGTAATCCACTTTTGCTTTTTTACCCATTGTTCAGTGCTATAAATGCGCTCGAATTCATAATAAGCATTAGGTGGCTCAAGGTAGTTAAACAAATTGAAGGTAGCAATTTTAAGTTGGGTATCTACTAATGAAGGTGCTAATGAGTGGTCTGCTGATACCGCTTCAGGAGGGAGTATCTGATTTATTTCTTTTTTAACGATATGGTTGATGGTTTTAGCTCTACAAAACGATGAGGGCTAATTATACCTCATCGTTTAAAAAAATTATCAAATAAAAAATCTGTAGCGTAAGCTTGGCTAGCCCTAAGGTTTTGATTATTTATGTACGGTATTCTGCATTAATCCTGACGTAATCATAGCTAAAGTCACAGGTCCAAATCGTTGCATTTTCATTACCACGATGAAGTTGCACAGTAATGTCAATTTCAGCTTCATCCATAACAGCTTGGCCTTCTTCCTCTTTATAGCTTGCGGCACGACCTCCTTTTTCAGCCACTAATACATCTCCAAAATATAATTCTAATTGCTCGGTATCTAAATCAGCCAATGACTCACATTCTCTTGAAGCGTATCCAATAGCAGCAAGTACACGTCCTAAGTTAGGATCAGAAGCAAACATTGCTGTTTTAACTAGCGGACTCTTACCGATTGAAAAGCCGATAGTTCTTGCTTCATCATTTGTTAATGCGCCTTTAATTGTTACCGTTAAAAACTTTGTCGCACCTTCTCCATCACGCACTATGGCTTTAGCTAAGTACTGTGAGGTTTCAAGTAACGCATTAAACACATAGGTAAAACCTTCATCGTTACGGTTTGTAATAGCCGCCGTATTGCTTTTTCCTGTGGCGATTATGATAAAGGAGTCATTAGTTGAGGTGTCACCGTCAACAGAAATACAGTTAAAAGATAAGTCTGTTATTTCTTTGGTTATTTCATCTAATAACGACTGTGATATATTCGCATCGGTAGCCACATAGCCTAACATGGTAGCCATATTAGGATGAATCATGCCAGCTCCCTTAGATATACCGGTAATATTTACTTGTTCTTTACCTATTTGTACATTGGTAGAGTAAGCTTTTGGGGCAACATCTGTCGTCATAATAGCTGAGGCCGCATCAGCCCAGTTATCCGTTTTTAAATTAGCAACTGCAAGTGGTAATCCTGCTAGAAGCTTGTTCATAGGTAAATGCTCTAAAATTACGCCAGTTGAAAAAGGTAATATGGATTCAACAGGAATTGCCATCGTTTCAGCTAACTGTTCACATGTGGTTAATGCATCTAACATGCCTTGCTCACCTGTACCTGCGTTGGCGTTGCCCGTGTTGATCACTAATGCCTTAATACCCGAAATATCATCATTTTTCACTGCATTTAAATGCTTTTTACATAGCGTTACAGGCGCAGCACAAAAACGGTTTTGGGTAAAAACGCCAGATACGGTACTACCATCGACAATTTCAATAACGAGTAAATCTTTTCGGTTTGCTTGTTTAATATTTGATTCGGCCCAGCCCAAACGAAGGCCTTGAATTGGCGTAAGAGAAGCAGGAATTATTTCAGGTAAATTGACAGGCATAAAGAGTTATTTTTGATATGTGAAAAAGTAGGTGGATATTACGCTTTGTTGGGTATTTATGCAAGTTGGCGACAAGGTGATTTAAAAATGTATTTGTTTTGAATAGAGTGAGTTAAGTGGGTTTTCATTCCTACTAACATCAGTAAGTACCTATCTATTTAATGAGGATCAATGATGATTGCAAGGTTTAGGAATTAAGCAACGAGTGCAAAGGGTGACTTTTTCTTTTTAAAGTTAATGAATAAATAGTGAATAAATGGGAAAATACCTCGCTTATTTGAAATGTATCATATTTATTTTTTAATGATGTCCTTTTTCATATAAAAAATTTAACGTAAAGGTAAAGGGTGTAATGTTAGAAAATAGTAGTCAATTGAATAGTCTTTATGAGGAACAAGGTTACTTTGTTATTAGAAATTATTTTAGTGACTCTGAAATTTCATCACTTAGAGAAATCATATTAAAATTTCATGCGTTATGGAAACAAGACAATGCAACTTTCTATCAGGAGGAAGCGTTCAATTCTTCTTTAATAACCGGCAGTGAATATTTAACGTTCGACGAGCGCCTAAAGCTTTTTAACTTTATCAGTTCAAAAAAAATAATGGCTGTTGTCGAGTCAGTTATACCGACTAATCCTGCGTTTATGAATACTCAACTGTTTTTCAATCCCGTTAATCCAGAGCAAAAAGATTTTTGGCATCGAGACTGTCAGTATGATTATGACGTTGAAGATCAAAAAAATGTCATTCAAGCGACGCAAGTAGTGCATTTTAGAATTCCTTTATTTGATGAACTTGGGATGGAGTTAGTGCCAGGAACGCATAAACGCTGGGATAATGATGAAGAATTTGATGTGCGACAAGAAGAAAAGGGAAGAGTGAGTAGTGAAGACCTCTCTACAGGTAAGAGAATTAAGTTAGCTGCAGGCGACTTGTTAGTTTTTTCGGCGGATATGATCCATCGCGGTCTATACGGATTAGATCGATTAGCGTTAGATATGTTAGTTTTTGATTCGGCGGCTGATTATGTTGACTATGTCGATGACGATTGTTTGCCAGATATTTCAATGCTGGATAAAATTGACGATCCAAGGCTATTTTTGAATACACTTCAGTTAAAATCGAAGGAATGACTTTTTTACCTTTAATACAGAATGACTCAGCAATGCGTTGATTAATTAATAATCTCACAACTTTTAAACCTAGAATTGAGCCTAACGATCATATGATAAATATTACGAATTTTGAACACTCCAAGTTAACGATTAAAAGTTGGCAAGTACTTGAAAATGAAAGCTGGTGTGTTTTAGGGCGAAATGGCTCAGGAAAACAATACATTGATCAGCTGTTAACTGGTGTTTTACTGCCTGAAACAGTTGGTGAGTTGACATTACCCAGTGCCGATAAAGTCGGTATGGTTTCTTTTGAAAGCCAACAAGATATTTATGAGCATGAATTAAAAATTGATGCCACTGATTATAGCGATGCTAAAGATATTGGCACTAAAGCGAAAGACTTTTTACCTAAAGATAAACACAATGATGTTTTGATTAGTGAGTTTGGTTTGAGCCACCGATTAGAGACTGGTTATCGGCAATTGAGTACAGGAGAGGGCAGAAAGCTCTTAATCTTACAAGCAATTTTTAATGGTGTAGAGCTCTTGGTATGTGACAACCCTTTTGATAGCTTAGATGAAGCTTCCTGTATAGCTTTGTCAAATGCACTAAAGCGGTTATCTAAAACTGGTATTAATGTTTTACTGATGTTAAATAATCGACAAGACATTCCCGACTGGTGTAACAATATTGCCTTTATTGAACGAGGACAGTTTGATGTTGTTGGTAAGCTTGAAAGTGATGAAACTAAGCGACAGCTTGATGCTTTATTAACGCAGGTACCTGACGATGTTAGTTGGCCTACTAACCTACAACAACTCTGTGATTATAAATACCCCTATTTAGTAAAATTGAATAAGGGTAAGGTTCATTACAATGGCGTAAGCGTTTTTGAAGATTTAGATGTTGCCATTAAGCCAATGCAACATACCTTGATTACAGGTGCCAACGGAAGTGGTAAGTCGACCTTAATGCAGTTAATTACTGGGGATTGCACTCAATGTTATAGCAACGACATTCATGTTTTGGGCTATCAAAGAGGCTCAGGTGAGAGCATTTGGGAGCTTAAGAAAGACATGGGTATTGTTAGCTCTGAATTACACCGACAATACAGAGTAAACGGTGATTTATTAACGGTAGTGCTTTCCGGCTTATATGATTCAATTGGCCTTTATCAGCAACCTGAGCATCATCAAATAGAAATTGCTCGGCAGTGGTTAGAGAAAATAGGTTTATTGGCGCATCAACACAGTTCTTTTCGAAGCTTAAGTTATGGGGAGCAAAGATTAGCTTTAATTGCTAGAGCCTTGGTTAAATCTCCTTATTTATTAATTTTAGATGAACCTACACAAGGTTTAGATGAGCTTAATCGACATAGAATACTTAACTTTTTAGAGCACTTAGCCGAGCAAAAACACAGTACTATGCTACTCGTTAGTCACCGTAAAGACGAGTATCTGCCAATATTCAAGCAGCATATAAAACTGTAATGTTCATCGCTAAATCATACTAATATAATGACTCGACTGTGGCATTATTGATTATTGCAGCAACAAAGTCCTCATTTATATTGTTCAACAACTTGATATTAAATTTATTGGTTCGACCAGTTGACCTTGAGTTAACTTTAATGCTTTACTAATACTCTATATTCTCACTCTGAATTAAACGTTAACATGCTTCATTCTCTTATTATTAAAATACGCGGCCAAGTAAACAAATTACTCACTATTCCTTTTCCAAAATTAATATCGGGAGAATGGACAATTTCGCAAACCGCAGTACAATTGCATGAAATGAAAGCGGCTAAGCCTTTTATTGTCACTGATGCCGTTTTAGTAGAGCTTGGCATTGTCAAAATGCTGACAGATGCCTTATCGGCAGCGAATATAGATTATTATATCTTTGATCAAGTAACACCAGATCCAACTACTGATGTGGTTAATAGTGCTTTGACATATTATCGTGAGAATCAGTGTGACAGCTTTATTGCCTTAGGTGGAGGCTCAGCGATGGATTGTGCCAAAGGCATTGCAGCCTCAGTTACTAAAAATACAGATATCATAAATTTGAAAGGATTATTTCGGATAAGAAAGTCACTACCGCCATTTATTGCTATTCCTACCACCGCGGGTACAGGCTCAGAAGCAACAATTGTTGCTGTGATAACCGAGCCGAAAAAGAAGCAAAAATTTACTGTTGTTGATCCGGTTTTAGTGCCTGATGTAGCTATTGTTGATCCACTACTCATGGTTGGTTTACCTGCAAAAATAACCGCTGAAACTGGTCTTGATGCACTTACACACGCCATTGAATCATATAGTGGTTTACACTCAACAGAGCTAACAAAAGCTTATAGTAGTGATGCGGTAAAACGAATTTTTAATTCGTTATTGAGTGCTTATGAAAATGGCGGTGATCTTGATGCAAGAAGAGAAATGTCAATCGCTAGCTTTAATGCAGGGGTTGCTTTTACCCGAACATCTATTGGCTATGTTCATGCTATTGCTCATCAGTTAGGTGGTTATTATCATATTCCTCATGGTTTAGCGAATGCGGTTATTTTGCCACATGTGATGGAGTTTTCATTGAATGAATCGATTAACAGTTATGCAGAATTAGCCGTTTGTGCAGGTTTGGCATCAACAACAGACTCAAAACTAGAAGCGGCTAATAAATTGGTTGATGGGGTTAAAAATCTAACTAGCCAATTAAATATTCAGTCTGGCTTTAAGGAATTAAAAATTGACGATATTTTGATATTAGCTAAACGTGCTGTTAAAGAAGCTTATTGTGAATACCCAGTACCAAGACAGATGACAGTTACACAATGTGAGACGCTACTTGCGAAATTGCTAGTCTAGCCATGCCTTATTCAGTCATCTGTCAGTAGCATATTGTCCTTGTGACGAAACTAGCGCATATTATGGACGAATATATCAGGTATCGAGTTTTATGTTATTTGCTTAACAGAGCGGCTTTTATAACCAACTAAGGCAAGCAATAAAAACGCTAATAGAAACAAACCAACAGTGGCACTACTTTGATCTGCTTCGACATCTTTAGGGTTTAGAATAACCCGATCGTCCTCTTTTATTTGATAAACTTGATAAAACTTGCCATTAACTTGCACTGATTGCATGGTGATTTCTTTTCCAACCAGAACTGGAGATTTCTTTTCATCACAGAATTCAGTTCTAAACTTAATGGACAAATTATAGGTTAAATCAGAGTCGGTAAGGCTTAATGAAGCTGCACCTTTTGGCGGACAATGTAATTGAAGTATAGTGCCTGTAGTTGTTTGAATATTTGTTAATTCAGCATAGGCTGTTGAGTGCATAGAGCTCTTTATACCGATAAAAACAAAGAATGCGGCCAATAGTAACAATATAATTTTTGTTGTTTTACTCATAAGAATTTACATCTGATTGTCTCATTTGAAAGACAAAATAATTTATTAAAATAGTGTTGTGAAGTTGAACACAACACTGTGCAATATGCCTTGATATATATCAGTTTATTTGCTGTTGGCGACACGAATTGATGCTTTAATGATTTTAACCGCTTCTTTGGTTTTTCCACTTCTACTGCCTAATGCTTCAATTTTAGATAAACTCTCTTCTAAATCTGTAACAACTTTACCAAAAACAGTATGTTTACCATCTAAAAAAGGAGTAGGAATAAAAGTAAGGAAAAACTGACTGCCATCAGTACCGGGGCCAGAATTTGCCATACTTAGAATTCCAGTTTCACTATGGCCTATTTTACCATCAAATTCGCCTTCATATTTATAACCTGGGTTTCCTCTACCATTTCCAATAGGGTCACCACCTTGCGCCATGAAACCTGGTATAACACGGTGAAAAGTTAAGTCATCATAGAAGCCTAGCTTAGTTAAATAAATTGTACTCGAAACATGCATAGGTGCTGAATCGGCCAATAGCTTGATAGTAAGGTGGCCTTGGCTTGTTTTCAGTTCCCAAAAATAATCTTTACCTTGAGTAAAAGTAAGTAATGGTGGCTTATCTAACTTGGTTTTCCAAGCAGGATCTGCTTTATCTATTGCTTGCTTAGCAATAAAGTTATCTATTTTTTTTATTGCAGGATCACCTCCACAACAGGCAGTTAGTGTGATGATAAAAAAAAGGCTGGCAATTATTTTAATTTTTTTGTTCATATAAAGTGACTTATTGTTTATTTTAACTTATCAAATGTTATCAGGTATTAAGTACTAGATAACAGTATTAAGTGTTGTTTTTTAATTTCCTAGCATGAATGGTCAAGCAAATAGGAATAAAACCGGAAAGAGTCGGGTTCAAGTAACAAATCGGTTTGAGGCACTTAGTGACTATAGCATTATATTGGTTGACCAAATTAATTATTGAAAGCAATAAAACCAAAATTTATTTGAGAATTATTACCACATCTTGATAAATACCTCATTTAGCTCGATTCTGTATGTCGCAAAGGCAAATACTCGGGTAAGTAACATTTCAGATAAGCAATGGCAGCGCGTTTTGCTTCTTCTACCATAAAATCAGTGATTTCACCGTGTTTATTCACCGATAGCATCAACATCAAGTCTATTATTTCAACGATATGAAAAAATATTTGTTCTTGGTTTTCAAAGTCATTCATCACAAAGTGTTCATTGATTGCCTTAATAACAAGTTCACCAATAACTGCATCATTTTTTCTATCGGATAATTTTATATCTGCGGGTGCTTTACCACTAATGAGTAGTTGTTGGTAAGCAGCATTTTCTTTATATAGTTTAACCGCACGATCAACACAACTTCTAATAATTGCTTGCCAATTATCACCTGAAATAAGTTGGAATGGCTGGAATACAACCTCAGATAATTCTTCTCCAAATTGACGAGCAACTTCGGCTAATAGATTGTTTATTTTAGGAAAAAAATGATAAACAGAGCCGATAGGTATTTGAGCTGACTTTGCGACATCGGCTAATGACAAATCTTCCATTGGCATTTCAGCCAGTAGCTTTTTACCAGCATCTACTAGCTGGGTTCTTCTTATGTTTCCGCGAGCTTGTGCCGTTGATTTGCGCTTACGAGTAACTGTTTTTTTTGTTTCCATAACATATTCCTTTGGCTAAGGGGATAAGTCTACATTCTAGAAATATAATTACAACAATTATAAATTTTATTCGACTTAAATGAATTTGTTGTTGACATATCTATCACTTTGACGCTATAAAGTAACCATAAACCCGAATTAATTCGAATTTAAGTATTTTTAAATAGACGAGTTAAACAAAGTTAACGGTAAATATAACAATAACTATAATTACATCAGATATGAGGATGAACAAAATGAACACCAGAGTGAAATATTTAGCAATAGCTATAGCAACATCACTAATAACGTCAACATCAGCTTTTGCAGAGGAACTAGATTCTGATGTTGAGTCAGCCAGCCAAGATACAAGTGTTGAACAAGTGAAAAAAGTGAAAGATTCACTTATAGAGAAAATAACTGTTACTTCACTTCGTCGTGTTCAAGCGGCTCAAGATATTGGCGTTCCTTTAGCTGCGTTTAATGGCAAACAAATGAAAAACCTCGGTATTAAAAATGCTACCGATGTAACGAAATTTACCCCCGGTGTGGTTTATTCTGAAACTTCTGCTGTTGGTGTTCCTGTATATACCATTCGAGGCGTAGGTTTTGATGACTATAGTACTGCGGCAAGTTCAACTGTTGGCATTTATGTAGATGAAGTCAGTTTACCTTATCCAGTAATGACAACGGGACTTACCTTTGATGTACAGAGAGTAGAAATACTTAAAGGGCCACAAGGTGATTTATACGGTCGAAATAGTACTGGCGGGGCATTTAACTTTATTACCAATAAGCCAACTGATGATTTTGAAGCTGAATTTACGGTAGATTATGGCAGCTATCAAAGCCTGCAAGTTGACGGTTATGTTTCAGGTGCAATTAGCGATAATGTTAGTGCACGTTTTGCTTTTACCAAACTAAAAGAAAATGAAGGTTGGCAGACGCATGCTATTACAGGTGAAAAAATGGGGGCACAAGATCTTGGTGGCGCCCGTTTACTTGTTGATTGGGTTGCATCCGATTCTTTAAGTGTTTTGTTTAATTTGCATACTAGCCAAAATAAATCACAAAATACTGTGCCTCAAGCTTTCTTGTATGAAGCTATTACCCCTGGTTTTGGTACAGCACCATCAGAGGTTGCTGGCTCTCCTAATCAAGGTGACAAAATAATAGATCTAAATGATCCTTCCTCGGTATCTTGGAGTGTCAGTGATAAAAATGGTACATCGCCCATTACACCTGAAAAAGATCATAAAGGCTTAGGCGGTTCAATTACCGTTGACTGGGAAATTCAAGACTTTGCTGATTTCTTATCTATCACGGCATTTGAAAACTTTGAACGTAAAGATGGCAATGACTGGGATGGCACCGATACACGAAATACTGATGTTTTAAACCACAGTGAAATAGGCTCTGTTAGTCAGGAGTTTCGTTTAACTTCTAATTCGGGTGATAACGTTTCGTGGATCACAGGTGTATTTCTATCACAAGATGAAGTTAAAGAGAGTTTTTTCTCTGACGTATTAGAAGCGAGTAATTCAGACTTCACTTGGATTGGTGACGATATTTATTTGCAATATGTCGATACTCGATACAAGGTTAAAACCCAAAGCGCTTCAATATACGGTCATATTGACTGGCAATTTGCAGATGATTTAACCTTGGTCACTGGTTTACGTTATACCTCGGAGAAGCGCGAAATTAGTGATGCTTGTACCTATGATGTTATGGGGGCGCTAACTCCTATTCTCGGTACGGGCCCAGGCGATTGTGGTACTTTTTCTCCAGAATTTGTTAATGACCCTTTCACTGATGAACTTTCCACTACCAATGTTTCAGGTAAGATTGGCATTGATTATAAATTTAATGACGATACCCTGATTTATGGCTTCATTTCTAATGGTTTTAAATCAGGTGGTTATCAAGGTGCTCATGCTTCATCTACTTTACAATGGGGCCCATATGAGGAAGAAACGCTAACTGCTTATGAGCTAGGTATTAAAACAGCGTTACCTGAGCAACGTATGCGTATTAATGCTTCATTATTTGATTACCAATACAATGATAAACAAGTTGCAGATTTTTATCCGGATCCCCTCTTTGGTCCGCTAAGTGCAATTATTAATTTAGATAAGAGTGAAATTAAAGGCGCTGAATTAGAATGGATTTGGAACCCTATTGAAGGCTTAGATGTTCGTTTAGCAGGTACTTGGTTAGATGCAAAAGTTAAAACGGGAACCAGTTATGATATCGGCACGGGTGAGTATGTTGATATTGCCGGTAAAAGCTTAGGAAATTCACCTGAATTTCAAGGCTCTGCCTTAGTTGCCTATGAATTCGACGTAAGTGATGACTGGTCGCTTCGTACTCAGCTAGATGCCACTTACTCAGATAGCTACTTTAGCTACCTTCAAAATGATCCTGATAGGGATTTGATTGAAAGCTATACCGTTGTTAATGCAAATGTAGCGCTACTTTCAGCCGAGGGTGACTGGGATATATCTTTGTATGTTCGCAATTTAACTAACGAAAGTTACTATCATTCCATTTCCTTTGCTAACGATCTTTATGTTCGTTCAACGGCAAGGCCTTTAACTGCAGGTATTAGCGTTAGCTATAACTTCTTTTAATTGTCTTTACATGCGGGGGGATACTCCCGCATTTCCTCGGCTTAAACAACAAGCCTAAATTCCCCATAAGTCAAAACGTTTATCAGCGGTGGTAAGTGTAAGAGAGAAATTATGACAGATTTTTATAAATTATCAGGCGAAGCACAATGCAAAAAATTAGCCTTACTAGCAGAAGCTGCAGTTGACCAATGGAATTTATCCGTTGAATCGTTAGAACTGATTAAGCACAGAGAAAATGCTGTCTACAAGTTAACCACTAAAGAAGGCATCCGTTATGCGATTCGAGTGCATAGGGCAAATTATCACAGCGATACTGCATTGAATTCAGAGATACAATGGATGGAAACTCTTAGATGTGAAGCAAATGTTATTACCCCTGAATTTGTTAAAACGCCAAGAGGTGAATACTTTCTAGTAGTAAGTCATGATGAAGTACCTGAACCACGTCAAGTTGATATTCTTGAATGGGTTGATGGTGAAGCTATGGGAAGCATTGAAAATGGCATCACTAATCATGCTTTATCACTGACCGATTCATTTAGTTTGATTGGTGAAATTGCTGCCAAGTGTCATAACCATTCAAGCTCTTGGCAATTACCTAAAGGCTTTTCACGCCAAGCATGGGATCTAGATGGTCTTGTTGGCGAAGATCCTATTTGGGGAAAATTTTGGGAACTTGAAGCATTGTCTGCTGCTGAAGTAAAAATCATGATGCAAGTGCATGGTAAATTGAGAAAAATACTAACTGAGTTTGGTCAATCAAGTGATAGATACAGCCTTATTCATTGCGATCTATTACCAGAAAATCTATTGCATTGCGGCGATCATTATAAGCTGATTGATTTTGACGACTCAGGTTTTGGTTGGCATTTGTTTGATTTAGCGACTAGCCTATTCTTTCATTTAGGTGAAGATTATTTTGATGATATCGTTGCTGCTTGGGTTGAAGGTTATCGTAAACACAGAGAACTTTTAGATGAACACTTAGCTATGCTGCCGGTATTTTTAATGGCACGTGGCACTACTTATTTAGGTTGGGCACATACGCGTAAAGAAACCGATGATGCTAAAGAGCTGACTCCTATGGTTAAAGAAGGTGTTTTAGCATTGGCTGAACATTTTCTTGCTGAAGAATAAATTGGGTATAAATACTAGCAATATAAATATTAGAAAGAGAAATGTAATGAGTAATTTAATGAAGAGAGTTATATCTTTAGTTGGTCTCGCTTATGCAACAAGTTTGTTATTTGGCTGTAATGACGGTCCAAGCAGCGCAAAGCCAATTAGCACTCATAATGCAAAAGCCGATACGGTTTATATCAATGGCACCGTATACACCCAAGATGCTGAGCAATCTCTTGTACAAGCTTTTGCGGTAACCAATGGCAAATTCCAAGCAGTTGGTAGTAACGCTGAGATAAAATCACTCATAGGTAAAAATACTGCGATTGTCGAGCTTAATAACCAATTTGTAATGCCTGGACTCATTGATGAGCACATTCACCCAGATATGGCGGCAGAAAACTTCATGGGCATCAATGTTAATGAAACCATGACTTGGCAACAAATGAGTGAAGTTATTGTTAAACGAGCTCAACAAGATACTGATAAAGGTTGGCTTATTGGTGGTGCTATTCATTGGTTAGATGTTGATGGAAAAACCATGTTAGGTACTGATGCTGCGTCGCATTTTTCCACCTTGGATAAATTAATCAATGATCGTCCGGTAATGTTGTGGGACGTTGGTGGTCATGCCTTATTACTTAACTCTTATGCAATAAAATTACTGAAATTGACTAAAGATAGCAAGGTACCAGAAGGTGGTGTATTTGATCGTGATCACAACGGCGAACTCACTGGTGTATTTCGTGAAATTGCTGGAAATGTTATTTATGAACAAGCGCTAGCAGGGCTACCCAAAGGCAAGGTTTTAATAGAAAAAGGGGTGAAACCTATTTTTAAGCAACTTAATGCTTTTGGTATTACGGCAATCAGTGATGCGTGGGCACGTTATTATATGCTTGATGCTTACAAAGAAATGGCGGAAAAGAATGAATTAACAGTACGAATAAATGCTTATGTATCTGACCCTATCGAATGGACTGATAAGGTTTGGAAAGATAAGGCTCAGTGGGCGATAGATAATAGTCAGTTTTATCGTGTTGGTGATTGGCTAAAAGCTGATTCTGTAAAGTTTGCACTAGATGGCTCTGCCGGCGGACAAACCATTATTATGGTTGAGCCCTATGAAGGCACTACTGATGTGCATGGTGGCCCTTGGCGAAATGATCCTGACTACTTTGCCGAGAAATTTGCCGAGTATGATAAAAAAGGGTTGACCATGAAGGTTCATGCTGTTGGAAGTCAATCAATTCGTACCGCACTAGATGCTATTGAAAAAGCGCGCAAAGCCGGTTCAACTTTGCGTCATAATATTGCGCATACTGTGTTTGTTCACCCAGACGATAAAGCGCGTTTTGCAAAGCTTGATGTCGGTGCAGAGTTTTCGCCTCACTTCTGGTATCCAGTAGCAGGCTGGGAGATGATCCGTGAAGAGTTAGGTGAACGTCGTTTAAATTGGGCATTTCCTTTTAATAGTATTAAACAGCAAGGCGTGCATATTTCGGTTGGCTCTGACTGGCCCGTTGCCACAAGTCCCAATCCATTTCTTGAGTTAGAAACTATGATCACTCGTCAAAAACCTGGAGGCGGCTCAACAACACTACCGGATGAAAATGAACGTATCTCTTTAAAAGATGCCATTGAAGTTTTCACCATGGGTGGTGCTTATGCGCAAAATAGAGACCACTTAATTGGTTCAATTGAATCAGGGAAATTGGCTGATTTTATTGTGGTTGATCAAAATTTATTTTCTATTGCCCCACAAAAAATACATAAAACCAAGGTATTAAAAACTGTAGTTGGTGGCAAAACAGTGTTTGAGCAGAGTCATTAATTCTCACCATCAATTCTTATAGTTAATATAGTCTATCTAGGAAAACACAGGTTAACAGCTGTGATTTTCTAGTTTGCTTGACGTCATATTAAAAGTAGAAATAAAGGGCGCATTGCCGACCTAATTCATCGATATACAATAATCAATTTTTTGCTCACTTTGATACGAAGTATAGTCCTTTTAGTCTGAATAAAGCCATAATTAGGATGTTCAGATCATGTGCCTATTTCATACGAATATTGATACGATATCATTTCGATGGTTACCGCTTTACTTTCGATGTCATAGGTACGCCTT